>Ga0316194_10002241_pt1 | contig 13469 bp, 11 predicted proteins | sample CroRivsedime1_MG_FD_204936 | JGI IMG/M metagenome (GOLD analysis project Ga0316194, IMG submission 204936) | Coastal sediment microbial communities from Maine, United States - Cross River sediment 1 | ecosystem: Environmental > Aquatic > Marine > Coastal > Sediment | place: USA: Maine...
CCCGGTTCCCCATTCATCTTTACCCTTTACTCTTAACCCTTAACCCTCCACAGGCGCAGCGGATGAAATGTCAGCAGTCGTCAAAGCGTGGAGGTTGGATCGACGTCGATGATTCGGCGGACGCTTTTGGGTACGGTGAGCGCTTCGATTTTCTCCAACAGCTCGCGCAGGAGCTCGCGGTTGGCCGCTGTCAGCAGCAGCTGCCAGCGCCAGTGGTTTCGGATGCGTTCCAGCGGCGCCGGCGCCGGGCCGCGCAGACGGACCCGGTCGGGGACCGGAGAAATGGCCTTTGCGGCGGCTTCGGACGCCTCTCTGCACAGCCGTTCGCTGGCAGCCTCGAAGCGAACGAGCGCGAGCCTGGTCACCGGCGGATAGCCGAAACCGCGGCGGAAGACGAGCTCCTCGGAAAGGAAGGTGGTGACGTCGTGGTGGCACGCGAGACGCACGGAGGGGTGGTCCGGGTAATAGGTCTGGATGACGACCTTTCCCGGACGGTCCCCACGGCCCGAGCGTCCGGCGACCTGGGTCAGGAGCTGGAAGGTGCGTTCTCCGGCGCGGAAATCGGGCAGCCCGAGCATGGCGTCGGCTGATATCACGCCGGTCAAGGTGACATTCGGGAAGTGGTGGCCCTTGGCCACCATCTGGGTGCCGATGAGTACCTGCACTGTGCCGGCGGCGAAGGCGCCGAGCGTGTCCTGGAGCCCCGAGCGCCGGCGGACGGTGTCGCGGTCGAGGATCGCGCTTTTCACACCCGGCAGGAGGCGCTCGAGGTGGTGGGCCACCTTCTCGGTGCCGGCTCCGACGGCATCGAGGAGGTCGCCGGAGCAGGAAGGACAGTTTTTGGGGGTGCTTGCGCGGTGGTCGCAGTAGTGGCAGCGGAGGTCGCCCGATCGCTGGTGGACCACGAGCGATACCGAGCACGAGGGGCACTGAATTCGGTGGCCGCAATCGCGGCAGAGAAGGATCGGCGCCCATCCGCGGCGCTGCATGAGGAGGATCACCTGTTCGCCGCGATCGACGGTTTCGCTGAGCAGCTCGCGGAGGCGGCGAGAAAAAAGAGTGCGCCCCTGCTCCCCCGGCTCGGGGGGCTCGCCGCGGAGATCGACCAACTCGACATCGGGCAGTTCGCCCCCCGCCACCCGGCGGGTCAGCCGCAGATGCCCAGCCAGACCGCGCTCGACCAGTGCGGAGGATTCCACCGATGGGGTGGCTGTGGAGAGAATCACCGGCACTCCGAGGTGTTGCGCCGTCACCAGCGAGAGGTCGCGGGCGTTGTAGCGGGGCGCCTCCTGTTGTTTGTAGGCGGCGTCGTGCTCCTCATCGACAACGATCAGACCGAGATCTTCGAAGGGCGCAAAAAGGGCGGACCGGGGGCCGACGACGACCTCTGCCCGGCCTTCGCGTATTCGACGCCACTCTCGCCAGCGATCACCTTCGGAGAGGGCGGAATGGAGGACCGCGGTCTGCGACCCGAATCGCCGTTCGACCGCACCCGAGGCTGCGGGCGTGAGACCGATCTCAGGCACCAAAACGAGACCACTTTGACCACGCGCCAGGACCTCTTCGAGGCATCGTAGATAGACCTCGGTCTTGCCCGACCCGGTGACCCCTTCGAGGAGGAAGGGTGCGTACTTTCTTTCGGCCAGGGCCCCACCAACCGCGTCGACCACCTCCTGCTGCTCGTCGGTCAGGACATGCCGGTCGCCCTTGGGTTTGAGGACCCATCGTTGGCGGCGCGGCGCCGGCTGTTTGAAGCGCAGCACCAGGCCCGCGCCGTCCATCGCGCGCAGGGTTGACGGCGAGCACCCGACCTCAGCACAAACCTCGGCGACGAGCGCGGGGCGGCCCTGCTCGGACAACCACTCCAGGACCTCGCGGCGCCGTGGAGCGCGTTTGCATTGCTCGAGAAGCTGCTCGATCGGAATTTCCGGGAGCTTTACGGCGGCCACTTCGGCCTCAGGAGACCGATCCCTGCGACTGCTGCCGACGGTGGCGAAACCGGCCTCGACCAGCGCGTCGAGTGGCCCCCGGCCGGTCGCGCCGGCCCGAGCGAGCAGGGTCGGGACGCGGAGCTTGGTCGCTGCCTGGAGCTCTGAGAGGACCGCGCCCCTCTTGCCGGGGAGGGATTCGGTATCGGTGGCGGCGCCCGCCGGGGTCAGCCGCGCCACCTCGCCATCGGCTCGCAGCAATCCTGCAGGGAGGATGGTAGCGAGGGTGTCACCCAGCGGACATCGGTAGTACGAAGCGACGAAATCTGCGAGATAGAAAAGATGTGGTGGCAGCAACGGCTTCGGATCGACGACCTCGATCAGCGGCCGAATGGTGTTGGGGTCGAGATCGGTGCTTTCGGCGACGCCCACCACGACTCCGGTAACCGTTTTCTTCCGCAGCGGCACGCGGACCCTGACCCCGGGAACGGTGAATCCCTCGAGTTCAACGGGCACCGAGTAGGTCAGCGCGTGAGGAGCGCTTTTGGGGATAGCAACACTGGCGTACATGCGGACATGGTACCGCGGCGCATTCTTTTGCCGGATTCGCTGGCGGGAAAGATCTGCAGGGCGTAGGGCACAGGGTACAGGGCTCATCCACTCCAGCACCCTGGACCCTGTACCCGGGTGGACGGGTGGACGGGTGAACCCTGCATCCGGGCGGGTGGGGGGTGGTAGGGTTGGGCGGATGGGTGTGAAACGAGTCCACGGCGACATCGAAGGCGAACGCCTCAACGCGCAGCAGCAGGTCATCGAGCTGGTGCGTAGGATTCCCCGTGGCCGGGTCATGACCTACGGCCAGATCTCCGAGGTGATGGCCAGCCGGCTCTCGCCGCGCGCCGTTGGGTGGATGATGAATCGTTGTCCGGATGGCACACCCTGGCAACGGGTGGTCAATGCCTCCGGTGGTTGCTCCACCGATCGATTGCCCGATTTCCCCAAGGGTCTCCAGCGAACGATGCTCGAGGAGGAGGGGGTTGAGTTCCGCGCCAACGGCACCCTCGACCTCGAGGTCTACCGTTGGTGGCCGGACGGGGGGTCGCGTGGTTAGACGCCGGTAAGTGGTCGGGCTTCCGCCGCAGTCTATCCAGACTCCGCCCACATCGGGAAGGTCGCGGTGTCGATGCCGAGAACCGCGGTCCCGAGGAAGTAAAACACCAGAGAAATGACCAACACGCCGATCAGGTTGATGGCGAGACCCACCCGGGCCATCTCGGCAATCTTGATGCGGCCGCTGCCAAAGATGATGGCGTTCGGAGGCGTGGCCACTGGCATCATGAAGGCGCATGACGCTGACAGCGTGGCCGGGATCATCAGAAGCAGCGGGTTGGCCTTCATGGCGACCGCGACCGAGGCGAGGATCGGCAGGATCATCTCGGTGGTCGCGGTGTTGGAGGTGAGCTCGGTGAGGAAGGTGAGACCGCCGCAGACCAGAGTGATCATGGCCAAAGGAGGTACTCCTTCAAGGCCAGCGAACCGGGTTCCGATCAGCTCTGAAAGACCGGTGACCAGGAAGCCTTGAGCGAGGGCAAAACCGCCTCCGAACAGAATGACTATGTGCCACGGGATCCTGGTGAACACATCGACACCCATCACCATGCGGCTGCCGGCGTTCCGGCTACGCGTCGGAATGAAAAACAGGATCATCGCCATACCGATCGCGACCGTGGCATCGTCGATCAAATCCGCGTGGGGCAGCAGTCGCGACCATCCCGGTATCGTCAGAATGCCAAGCACCAGGTCCTTTCGAAAGACCCAACCGAAGGCGGTGGCCGCGAAGACCGCGAGCACCGCCCGCTCTTCGAACGACATGTTGCCAAGCGCCGCGTACTCGCGTTTCACGACGTCGCGGTCGACGTCGAAGGACTCCCCGAAGCGGAAGAACACCCGAGTCAGAAGGAGCCACACGATCGTCAGCAGAACAAAGGTGATGGGCAACGCCATCACCAACCATTGGCCGAAGGCGATGGGCTCCGCATTCGGGAACGAGATCTCGAAGATCCTGGCAAACGACAGATTCGGCGGCGTGCCGACCAGCGTCGCCATGCCGCCCAGCGAGCAGGCATAGGCAATTCCGAGCATCAGCGCAACGGTGAAGGAATGGCAAGCGCTTTTTCCGAACCTTTCCTCCAGCTGCAGGATGATCGCCATGGCGATGGGTACCATCATGATGGCTGTGGCGGTGTTGGAGATCCACATGGAGAGGAAAGCCGCCGCGACCATGAAGCCGAGAATGATGCGCGATGGCCCGCCGCCGATCCGCCGGATGATCCACAGCGCGATTCGCTTGTGCAGCCGCCACTTCTCCATCGTCACGGCGATCATGAAACCACCGATGAAGAGAAAGATCGTGCTGTTGACATAGATCGGTGCACACTCCCGGGTCTTCATGATGCCCAGCACGGGATAGATCACCAACGGCAGCAGCGCGGTCGCCGACAGGGGGATGGCATCGGTGATCCACCAGGTCGCCATCAGAACCGCCACCGCCGCCATGCGGGTGACCTCTGGGCTGGAAGGATCGAGGTCCAGAAACAGGGTCACGCAGAACAGGATGGGGCCCAACAGGAGGCCGATTCTTTGACTGGTGGATTTGGCTTCGGCAGGAACTTCGACAGGCACGGCTCTAGCTTAGTACACTTCTATGGGCCGGCGGAAAGCCGGATCGATCCAAAGAACCACATTGTTGTTGACAAACTGGGGGACCGTGGGCAAGATTGCCGATGTCTTGACCGGGCCTGCCAAAAGCCACCTCGCCTCGAACAGAGAAGCGGAGTTGGAGCCCCGGGCCTCCGCCCGGAAGCTCGCGGTGCTCGTGCCGTGCCTTGACGAGGAGAACACCGTGGCCGAAGTGGTGACGGGGGTTCCCCGGGACATTCCAGGAATCGAGACCGTGGAAGTCGTGGTCATCGACGACGGTTCGCTCGATGCCACCGCCGAGCGAGCACGCCTGGCCGGGGCCCTTGTGGTGAGACACCATGAAAATCTCGGCCTCGGTACGACCTTTCGCGACGGAGTCGAAACCGCCCTGGCGCTGGGAGCCGATGTCGTCGTTAATATCGACGGCGACGGGCAGTTCGATCCGGCCGACATCTCGAAGCTCGTACAGCCGATCCTCACCGGCGAGGCCCACATGGTGACCGCTTCGCGCTTTCTCGACCGTAAGCTGGTGCCCAAAATGCCTTGGATCAAGCGCTGGGGCAACAGGTGGGTCGCGCGGGCGGTGCGTCTCCTCACCGGTAAACGATTTACCGACGTCTCGTGCGGCTTTCGGGCCTTCTCGCGCGAGGCGCTTCTGCAGATGAATCTCTTCGGCGGCTTCACGTATACCCAGGAGACCTTTCTCGATCTCGTCTTCAAGGATCTTCGGATCCGCGAAGTGGCACTGGCGGTACGTGGTGAACGCGAGTTCGGCCGCTCTAAGATCGCCTCCAACCTGCCCCGCTACGCTTTCCGCTCCCTCCAGATCATGCTGCGTGCCTTCATTTCCTACCGACCGTTCAGGTTCTTCGCAACGCTGGCCGTGGGCTTTTTGGCCGTGGGGCTCTCTCTGCTCGGCTTTCTGCTTCACCACTACCTCACGACCGGCACCTTCTCGCCTCATATCTGGGCGGGCTTCGTCGGCGGCTCGTTCGGCTTCTTGGGTTTGCTCACCCTGGTGATCGGGCTGGTGGGCGACATGCTGGTGCGGATTCGCATGAACCAGGAGCGGATGCTCTACCATATGCGTCGAATAAAGCACCGACGCCGCAGCACCTAACCCCGATGGCCACCCACGAATATGTGGATGGCGAGTGGCTGACCAAGCCTTGGGCTACACAGAGGGCATGAGAGACAAACAGCAGCTCAAAATCGCGCACGTCGTGCCGTATTTTCCACCCGACCGAGTCGGCGGGGTCGGGGAAATCGTAGACCATCTACACCGTGGCCTCCTTCAAGCCAAACACGACTCGATCGTCGTGACCGCAGGGTCGTCTCGGAACGACCCGACTGTACGACGAGTGGCAGCCTCACCACTCGGTTTTGTTACGGGATGTTGGAGAGGCAACAACCTATTGAGGGACCGGGATCTCGTCCACTTCCATCATGGTGACGCGATCGCTTTGCTGGCCTTGATGAGACTCAGGCGGTTGCACGCATCCGTTCTCGTTTCGTTTCACGTCGACAGCTGGTTGATGGGCCGCTCACTGCGGCCCCAAACGATCGAAGGTTGCCGTGTTGGCCGACCCGCGACCGATTGGTTCCAGAGAAATCTGGTCGCCGGCTGTCACAGCCTTGTCGATCGCCTGGCGAGAAGATTGGCAGATCACGAGTCATTTTTCTCTCATAGTGCGGCCCGGGATGTGGTCGGAACGAAGCGCGCCGCTTCCGCGACCGTGATCTACGACGGGCTGCCAAACATCGACGAGTTCACCGTGTCATCTCTCCCCGAGGCAACTGAGCTTCTCTATGTGGGAACGTTCGGCCTTCGCAAAAGGGCCCATCTGCTGCCGTTCGTTCTCCGCGAGACTCAGAGGAGCCTCCCCGGAGCACGGCTCCGGATCGTCGGAGCTGCCCGTGAAGATCAAAGGCAGCTGGCATCGCTGTTTGACAGTCTCGGCCTCGAGAAGAGCGTGATCTGGGAGGGCAGGCTCAGATCCGATCAGATTCCGGTGTTTTACCGCGCATCCCAAACGTTGCTCGTGCCATCGGCCTATGAAGGCCTGCCCACTGTGATCCTCGAGGCGATGCGCAGCGGCCTGCCATGTGTAGCCACGCGTGTGAGCGGAAACCCCGAGGTGGTCGAGGACGGCGGCAACGGTTTCTTGGTCGAACTTGACCGTCCGAACGAGATGGCGGCGCAGGCTGTAGCGATCGCGGCCAACCCCGAGCTTCGGGAGCGGATGTCACGGGCGGCCAGGGCCACCGTCGCGAGAAAGTTCGGCCTGACAAGGCTGGTCGACGAGCACCTAGAACTCTACTCCCGAGTCCTCGAGACAACCCGCAAGTCTTCGGGTGCGGGCGGGGCGCACATCGCCTGCTGAAAAACTGCGAGGTGGCGCCGAGCGCTGCGCTCCCAGCTAAATTCACTCGCTCTCTCGATCGCCCGCCGCTGCAGGCTTTGCCGGAGCACTGGATCAGAAGCCAGGCGGTCCAGAACTGAGTGGATCTCTTCCACCGAGCGCGGATTGACCAGCAGCGCTGCCCCGGCGGCGGTTTCGGGGCAGGCAGTCTCGGTGCTGGTGATGACCGGACAGCCGCAGGACATGGCTTCAAGCATCGGCAGGCCGAAGGTCTCGTGCAGGGACGGAAACACGAAGCCGATCGCACCGCGATAGAGCGCGGCAAGCTCCGGCGCGCTCAGAAATCTCTTGATGAGCTCCACCCCCTCCGGCACCTGCCCCCGGCCCCTGTAGCCGGGAACAACCATGACGAAAAGAGGTCGGCCGGCCACCGGCAGCCGATCGTACGCCTCCAGCATCCGTCCGTAGTTTTTCTTTGGGTTGAAGGCCGAGACGTGCAAAATGAACTGTCTTTCCCGATGGGCAATCTCACCCTCTGGGCAGAAGACTTCCTTCGCCGCGCCGTGGTGAATTGCGACGATGCTTTCCGGATCGATGCCCAGGTGCCGCTCCACCTCGGCCCGACCATAGTCGGATACCGCGATCACCCTTGCGACACGGCGGCCGAAACGACGCCATTCGATCCGCCGCAGCCATCTGGACAGGAGGTTGTTGAGCACGTCGTAGGGCCCGGCGGAAAGCTCGCGGAGCGGGAGCGAGAAAGCGTCGAGGCCGTGCACAGTGCAGACGATCGGCAGCTCCGTTCTGAGCAGGACCCGCGGCACCCTTCCCATGCCAGAGCCGGGATACCAGAGCACGTCGCAGCCTCCGGGGATCGGATCTGCTGGCCCGAAGGTGACGAGCTCGGCTCCGATCTCGGCGAGCTCCGGCGCGAGCGCATTCCGGTAGACGGAAGCGCTGAGGCTCCCCCGAGGGCGAATCAGAACAGCGACTCTCATGGCAGCTCGGCCTTTGCGGGTAGGCAAAGGACATTTCGGAACCGTTCGGTGGTATCGGGCTCGACCCGCTCCATCTTTCGAGGCCCTTCTGATGTGATCCGGAAGAAGCTGTAGCCGCGGGGCTCGAGCAGCGCCTGCACCGCACGGTGGGGACCGTCCGGGTTGCATTCCACGATGACGATTGGCGCCGAGCGCTCCAGCACGCTGGTCGCACCTTCGAGCACATGGTCCTCGAAGCCTTCGACGTCGATTTTCAGGAGGTCGATCCTTTCGTACCTCGAACATAGATTGTCGAGGGTGTGGACCGGCACATCCACCAAATCCCCCTTGTAGCCGCGGAAGCCTTCGGCGTTCAGGCTGGCGGAGGTCGGTACCGCGTCGTGGGGCACGTGGAGCCGCACAGTGCCTTGAGTCCGCGATGCGGCACCCGGAACGACGACGCAACGTTCGCTCAGCCCGTTGAGCTCCAGGTTCTTCTCCAGGAGCTTGCGGACTCGGGCCACCGGCTCGATCGCCATGATCCTGCAACTATCGCTCGCCCGGCCGGCGAGGAGGGAGAAGAGGCCCGTGTTGGCCCCGACATCGACCACCACCCCAGCCCGTCGCGCCAGCGAGAGGAACAGACCGGTCGTCTCCGGCTCGAAGCCGTCCCAGCCGAACCAATAGAGATCCCGCCCAATGAAGTCACCCACCGTGGAGAAATATTTGAGCGTGGTTCCGTCCGGCGCCCTCACCTCAATCGTGCCCTCGACCGGAAAGGACCTGAAGAACCAGTGCGGTCCGCCGGATCGCCTGGAGATCACCCGCAAGGAAGCCTTGAAACCGGGGACCGCGGATAGAAGCCGAAGCAGCGGACGGACCGAAACCTTGAGCCAGGTAGGAAAACGGGGAGAGGCGGGAACCATCATTTCGGGAGGCAGAGGATGTTCTGATAGGCGCCGAGATGATCGGCTCTGATGGGCGTCGACCTGCCGTCCTTACGCACCAATTCGAACCGGTACCAACGGCTCAGGAGGTCCAGCAACGCGGCGTCGCTTGTACCGGCCGCCTCGAGACAGAGTCGGCTGACCTCTATCAGCAACACCGGGCGAAAGCGTTCCATGGTGGAAAGACCCCCGCGAATCACCTCATGTTCGGCACCCTCGACGTCCAACTTCATGGCGTCGAGCCGGGTCAGTTTCTCGTCTCGGGCAAGACTATCCAAGGTCGTCAACCGGATCACTTCCACAACCGAATCTCTCTCCTCGGTTCGGAAGAGTGTGCCCAACCCCTCGTGCCGGCTCCCGTCGCTGAATCGAGAACGGTTGGTGAAGATGGGCTTCGTTTCGGATTCAGACCAGAGGCCGGCCTGAATCAGACGCACGTTTTCGAATCCGTTCTCCTCGACGTTGCGCGAGAGTCGAGCGAACATCTCGGACGTCGGCTCGAACGCGTACACGGTGCCTTGAGTCAGGCGCTTCGCCGCAAACAACGTGAACTCCCCCTGGTTGGCACCGATGTCGAAGAAGACGGACTCCGAACCCAGGAACGTATCAAGCACTTTCAGCTGATCCCAGGAGTAGGAGTCGCGCCAGTACATCTGGCTTCCTATGTGCTCTCCCAAATGACAGTGAAACTTCAGGTCCCCGTCGAAGTCCTGGATCAGCGCCCATTCGTCGCGCGATGCCAGCCTTCGCACTCCGTGGCCCAAGATCCTGAGACCCCGGTACCTGAACAGAAAGCGAACCATTCGCCTCAGCCAGTCTGCACGGAGGATCCGCCTCTGGAGTGCGGTCACCGCTCTGGTCACGTCACATCCAGCCACACCGAGAGGTCCCGCTCGATCAAGTTGGCCAAACTCTCGACCTGTTCTCGATAGCGATTGACGAGAGCGCGCCGCATACCCGCATCGATCGGCGCGAGCGGCTTGGTACGCCGGTTCAACCGCAGCAGCAGATCCCTGATACGCGAGGCCACGGACCAGGGAAGCACCGATCGCACCGCACGCCTCAGATATTCGGGAGGCTTCGAAACCAGACGGCCAAAAGAGGTCGAGAGAAACTCCTTTCTGGGATTCACCACGTCCATTCGGGGGCAAAACTCCGGGTGGACCTCGAGGAACTCCAGCACCCGACGGTACGTCAGCGCTGGCGAGTCTCTCAGATCATCGAAAAGCACAACCTCGACGTGGTCGCCACCGAAGGCCTCCAGGTACCTCACCAACTGTTCTGCAAAACGGCACACATCGTCGTACAGAAGTACGTGCGGAGTTTTCAGGCGTGGCGGAAGACAAAGGCCCAGCCCCCGATCATTTTGAGCGTGCAGGGCCTCCTCGAGGGAGTTGATGTTCTCGTCCGCGTTGTAGAGGAGCTGTGAGTGATACGAGGCGACCCAGTCCACCGGGTTCCTGAACATTGCCAGGATTTTAGCCTTCGGTTCGAACTCCCGGATCAATCGCGCCGCAGATCTCGAATAGAGATAGAAGACCGAAGCCTCTCCCACCACGGATTCGTGTCGGGCATCAGCGAAGAGCCCCAAATAATCTGATCTCGTTTCGAATCTAGGGTCCAGATGGCCTGGAAGATCCACCACGAAATGATGGGTTTCTTTCTTGGGGCACATGAAAATCTCGGGATGCTGTCCGAGATAGTGATTCATGGCGGTCGTCCCGCACTTGGGAGCTCCGACGATAAAAAAGTTGGGCCTCCTCATCCCCCCGTCGCCCCCCCCATCGGCTTTGCCGGCAGGCACGACGGGTTGAGTCGCCGCCGCCGCCAGACCGTCACCAGCATGGCCAGGTTCCACACCACTGTGCTGCTCGCAGTGGCCAGAGCCGCGCCGGCGATTCCGAACTGCGGTATCAGCACGCCGTTCAGCAGGAGATTGAGGGCCGCCACGACCCCCATGATCCTCGCCGCCTGTCGCTCCAGGCCCGTCATGATCATGACCGACGCTACGACCCCTGACGCGGCATTGACAAGCTGGCCTGCGATCAGGATCAGCAATGCGCCCCTGGCCTGGTCAAAACCTTCGCCGAAGAGCCTGAGAGCGAACCCTCCCGCCAAAGCCAACCCCAGCGCAAGCGGTAACGTCGCGATCAGTAGGGCCCTCGCCGAGACGGTCAGCAACCTCTGCAGCCGCCGCCGCTCCTCGGCGGCCCACAGCTCGGCGATCATGGGCGCCGCGATTGTGTTGACCGCGAACAAGCCGAGAGCGACAAGAAGCGACAGCCGGCTGGCCACGGCGTAGACCCCGGCCCGGTCGGTGTCGAGCAGGAACCCGACCAGCAAAATGTCGGTCTGAGAGAGAAGGATCTGGAATCCGCCGAGGAGCAGCAGTGGCAGCGAAACCGCCAGCCACGCGCCGATCTCGATTCGGCTCGAAACCCCGGCCAGCTCGACACAGCTGGACCGGCGCAGAACCGCTGCGGTGAAGGCGAGGGCTGCACTGATCGCCGCCAGAGTGGCCGCCATGGCAGCGGGTGCCGTCAGCCTCCCGCCTCCGAAGCCATAGACTCCGATGACCAGCACGCCGAGGGCGGCCGGGCGCAGGATCTCCACCGAGAGCAGCGCCGGCACGATACGCTTGAAACCCCGGAGAATAGCGCTATGCAGGTTGAGCAGCACGAACACGGGGAGCGCCAGGCACGCGATCCAGCCGGTCAGCGCAAGTGACGTCGTGATCCGGCCCCTCAGCAGCCAGAGCACAGCCGCACCCATGAAACCGAAAAGCACGGCGCTGCCGGCGGCGGTGGTCTGGCTGCCTCTCAGGAACCCCTTGAGCCGCGGCAAGTCCCCGATCTTGCGATAGGTGGCTACGAAACGCAGACTTGCGGAGTCGAGCCCCAGGGTCGAAACCAACGAAAGGACGAGCAGCCAGGAGAGCATGAAAGCATACTCGCCCCAGGCCTCGAGACCGAGAGCGCGGGCCAGAAGGACCTGGACGCCGAACGCCAATCCGACACCGGACACGCGAATCAAGAATGCCGCCACTGCCCCGCGTGCGAGGTCGGTCCTCGGGCCATGCCCAAACAACCACCGCAGCGGCTCGAGGAGCGTTTCGGTCACGGCATTCACATCAATCCTCCGGCCCAGGCTTGGCGAATACGGCCACGAGGTTGCAGGGGTAAATTGCCTGCAAGCCCAGCAGGCGATCGAGGTATTCCGCCAGCCTCACGAGCACTAAGTAATTCGCCGCCCAGATTGGCCACCTCAACCAGGTCAGCGACCCGAGGGTGCTCATTATCACGTAGCTCGGACCGTGCAACAGGAACGACAGCAGCCCACCAGCCGGCACCACTTCCATCACCTCGAGCCCAGCTCGACGGCACAATGCCTCGAGCCCCGAGCTCGTGTAACGATAGTAGTCGTGGGGCGCTTCGTGAATCGCTGACAGGTGAGGCACGCTGAGGATCAGGTGACCATTGGGCCGCAACACCCTGGCCATCTCGCCGAGCGCCTCCCACGGCCGGGGCACGTGTTCCAGAACCTGGGTGCACAGGATCGTTTCGAATGACTTGTCATCGAGCTGGGGCATCGATTGCACGTCGGCCAGTAGATCGACGCGGCCGGAGCGGACTTCCACGTCGGCTCGCACGACCTTCTCGCACCTCGTACGCAGCAACTCGTCGAAGGGAGAACGCCCCGCACCTACGTCGAGGCACCTCCCGCCGGCATACCGCTCGATGCGCCGGGTGACCTCGCGATGAAGCTGGTACCTCGAGAGAGAAAAGGTGTGCGCAAGCCTCCGGGCAGTCAGATCTGTCTCGAGCTCCCGGCGTTTCGTCCCTAGATAGTCTTTCATGGCGGCGGTAGCCGGTGGATCGCGCCCTCGTACCTCGCCGCAATCTCTTGCCAGTCTTGGCCGGCGGCCGTACGCCCGGCCTCCTCGACCGCACGTGATGGCGTCGGATCCTCCAAAGCCATGAGTATCTTTTCCGCCAGATCCTCGGGGTCGGCCGGCCGGCAGAGCCATCCGTTCTCGCGGTGGCGCAATACATCGGGAATCCCATCTACGGCGCTTCCCACGACCCTGGCACCTGCCGCCATAGCTTCCAGAACCACGGTGGGCATCCCCTCGGTCTCTCCAACGCTATCGACAATCGAGGGCACGACGGCCACTCGGCAATTCTGGAGATAGCCCACCAACTCGTCGTGAGATCGCCGACCCACGAACACGACTGCCTCTTCGAGGCCCAGTCGCGACACTTCCTGCCGCAGCTTTCCCTCGAGATGCCCATACCCCACCAGTACCAGACCGAGCCCCGGATGGTCCCTTCGCACCCTCGGCATCGCGCGCAGCAGGAAGACGGCGCCTTTCTTTTCCACGAATCGACCCAGGAAGACCAGAAAGCCGTCTGGAAACGGGGGCTTCTCCGGCGGTTGGCGCGGGTCCCGGAAGAATTCCGCCCGGACGCCCATCGACTGGATCACCGCGTTCGAAGGGCGGCCCAGGAGTTCGTCAAGCGTCTGCCGCACATGGCTGCCGTCGGCGAAGACGGC
>Ga0316194_10002242_pt1 | contig 13468 bp, 10 predicted proteins | sample CroRivsedime1_MG_FD_204936 | JGI IMG/M metagenome (GOLD analysis project Ga0316194, IMG submission 204936) | Coastal sediment microbial communities from Maine, United States - Cross River sediment 1 | ecosystem: Environmental > Aquatic > Marine > Coastal > Sediment | place: USA: Maine...
TTTTCTTTGGCCGAGCATGTAGCTAAGAAAACGGGGATTCTCCTGGAGTTTAAGAAGGACGGGACTCCCGAGGGCATTGCCCGAATGGAGAATATAGAGGAATTATTAAATGGTATCAAAGACTTTGTGGAAGGGCAAAAAGAACTGGCAGATGCAAAAGGAGATATAACCGAGTTTTTGGAAGATGTAGCGCTGGCTACAGATTTGGACAAGGACACCGGAGATGATGATCGGGTGGCTTTAATGACCATTCACCTTGCCAAAGGATTGGAGTTTCCTTTTGTTTATATTGTTGGGATGGAAGAGGATCTTTTCCCTTCTGCAATGAGCATGAATACACGAAGTGAACTGGAAGAGGAGCGCCGGTTATTCTATGTTGCGCTAACGCGTGCTGAGGAACAGGCATATCTAACTTACACGCAAAACAGATATCGCTGGGGTAAATTAATTGATGCCGAACCCAGTCGTTTTATTGAAGAAATAGAAGATAGGTATATAGAGAACCTGACCCCTGTAGATACATATAGATATAAACCCTTAATTAATACCGATATTTTTGGTGAAGTTGATAAGTCAAAACTTAGACAGTCAAAACCTGAAAATGGTGTTCCACCAGGTATTGGAAAACCCAATCAAAATCAACTGAGAAAACTTCGAAAACTTAAACCGGAATTAGCCAAACCCATTGGAAACACAAATCCAATAGATCCAAATCTATCAGAAGGCACTTTGGTAAATCATACACGTTTTGGTCGTGGTAAGGTATTGCGTATTGAAGGAGCAGGCAATGATAAAAAGGCAGAAATACAATTTGATAAAGGAGATATAAAAAAGTTGCTATTACGATTTGCTAAGCTTGAAATCATTGATATTTAACTAAAGCATATTAATTGATCATTATATTTGAATATATAGGGATCGTCCTATTGGCATTAAATTGCTATGGCATGAATATTTCATATTATCTTTGGATTGAAAAATAAACTAGTTTGTTAAAATGTATAAGAATATAATTTTCCTTTTTATGGTTTTCCTGATCGGATGCAGTACCAGCAGTCCACAGGAAGATCCGCAAGGCGTTTTACCCGGTCCGACAGACACCAGTGGTTTACCAGATGTAAATACCCCTGACTATTGGGATAAGGCAGTTTTGGTTTGGCAGGACGAATTTGATGGAGACACGATTTCTAAAGAGAATTGGATTTCTGAGACAGGTGCACACGGCTGGGGCAATAATGAACTACAGAATTATACAGCCGAGGATAATGTTTCGGTAAGTGACGGAACACTTAAAATAGTTGCAAAAAAAATGGAACTGGGTCCGGGAACAGTTGAATACACCTCAGCAAGATTAAATAGTACAACCCATTTTACCTATGGGAGGATGGAGATCAGGGCAAAAATTCCCGATCACAAGGGCAACGGTTTATGGCCGGCCTTGTGGATGCTTGGAAGTAATATTAACACAGCAGGATGGCCTGCATGCGGTGAAATAGATATAATGGAGTACGTAAGCTTTGAGCCCAATCAGACTCATTTTTCCATTCACAGTGTTGCTAATAATCATAAAGATGGGACACAAGTAACTTCCGGTCCGGTTATACTGGAGACCATAGAAGAAGAATTTCACAATTATGGCATTCTGTGGACCGACAAGTACCTAAAATTCTACATAGACGATATAGAGAATATTAAGCTTATATTTCCTCGTCCGGCTATTTCTAATGTGGAAAATTGGCCTTTTTCTGGGCCTTTTTATTTTTTAATGAATATAGCTGTTGGAGGAGATTGGGGAGGTTTGGAAGGAGTGAATGACGCCATTTTTCCTGCCGTTATGGAGGTCGACTATGTCCGTGTCTATCAGGTAAAATAGAACTCCTGTTCCTTTATTTTGGGTTTACCCGCAATAATATTTACTTCAAATATTTAGTAAGAAAATGGCCGAATTCATTAAAATATACGAGCAGAATCCTAATCCAAAGGAAATAGATAAGGTGGTATCCATCCTGCGAAAGGGAGGTTTGATCATATATCCTACAGATACGGTTTATGGACTAGGCTGTGATATTACTAATACCAAGGCCATGGAAAAAATTGCTCGTATAAAGGGAATTAAATTAGAAAAAGCGTACTGGTCCTTTGTTTGTGCAGACCTCAGTAATCTTTCAGATTACGTCAGGCAATTAGATACACCAACTTTTAAGATTCTAAAGCGAGCACTTCCCGGCCCTTATACTTTTGTATTGCCAGGCAGCAGTAAATTGCCCAAGGATTTTAAGAAAAGAAAGACTGTGGGGATAAGAGTTCCGGATAATAATATTGCAAGGGCTCTTGTGGAAGGCTTAGGCAACCCCATTGTTTCTACTTCCATACGAGATGAAGATGAACTTTTGGAATATACTACAGATCCTGAGTTAATTTTTGAGAAGTGGCATAATTTGGTAGACATAGTTATTGATGGGGGATATGGGGGTAATCTGGGGTCCACTGTTATTGATCTTTCAGGCGATGAACCAGAAGTAATTCGTGTAGGGAAAGGAGACCCGGATATTATATAAAAAAAAACCGCGATCAAAGACCGCGGTTTAATTATTAGATAATTCAATATTTAGTCGTTTATAGCAGGATCTTTCATTCCTTCTTCAATCATACTATAGAACTGATCAATTTTTGGAAGAACAACAATTCTTGTTCTCCTGTTTCTGGCTTTATCTGTTGGAGAAACAGGAACATACTCTGCTCTTCCAGCTGCAGTCATTCTTTTTGGATCTACTCCATAATCATTTTGTAAAATACGAACTACTGCAGTAGATCTTTTTACACTTAAATCCCAGTTGTCAAGTAATACACCTTTTCTATAAGGAACATCATCTGTATGTCCTTCCACCATAAACTCAAAATCAGGTTTGTTGTTAACTACTTGTGCTACTTTTCCTAATACTTCTTTAGCTCTTGCAGTTATGTTGTAGCTACCACTACTAAATAAAAGTTTGTCTGAAATTGAAACAAAAACCACACCCTTTTCAACGCTAATTTCTATATCCTCATCATCTAAGTTCCCGAGAACGCCTTTGAGGCTTTGAACTAGAGCCAGGTTTACAGAATCTCGTCTGGTGATAGCATTTTGTAATTTACGAATAGTAAGATCTTTTTCCTGCAGACTTTCTAAAGACTTCTCTAGATTTTCTGCACCTTTTGTTGTTAGGGTGGTTAAGTTCCCCATATTATTTATTAATTCCTGATTATTTGATTTCAGGAATGCATTCTGATCTTCCAAAGTTTGCAATCTTGCATCCGCTGTTGCCTTTTCCTCAAGACAGGAATTCAATTTAACTGTAGCGGAATTTAAAAGGTCCTGCGTTTCTTTTTGTTTAGTTTCTAATTCGGCATATTTCTTTTGCGATACGCAAGATGATAAAAGAACTGCCATTCCCAAAAAGCCTAGAATAAATTTTTTCATAATAATGTTTATATAAAATTAATTGTTTGTTTTTTAAATGAACCTGTACTTAATAAAAGGTAAAATTATGACATTTGATTTCCTTTAATTTGTCAAAATTAGTTAATCTTTTACTAAAATGTTAAAATTCTTTACATGATCTACGAAATAAGACCACACTATGGATTTTGTAATATGGTACATTGTGATAAAATTGGCTTTTTCCCTTTTTTTATACATTTTACCAAAATGTCGATAATAGCTTAAATGTGCTTTAATAATTGCTAAACAATGAACAGGTTTAAGTTGTAAAATAAATCGAATGGCTGCTATGCCGTCCAGGAACAGGCGAACAATAATAATGGGAAAAGCTTTCTTACGGGGCAGGTTTTTAGTGATGGAATAAAGTGAATTTCTAAAATTCAAAAAAGTTTTTTTCGGGTTCATATTACTTAGTGTCGATCCTCCGAGATGATATACATATGAGCCTCCAACGCAGTAAACCTTTAATCCCTTATTTTGCGCTCGCCAACATAGATCAACCTCTTCCTGGTGTGCAAAATAGTCCTCATCAAAGCCACCAAGATCATGGAAAACATCACTTTTTATAAACATACTGGCACCGGTTGCCCAGAAAACTTCTGTAGTATCATCATACTGGCCTTCATCCTTTTCGATGGTTTGAAAAATACGCCCCCTGCAGAACGGATATCCAAACTGATCTAAAAAACCACCTGCCGCTCCCGCATATTCAAAATAATCCCGGCGCAACAGGTCTAGAATTTTGGGTTGTATTATAGAGGCATCGGGAATCTTCAGAAACGCTTCTTTTATGGGTTCAAGCCAACCGGGGGTAACTTCAACATCTGAATTTAAAAGGCAATAGATGTCAGCATCAACCTGTTTTAAGGCGTCGTTGTATCCTTTAGCAAAGCCATAATTTGAACTATTATGAATAAGGTTTACACTGGGATAGTTTTTTTTAACAAAAGCCACAGAACCATCAGTGGAGGCATTATCTGCTACATAGATATCAGCGTTGCCGGAATATTGTACTACCAGAGGCAAGTAACGTTCCAGGAGGGCTTCTCCATTCCAATTAAGTATGACGATTGCAAATTTCAAAACGGTTGCAAATTAACGGCTAAAATCAGGAATTTGCCTTAAAAATGAATATTTTTCTTCTTCATAATTCATATTACAATAAAAATGATCTAAACCATTAGTTACCATAAGGTATTCTGCTTGCATTTTCATGTTATATCGTGCGATCTGATCGAAAACAACTTGCGAGACTGTGACGTTTGGCGATTTACATTCAACAAGAATATGGATACTACCATCGCTATTGAAGACTACCACATCATATCTTTTTCTCAAACCGTTTAATGATAAGGTTTTTTCAACATTAATTAAAGACGTTGGGTATTTCTTATCCACGCTTAAATAATGAATTACGTGCTGTCGCACCCATTCCTCGGGCTGCAGGCTAACAAATTTTTTGCGTATTATATCAAAAATCTGCTGCTTATTTTCGCTACTTTTGAATCGGAAATTGTAGCTGGGAAAATTGAGAGATAGCATAAAGCAAATTTGGTAATTTTTTTTGGATGGAAGAAGTAAAGCAGATTGTAAATGACATCCGCAACGGGAACATAAGCCCTATATATTTTTTGATGGGCGATGAACCTTATTATATCGATAAAATAGCTCAGTTTATTAGTGATAACATTCTTACCGAGGAGGAGAAAGGTTTTAATCAAATGGTTCTATACGGGAAGGAAACATCACTGGAACAGGTGTTGTCTAATGCCAAGAGATATCCCATGATGTCTGAAAGACAGGTAGTTATTGTTAAGGAAGCACAGCATTTATCAAGAAATATAGAGGAATTATCTTCTTATGCTGAAAATCCACAGACTTCCACCGTACTTGTATTCTGTTATAAATATAAAAAACTGGACAAGCGCAAAAAATTGCACAAAACTCTTCTTGGAAATGGAAGTGTCATTTTTGACAGCAAAAAGCTATATGAAAATCAGGTTTCAGATTGGATAAGACTAACCTTAAAACAGAAGGGTTATGCTATTTCACATAAGGCTTCAGTTTTATTAGTGGAGTATCTTGGAACAGACCTGAGCAGAATTAACAATGAATTGGAAAAATTACAATTAGTACTTCCAAAGAACACCGAAATAAACCCCGATCTGATAGAAAAACATATAGGAATAAGCAAAGACTATAATAATTTTGAATTAAAAAAAGCAATAGGAGAAAAAAATATTGTAAAAGCCACCAGAATTATAAATTATTTTGCCCAGAATCCAAAAGATAATCCATTTGTTGTGACCGTTAGCCTTTTGCATAATTTTTTCACACAGTTATTACAATATCACGGTCTATCAGACCATTCGCCCAAGAATGTGGCTTCAGCTTTACGGATCAACCCTTATTTTGTGGGAGAGTTTCAGATAGCATCCAAAAATTATCCCATGAAGCGGGTTAGCAGTATTATTGCTTATTTACGTGAAATGGACTTAAAAGGAAAAGGGGTAGGGGCTTATAATATTTCACAAGCTGATCTTCTAAAAGAACTTCTGGTCAAAATAATATAGAAAGTCTATTTTTTGTCGATACTATAACGTCCCGGACCAAGCAGTATTATAAGCAAGAAACTCACTAAATACAACAGAGCGAGTTCTTTTTTTCCGAAAGGATCTGAACCGTGAACAATAAAAGCAGCTACAGCCATTGTTATTACAATAGGTAAGGAGGCCCAACGGGTTTTATAACCAACTATTACGAGTATAGGGCAAATGAATTCCCCAATAACCGCCAGAAACAGAGAAGGTGTAGAGCCGATTCCAATAGGATCGGCAAATTGAAAATCTCCGTTTAAAAGTTTTTGCAATTTGGGAATACCATGAGACAATAAAAAGGCCGAAGGAAGAATACGGAGAACTGCCAGACCAATATCACTTTTGAGTTTTTTAGTCATTCATTTTAAGATTGGAGAATCTAAAGTAAGCTTTTTTTTTGAGAACTTTTTGCCAATTAGTTTAGAATTCACCAAATACAATATGACAGTTTAGTGCCATGATACAGGAATATATGTTAGTGAATTGAAACTAAGCTAAGATGATTACAGAGTATTTCTCTCAGCGGAGTTTTGGATATTCAGCCGGATTTGCCTCATGCATAATATCATATACTTTTTCAAACATGTCCTCCGCATTTGGTTTAGAAAAATAATCCCCATCTGTAGCATATGCCGGCCTGTGAGCTTTTGCCGTAAGGGTTTGAGGTGCGCTGTCCAGGTATTTATAAGCTCCCTGACGTTCAATAATATCCTGCATGAGATAAGCTGCGCATCCACCGGGTACATCTTCATCAATGATCAACAGTCTATTGGTTTTTTTAATACTGCTCAGGACAGTATTACTAAGGTCAAAAGGGAGTAAAGACTGCGCATCAATAACCTCTGCATCAATTCCTACTCCTTTTAATTCCTGGGCAGTATGTTGCACTATACGCAAGGTAGAACCGTAAGACAAAAGTGTAATATCGGAACCTTCTTTAACAATTTCAACTACTCCGATAGGGGTGCAAATTTCACCCAGGTTATTTGGTTTGTCTTCTTTAAGCCTATAACCGTTTAAACTTTCAATAATTAATGCCGGTTCATCACTTTTCATTAATGTATTATAAAAGCCGGCTGCTTTAGTCATATTCCTGGGTACCAACAAATACATCCCTCTAAGAAAGTGTATAATGCCGCCCATTTGAGAACCGGAATGCCAAATACCCTCTAGGCGATGTCCACGGGTACGGACAATTAAAGGAGCTTTTTGTTTGCCAACTGTACGGTAAAGCAAAGTTGCCAGATCATCACTTAAAGTCTGCAAGCCATATAGCAGATAATCCAGATATTGTATTTCTGCTATAGGTCTAAGGCCCCGTAGTGCCAACCCAATTCCTTGTCCAATAATAGTAGTCTCTCGTATACCTGTATCCGCAATTCGCAATTCACCATATTTCTGCTGGAGCCCCTCTAGTCCCTGGTTTACGTCGCCAATAGCACCACTATCTTCTCCAAATATGAGCGCTTGTGGATATTTGCCAAAAAGCTTATCAAAATTATCTCTTAAAATAATCCTTCCATCTACTTTTTCAGGTTTATCATTGTATATAGGTCTTATTTCTTCAATGTTTGTAGCCTTGTTGGATAATTCACTATAAAGGTGTGAGCTAAATTTTGTTTGCGAGTCCTCAAGGAAATTTTCAACCCATTTTATCAAAGCTTCTTTTTCCTTAGAATTTTCACCTATTACATGGCGAAGGGCCTTTCTGGAGTTGGAAGCCAAATCTTTTTTTAAGGGCTCTTCAATAGCAATAAGATCATTCTTGATTTTAGTTATAAACGCCCTGTTAGGGCTATTCATAGCCAGTTTATCCAACAGTCCTATCAGGACTTTTTTGGCCTCTCTATGGGGGGCTAAGAATTCTAGCCAAGCTTCCTTTTTTGCGGCTCTGACTTCTTTTTTAATCTCTAATTCAAGAGCTGACAATGATTCATTATCGGCAATTTTATTTTCAAGTATCCATTCTCTGAATCGCTTGTTACAATCATTTTCTTTTTCCCAGAGCAATCTATCCTCACTTTTATATCTCTCCTGTGATCCTGAAGTTGAATGCCCCTGTGGTTGAGTGAGTTCTGTAACATGAATTAATACAGGGATATGCTCTTCCCTGGCGAGTTCTGAAGCATTTTCATAGGCATGAATTAGTGCAGTATAATCGTAGCCTTTTACTTTTAGAATCTCATAACCCTTATTATTTTCATCTCTTTGGAATCCTTTAAGAACTTCTGAAATATCTTCTTTGGTTGTCTGGAATCTGGCAGGCACAGAAATTCCATACTGATCATCCCATACACTAATAATCATAGGTACTTGTAAAACGCCAGCTGCATTGAATGTTTCAAAAAAATGACCTTCAGATGTGCTGGCATTGCCTATTGTACCCCAGGCTACTTCATTTCCATTATTGGAAAACTTAGTGCTATCAATCCCTTTGACATTGCGGTAGATTTTCGAAGCCTGTGCCAGACCAAGAAGTCGTGGCATCTGACCTGCGGTCGGAGATATATCAGGACTACTATTTTTTTGTTCGGTGAGGTCTTTCCATGAACCGTCCGGATTAAGGCTGTAAGATCCGAAATGACCACCCATTTGCCTCCCGGCACTCATGGGCTCTTTTTCTATATCTGTAGTTGCGTAGAGACCGTGAAAAAGGTCTTTAGGGCTTAGTTGCCCGAGAGCCATCATAAAAGTTTGATCTCTATAGTAACCGCTTCTAAAGTCACCATTTCTGAAAGATCTGGCCATTGCTAATTGAGGCAATTCCTTTCCATCTCCAAAAATTCCAAATTTGGCTTTACCTGTCAGAACCTCTCTTCTCCCTAAAAGACTACACTCACGGCTGGTGACTGCTATTTCATAATCTGTTAAAATCTGTGCCCTAAAATCCTCAAAGGAAATATCATCACTGGTTTGTAGTTTTAAACTCATTAGGGAAAGATTTGCAGCAAAAATATAAAAAAGGGATGGTTTTTACAATCAAAAAAAGTGGTTTTTTATTAATGAATCAGCAAAAAAATCACTAAAAAACAACTGCTGATTATAAATAATTTAGAAAATGACTATTTTTCTAAGAAAAGCATAATTTCTAAAACCATTGTCTGGTGAAAAGACCTATTAGAGTTTTAGGACTTAGGGTGACTATAAAGCGAATTCTTTCTGCATAGTTGGGCTGTGCAATTTCCCAGCCATTATTTGAATATATGGGTAAATATAATTCAAAATAATCTGTAAGTAAATTAAGACGTATCCCTGAATCATATACGAATCTTGTAGGCTGATTTTGGTTTTTGATAAACCCTAAATCGCCATACACTTCCACCCATCTCCAAATATTAACACTGGAATTAGTGGTAGCGATCCAATCGTTAGAAAAAGGGTTCTCCAATTGAGATTTAAAACCACCTTCGGCAATAATTAATTGTTGACTCCATATCCCCGAATCTTCAGATCTGCCCAGGTAATTATAATCAAATAAATAATCGGTGGGCCTGTCCAGAGCGAAACTAAAATAATCTCCGGTTGTCTTATTTCTTAAAAACTTTCCGGCGAAAAAGCGAAAGTTAAATTGGGTATTATTTACAAATAATTTCCGGTACTCGAGATTGAAAGACAATTTGGTAAAGTCAGAAGAGTGTTGAGCGTCCGCAAACCATGAAAAATAGTCGATAATTCCGTTGTTTGTATTTCTAAACCTTGCATTCAATACGCTATAATCCGGATCGGTTTCTATATCAAGGCTTGGATCAATATTTCTAAACACATTAACATATCTCAGGGTAAGCAACTGCCGTTTATTGGAAATAAGGTCTTCAGGGCGCCATCCAAAACTAATGGAGGGGGTAAATGTGCTATAGCGCGAATTGACTTGAAAATGAGAAGAAGATCCGCGTAGTGCATAATTAGTAACGTAAAATCCACTCTTTCCATGATAGTGCCTGTAGGTAAGTTTACCATTTCCGACTAATGTTTTTTCCTTGAATGAATACTCTGGAGAAAAATCAAATACAAAAGGTCGTTCAAGAAGTGTTTTATTAGTAAATCTAATCCCCGGACTTAGGCCATCATATATATTAAAACCCAAAGTTGGCATGTAAAAAATTTGGTTGTAATAGGGATCTTCTGCGTCTTTAAAAAATTGAAGTTTTAACTTTTTATTACTGAGAAAGAAACCATTTAACGCTTTCCAGTTATCTCTCTGATTAAATTCCGGAATGGTATGATCGTAATTAAGGACTAACTTATCTTCCAAATTTCGCGGTATACTAAAAGTTTGTTCGGTTTTGATTCCATCAAACCAATATTCAGATATTACCTCGTTTTTTTTCAATCCGAATAAGGATATTGGAGCGTCTGTGCCCGTTTTGTTTTTAAGAGTTACATAGAGCGAATCCTGTGTTTTAATCACTTTAGATATCTTAAAATCAATACGTTCATCGGTTGAGACATAGCTCTTAAAAAACCAATCGATATCCTTTTCGGAATTCTCCTTTAAAATACGCTCGAAATCAGATGGTCTTACAGATTTTAATTTATATTGTTCATAAAACTCTTTAATAGCTGAATCAATCTTATCAACACTAGTGTAATCGGCGAGATAGGCCAAGCCGAGTCCTGCTTTATAAGTATTGGCTATTTTCTGATTAAATTTTATAAGGGAGTCATTAGGTGTGCTGAGCGCCTGATCAAGGTTTTTTCTAGCTGTAAACATATATAAAAAGGAATATTGCTCATTGAAATCCATTTGCGCCAAATGAAATCCTTTAATCAACCAACCCTTAGATAGTTTTCCAAGCATTTTTTGATCGGGATAAAACTCTTCCACGAATTTTATCATCATGTAATTGATCACTGCATCTCCCACCCATTTTTCCTTTCTTGGATTAAGGAATATGGATTCTCTCATATAACTGTTAAGTGCAGTTTTGATAAATGTCATTTCAAACTGGAACTGCTTCTCATAAGGTCGTATAAAAGAAGGTAGCTGATTTAACCCATAAATTGGGTTTTTATTAAAATCCACTTCACTCACCAGTAGCTGCTCATAAGGAAAGTCTCCCAGGTTATCATGAATAAAGCGCGAAATCCTGTTAATTGAAACCCCCTGTGAAATTTCATCATATTTTGTGGCCTTTAGATCTGTGACTACTATAAGTTCCGGAGTGACATGTTTTGTGAACTTTTTTAGTGAATTCAGAATAATGTAACAACTCTTCCTGTTTACCCCTTCCAGGGTAGCCTGTTTTTTTCCTGCAAAGCCTGTTATATTCACTTCCTTGAAATTAGTACCAAAGAATAACGAATCCGGATAGCTGAAAATAATATTGGTATTTGTATTACCCGTATGCAGGTCTTCAAGATTTTTGTTTGAATACAATTGCCATTGACCATCATAAACCGCTGGTGTGAGATACCAATCTTTTAAATAATAACCTCCTTCATTGTTATATCCATAGGGAGTATATTTATTTGGTGGGAGTTTAACAGTATATGTAATAAATAATTTAGCAGAATTACCCGGAGCCAAAGGCTTATTAAGTTCAATTTTAATGATATCCAGACCATAAGTTCTACCCCAGGAGATAGCTCGGTATTCATCATCTACAATGGTAAAAATTTCTGTCCTGCCCCGATCTTTTTCTTTGGCTAAATGAAGACTCTTTTTAAATTCCTCCGCGAATCGTTTTGCAAGAGCAGTGTTTTTATCGGAATAGGCATTTGCCCAATCATTAAAATACAATACGCTTAGGGTATCCTGTGAATCATTTAAATATTCAAATTCCTGTTGGATATTAATTTCCCTGGTTTCGGACTCCAAGGTGGCTTTTAGGTTGTTATTATGTTGCGCATAAATACCACCAATCCCAAATATGAAATATAGGTTAGCAGTTATTAACAGAAAAGCTGGAATGCGCTGTAGCAACATATATGATTTAGAAATTTGGACTCAAGGTATGGCCTTTGTAGAAAGCATCGATAATTTCTACAACCTCTTCCTCTGTATCAACTATACGTATTAAATCGAGATCTGTCTTACTAATATTTCCTGCATTCAGCATGGTGTCCTGAATCCAGTCCATTAAACCTTTCCAAAATGACCTGCCGACCAGAATAATGGGAAATTTACCAATTTTATTTGTTTGAATTAGGGTAATGGCTTCGAAGAGCTCATCAAGCGTACCAAATCCTCCGGGTAAAACCACAAATGCTTGGGAATATTTTACAAACATTACCTTTCTCACAAAGAAATAATCAAAATCCAGGCTCTTGTCATCATCAATGTAAGGGTTGTCATGTTGTTCGAAAGGAAGATCTATATTCAATCCAACTGAAGTTCCTCCAGCTAAATGTGCTCCTCTATTACCGGCTTCCATAATACCGGGACCTCCACCTGTAATAATACCATAACCAGCTTCGGATACTTTTTTGGCAACATTGACAGTAAGTTGGTAATATTTAGCATCCTCTTTGGTTCTGGCAGAACCAAAAATTGTAACACAAGGGCCAATTGCACTCATTTTTTCAAAACCGTTCACGAATTCTCCCATTATTTTAAAAATGGCCCATGAATCATTGGTTTTAATTTCATTCCATCCTTTATGATGCTTCTCTTTCCTCATAAATTTATTTTTTATCACTTACAGATCGATCTAATATAACTATAGATTTAACTGCGAACTTCAAGTTTCGAATTTTTTAGACTAAATTCCTTTTTAAGGTAAAATGCGGTATAACTTTTATCGTCTTTAGCCACTTCTTCAGGTATTCCTTCCGCAACTATCATGCCGCCTCCCCGGCCTCCTTCATAACCTATGTCAATTATATGGTCGGCCATTTTTATGACATCCATGTTATGTTCAATTATCACAATGGTATTTCCTTTGTTCACCAGTTTGTTTAAAACTTCCATGAGTACCCTGATATCCTCAAAATGCAGTCCGGTTGTGGGTTCATCCAAAATATAGAAAGTGTTTCCTGTATCCCGTTTAGACAATTCGGTGGCAAGTTTTACACGTTGCGCTTCTCCTCCTGAAAGAGTAGTTGATTGCTGTCCTAATGAGATATAACCTAGCCCGACATCTTGAATGGTCTTCAGCTTCCTATAAATCTTTGGTATTTGGTCGAAAAAGGCTACTGCTTCGTCAATAGTCATCTCAAGGATATCCGCAATGGATTGTCCTTTATATCTAATTTCCAGAGTCTCCCTGTTAAATCGTTTGCCGTTACAGGTTTCACATTCAACATATACATCGGGAAGAAAGTTCATTTCAATTACCCTCAATCCACCTCCCTGGCAAGTTTCACATCTGCCTCCTTTTACATTAAAACTAAATCGGCCCGGTTTATAGCCCCTTATTGCCGCTTCAGGTGTTTTTGCAAAAAGGGAACG
>Ga0316194_10002246_pt1 | contig 13461 bp, 13 predicted proteins | sample CroRivsedime1_MG_FD_204936 | JGI IMG/M metagenome (GOLD analysis project Ga0316194, IMG submission 204936) | Coastal sediment microbial communities from Maine, United States - Cross River sediment 1 | ecosystem: Environmental > Aquatic > Marine > Coastal > Sediment | place: USA: Maine...
TGCCATCGTCACCCACCCGGGTGATGGGACTGGACTTCCCGAATCCCGTGGGTCTGGCAGCCGGTCTGGACAAGAACGGAGACTGCGTGGACGGTCTTTCGCGCCTCGGATTTGGTTTCCTGGAGGTAGGCACCGTGACGCCAAGACCCCAGAGCGGCAATCCGCGTCCGCGGATGTTCCGCCTGCCCAAGGCGCACGCCCTGATCAACCGCATGGGCTTCAACAATCTCGGCGTGGACCATCTCCTGGCCGCCCTGGCCGGGAGTGACTACCAGGGTGTGCTGGGCATCAATATCGGCAAAAACCGGGATACGCCAGTGGAGAACGCGCTGGACGATTATCAGACGTGCTTGCGGAAGGTGTACCACCTCGCCAGCTACGTCGCGGTGAACGTGTCCTCGCCCAACACGCCGGGGCTCAGGACACTGCAACACGGGGCGGCGTTGCGAAGTTTGCTCAGCGGGCTGAAAGCGGCACAGGACGAACTGGCCCAGACACACGGCCGTTACGTGCCGTTGGCGGTGAAGGTGGCGCCGGATCTGAGCCGCGAGGAACTTCCCCCCCTGGCCGAGGCGATCCAACGTCACGAAATCGACGCTGTGATCGCCACCAACACCACAAACGAACGAACGGGTGTTACCGGCCTGGACCACGCCGAAGAGACCGGCGGCCTGAGCGGCCAGCCCCTGGCGGACAAATCCACCGCCATCATCCGCGGATTGCATCGCCAGTTGGGACCCGGCACCCCAATCATCGGGGTCGGCGGCATCCTACGGGCCGAAGATGCGCTGAACAAGCTCGCCGCCGGGGCTTCACTGGTACAGATCTACACCGGACTCATCTACCGGGGGCCCGCCCTGGTGGGGGAAACCGTGCGCGCCATCGCCAATCATCGTCAATCATTGGAGTCCCGCTCCTCAGCGGTCGAAGCCTGACGCCGAACCTCCCGTTCCAGCATTCTGTCGGATACGCGCAACAGCGTGTGAATCGGAGAACCGATGGCGATAACCGCCCCGACGATGCACAGCGGTACCGTGACCCAGGGCGGCCACACGGACCAATAACGGCTCAAGAAAAAATAGATCAACCAGATCAGAGCCAGTGTCGCCAAAATCGCCGCGAAAACAGCGACCGTATCCCGTCGACTCACCCAGAGCACCCCCGCAGATCGACCCCGCTCACCTCACGCCAAGACCCCGATGGCAAGTTCCCCAGCGACCAGGGCCCGACGGCGCAACGGATCAATCGCAAAGTGGGATGCCCCACCGCCGCGGTCATGCGTCGAACCTGACGGTTACGTCCCTCCCGGAGGCCGAGTTCCATCCACGTGGTGGGAATCAGGCGCCGCTCACGAATCGGCGGTGAGCGCACCCATAAACCGGGCGGCGGCTCGATGATGTGGGCCCGCGCGGGCCGGGTCAGGCCATCCTTGAGACGCACTCCCTCGCGCAACGCGGCCAGGGCCGGGCCGGCGGGCACACCCTCCACCTGCACCCAGTAGCGCTTCAGGAACTTGAAGCGGGGCTGGGTCAATGCGGCTTGAAGCGCGCCGTCGTCGGTAAGAATCAGGGCCCCTTCGCTGTCGCGATCCAGACGACCGGCCGCATACACACCGGGCACCTCCACATAATCGGATAGGGTGGAACGGCCTTCGGGATCGGTGAACTGGCAAAGCACGCCATAGGGTTTGTTCAGCAGAAGGATGCGGCTCATGGTCCAGATGCGTGTCCCTGCGCGTCTCCGGGGGCCCCAATCGCGAAAGGCATCCTGGTCATGGCCTGTCGTGCCGGCGGTCAGCCGTCCTGACCCCACCGCGGCGCCAGTTGCTGCTCGATCCGGAGCTGATCAAGAATGCGCGCGACCACGAAATCCACCAGATCCAAAACCGTCTCGGGGCGATTGTAGAATCCGGGATTGGCCGGCAGCACACAGACGCCGGCCCGGGCCAGGCGCAGCATATTCTCCAGGTGTAACGGGGAAAACGGGGTCTCACGAACCACCAGCACCAGTTTGCGCCCCTCCTTGAGCGTCACATCGGCGGCCCGTTCGATCAGATTCTGGCTGGTGCCGGCCGCGACACTGCCCAGAGTGCCGGTGGTGCAAGGACAGATCACCATTCCCGAACTGCGTGCCGATCCGCTGGCCACCGGCGCGGTCCACTCCTCACGCCCGAACATCCGAATCTGTCCGGGTCGTGCGTCGTACAGGTCAGTGAGATACCGCTCAATGTCCCGATCCCGACCGGGGAGTGACAACTCGGTTTCCAGACCAATGACGATTTGCGCAGGCTTGGACAGCATCAGATACACATCACGCCCGGCCCCTACCAGACACTGAATCAGCCGCAGACCATACTGAGCCCCGGAGGCGCCGGTCATGGCCACGGTCACGGGCAGGGCATCACTCATTTTGGCTCCCGATTCGCCATGAAACGCGTTTGGACCACGCCCGAGTCGATCACCCGGGCAGAACTCATCCGACACTCGAACGCGCGGCCAGAGCATCGAGCAAACGCTGATGGATGCCGCCAAAAGCCCCATTGCTCATGACCACCACGGTGTCACCGGAATGGGCATCGGCGCTGACCTGGCGGACTATGGCGTCCACGTCCCCATGCAACGTGACGCGTTCGGTGGGCGGGAAATCGGCCTCCAGCTCCGTGGGCAACAACACATGGGCCCAGTCCGACTCGGCCAGTGCCGGCATCAGCGTGGTCTTGTGAACGCCCATGCGCATGGTGTTGGAACGCGGCTCCAGAACGGCGATCAGGCGCCCAGACAGCCCACTGGCCCGGGCACCGGCGAGGGTACTGGCGATGGCAGTGGGATGATGGGCAAAGTCGTCGAACACGCGCACGCCCGACGCCGTGCCTCGCAATTGCATCCGCCGCGCGACGCCGCCAAAGCGCCCCAGGGCCTCCAACGCCAGTTGTGGCGGAACGCCCGCATGGCGTGCCGCAGCCAGCGCGCCGAGGGCATTTTGTACGTTGTGCTGGCCCAGCAATCCCCAATTGACCTCACCCAAAACCCGGCCCCGTTGAGACAGTTGGAACGCACTGCCGTCGACCGCCACCTCCACCGCGCACCATTCACCGCCGCCAAAGCGCAGCACCGGGGTCCAAACGCCCCGCTCCAGCACCGAATCCAGCGCCGGTGCATTGGCGTTGCTGACTATCAACCCCTCCCCGGGCACGGTTCGAATCAGGTGATGGAACTGAGTCTGTATCGCCGCCAGGTCGGGAAAGATATCCGCGTGGTCGAACTCCAGGTTGTTCAACACCAGCGTCCGGGGCCGGTAGTGTACGAACTTCGAGCGTTTGTCGAAAAAAGCCGTATCGTACTCATCGGCCTCGATGACGAAAAACGGCCCTTCGCCAAGCCGGGCGGAACAATCGAAATCCGCCGGCAGCCCCCCTATCAGAAACCCCGGCTTGAGACCGGCATATTCCAGTATCCAGGCCAGCATCGAGGCGGTGGTGGTCTTACCATGGGTGCCGGCCACAGCCAGCACCCAACGGCTTCGCAGCACCTGTTCCGCCAACCACTGGGGTCCTGAGATATAGTCCAGCCCCCGGTCCAGCATGGCTTCCACCATGGGCATGCCGCGGCGCATGACGTTACCCACCACCACCTGCTCTGGCGCCGGCTGGAGATGAGCGGGCGCATAGCCTTCCATGAGCCGCATGCCGGCCCGTTCCAATTGCGTGCTCATGGGGGGATAGACCGCGGCATCCGAGCCGCTGACCTCATGGCCTGCCTCCCGGGCGATCATGGCCAAACCGGCCATGAACGTGCCGCAGATACCCTGTACGTGTATGTGCAAGGCGCGTGCTACCCCGTAGTGGCCAGGACGACGCTGGTGACGTAAACGGAGAGCACCAGATAAGTCACCGTGAGCATGATCGCCACGGGCCGAGCCACGGACAGCGCGGCTTGAAAAATGGTCGCTGTCACCGCCAGGCTCCATCCCAGCACGAGCAAAAACACCAGTGTCGCCAGCCCACCCCCGCCCTGCTCGGAACCGGCGGAACCGGTCATCCACAGAACTATGGGCCAAGCCACCAGACCGATCAGCGCACCGGTGCCGGCCAGAGCGGTCATGGTTTGGGTAAAGCGCGGGAGGTGTTGCCGCACCCGCAGGCACAGCCAGGTCAGACCGGCCAACAGACCCAGATCGGCGCCCGCCTGCACCAAAGCGGAGGGCAGCGGCATCTGGATGGCCAGGCCCATGACACCCACCAGCCAATAGGCCAGGGCGGCCAACAACATGAGGCTGCTGGAGGCGATCAGATCCTGCGGACCGGCCCGGAAAGCGCAAATGTCCCAGATCTTGAGCACGAATCGACGCAGATCATCCGAATTCATAGGGCGCCCCCGATCAGTGCCTGGAGGGGGCGGCTGGGAGAGAGCCGGAGAACAAGGCCTCCGCATCCACCTGATCGAACACATAGCGTTGCCCGCAGAACTCGCACGCCACATCCACCGTCCCGCGATCGGCCACGATGTCGCGGACTTCTTCGTGGCCCAGGCCCTGCAGCACCCGCTCGATGGTCTGCCGCGAACAGGTGCAGCGAAACGCTACCGGCTCGGAATCAAACAAGCGAATATCCTCTTCATGAAACAGCCGTCGAATCAGGGTCGGCGCCTCGAGCCCAAGCAATTCCGCCGGCGTGCAGGTAGAGGCCAGTTGCTGGGCGCGATTCCACGCATCGGCATCTTCGTATACCTCGGCGGGCAGACGCTGGAGTAGCAGTCCACTGGCTCGCTGGTCGTCAGCCGCCAACCACAATCGGGTCGGCAACTGCTCGGACTGGGCGAAGTAACGCTCCAATGCCTCGCTGACGCCGACCTCACCCAGGTCCACGATACCCTGGTACTGCTGGCCGGCTTCGGGTTCCAGCGTGATGGCCAGGGTTCCGTTGGGGCAAAGGTCACCAATACGGCCACTGTCGGGCAAGGTTTCCCAGCGGGCCAGACCTCGAATTCGCCGGTTATTGGAACATTGCACCAACACCAGACGGACCGGGCCGGTGCTTTGAATCTGCAGGGTCAACCGGCCGGTCAACTTGACCGTGCCGATCAGAAGGGCGGTCGCCGCCATGGCCTGCCCGAGGAGATCGCGCACTGGCTGCGGATAGGGCCGGCGCTCCAGCACAGCGCGCCAGCTGGCGTCCAGGTGGGCCATTTCGCCGCGCAGATGCTGCCCTTCAAACAGAAACGGTGTCAGAGCATCTGTATCACTCATGGCAAAAGCGCACCGCCATCACGCCTCCCCCTTGAGCTTGCGCTTCAAGATCGCGTTGAGCTGCTGCGGATTGGCCTTGCCCTGGGTCGCCTTCATGGCCTGACCGACAAAAAAGCCCATCAGTTTCTCGCGCCCGGCGCGGAACTGTTCCACTTGCTTTGGATTCGCCTCCATCAGCTGTTCAACAATCCCTTCCAAGGCCCCGGAATCGGTGATCTGCTGCAATCCCTTCTCGCGGATGACCTGGGCGGCATCCCCCTGGCCCTGCCACATGGCCTCAAACACCTCCTTGGCGATTTTCCCGGAAATGGTGCAATCCTCGATCTTGTCCAGCAATCCCGCCAGTTGCTCCGGTTCCACCTGGCTGTCACGCACTTCCAGATGTGCCCGATTCAGATATCCCGATAACTCCTGGGTCACCCAGTTCTTGCACAATTCATGGTTCAACACGATGGTGGCCGCCGCGGTGCGTTCATAAAAGTCCGCCAGATCACGATCCGCGGCCAGTACACTGGCATCGTAGGCGCTCAGTCCGTGGGCCGCCATGTACCGGGCACGCTTGGCGTCGGGCAATTCCGGCAGGTCGGCTTCAGCCTGGCGCAGCATCGCCTCGTCCACCACGATCGGCAGCAAATCCGGGTCCGGAAAGTAACGGTAGTCGTTGGCCTCCTCCTTGCTGCGCATGGTCCGCGTCTCACCCGCATCCGGGTCATACAAACGCGTTTCCTGCACCACTTCTCCACCGGCTTCGATGTGTTCGATCTGCCGTTCGATCTCAAAATCGATGGCGCGCTCAACAAAGCGGAACGAGTTCAGATTCTTGATCTCGGCGCGGGTGCCAAGCTCGACCTGCCCCTTGGGCCGAACCGACACATTGGCGTCGCAGCGGAACGAGCCCTCCTGCATATTGCCGTCGCAGATGCCAAGATATCGAACCAGGGTGTGCACCTTTTTCATGTACGCCACCGCCTCTCGGGCAGTGCGCATATCCGGCTCCGAGACGATCTCCAGCAACGGTGTCCCGGCCCGGTTCAAGTCGATACCCGACATGCCCTGAAAGTCCTCGTGCAGGGATTTCCCCGCGTCCTCCTCCAGATGCGCGCGGGTGATGGTGATGACCTTCGTGGCACCGTCGTCCAGATCGATTTCCAAGCGCCCGTCATGAACGATGGGCAACTCGTACTGGCTGATCTGGTAACCCTTGGGCAAATCCGGATAAAAGTAGTTCTTACGGGCAAACACCGAGCGTGCCGCCACCTTGGACTGCGTGGCCAGACCAAACATGGCGGCCATCTGCACCACCCGCCGGTTAACCACCGGCAATACCCCGGGCAAACCCAGGTCGATGGCGCAGGCCTGAGTGTTGGGCTCGGCGCCGTAGGCTATGGAGGCACCGGAAAAGATCTTGCTGCGCGTGGCCAACTGCGCATGTATTTCCAATCCGATGACCGCTTCCCAGTCCATACCGTGTCACTCTCCGGGTGTCCACCCGACTACGCCAGGTTCAGCAAACGTCGGCGCAGTCCAGTTTGGGTGCGCGCGAATGCCAATCCGTTTGCTGTTGGTAATGATGGGCCAGGCTAAGCAGGCGGGACTCCTCGAAATGAGGGCCGACCACCTGAAATCCCACCGGCCGGCCGGCCACAAATCCGCAAGGTACCGAGATCCCGGGCAACCCAGCCAGGTTTGCCGAAATGGTGTAGATGTCGGACAGATACATGGTGACCGGATCATCGGACTTGGCGCCGATATCGAACGCGGGCGTCGGCGCAGTCGGGCCCAGAATGACGTCCACCGACTCAAAGGCACGGGCGAAATCGTCGCGGATCAGTCGGCGGACCTTCTGCGCCTTGAGATAATACGCATCGTAGTAGCCGGCCGACAGCGCGTAGGTACCGATCATGATCCGGCGTTTGACCTCGGGGCCGAAGCCTTCAGCGCGGGAACGGGTGTAGAGATCACGCAGACCCCGAGGGTCTTCGCACCGGTGCCCAAAGCGAACGCCATCGTAGCGGGCCAGGTTGGACGAGGCTTCCGCCGGCGCCACGACATAGTAGGCCGGAATTGCCAACGCCGTATTGGGCAGACTGATATCGCGCACGTCCGCTCCGAGACCTCGAAGCTCATCCACCGCCTCGGTCACCAGACGCGCCACCTCCGGATCCAGACCCGCGCCGAAATACTCCTTGGGCAGACCGATGCGCAGACCCGGGAACGGCGCGGACAGTCCGGAAACATAGTCCGGCACAGGCCGATCGACACTGGTGGAATCCCGCGGATCGAACCCCGCCATGACACCCAGCATCAGGGCCGCGTCCTCGGCACTGCGGGTCAGAACCCCTGCCTGATCCAGGCTTGAGGCATACGCCACCATGCCCCATCGAGAGACCCGGCCGTAGGTGGGTTTGAGTCCGGTGATACCGCACAGACTGGCCGGTTGCCGCACCGATCCGCCGGTGTCGGTGCCGGTGGCTGCGGGGCAAAGCCGGGCAGCCACCGCCGCGGCCGACCCACCGGAGGAGCCACCGGGCACAGCATCCGTATCCCAGGGGTTGCGCACCGGACCATAGAAACTGTTCTCGTTGGAAGAGCCCATGGCGAACTCGTCCATATTGGTCTTACCCAGCAAAACCGCGCCGGCGGCATCGAAGCGTTCGATCACAGCCGCGTTGTAGGGCGCGACAAAACTGTCGAGCATGCGCGAGCCGCAGCTGGTTTTGATGCCCTGGGTGCAAAACAGGTCTTTGTGGGCCACCGGAATGCCGGTGAGCGCCCCGCCCTCGCCCCGGGCCAAGCGCTGATCCGCCGCCCGGGCATCGGCCAACGCCCGCTGCTCCGGCACCGTGATAAAGGCGTTCAGCACCCCGTCATGCCGACGGATGCGATCGAGAAAGGCCGTCGTCAGTTCGACACTGGAGAAGGCTTTGCTGCGCAAACCTTCGGCCAACTCGACCAGTGATTTCTGAAACATGTTCGATCCTGCAACAATCCCGGGGCGCTTGCGTGCTCCGGGATCAAACCTGCGCGGCGGTTGGCAATAGCCGGGTTACTCGATGACTTTGGGGACCAGGTAAAGCCCGCCCGCAACGCTGGGCGCCATCGACTGAAACAGCTCACGCTGATTGGGCTCGCTCACCTCGTCCTCGCGAAACGGCTGGGTCGCATCAATAGGGTGAGCCAGGGGATCAACCGATGCGGTATCGGCGGCGTCCATTTGCCCAACCAGTTCTAGAATGGCGTTCAATTCGCGGGCGTAGCCCTCAAGGTGGCTTTCATCCACCGCCAGCCTCGCCAGTTCAGCTATTTTCACCACGGTGGAAGAATCTATATCAGACATGGGCTTAGGAGTCTCGTCGGAGCCGTTGGCAAATTTCGCCGGACGGTATCATATAAGATTACTTGCTCGGAATCCCTGTGCGTTGATAGATTAAGCGACCCTCAAACCCGACCCCCTAGTTGAAAAACTAATGTTTAAGCGCCTGCGCGGGCTCTTTTCGAACGATCTTTCGATCGATCTCGGGACTGCAAACACACTTATATACGTACGTAGCCAGGGCATCGTGCTCAACGAGCCCTCGGTGGTTGCGATTCACCAGGATGCCACCCGCGGCGGTCCCAAGACCATCGCTGCCGTGGGCGCCGAAGCCAAGCGCATGCTCGGCCGTACGCCTGGCAACCTGACCACCATCCGACCGCTGAAGGATGGGGTGATCGCGGACTTCACCGTGACGGAGAAGATGCTCCAGCATTTTATCCGTAAGGTTCACGAGCGCCGCTTTTTCCATCCCAGCCCCAGAGTCCTGGTCTGTGTGCCCTGCGGCTCCACTCAGGTGGAACGGCGCGCGATCAAGGAATCGGCCGCTGGTGCCGGGGCGCGCGAGGTCTACCTGATCGAGGAACCCATGGCCGCCGCCATCGGCGCGGGCATCCCGGTCAACGAGGCGCGCGGCTCCATGGTGCTGGACATCGGCGGCGGCACCTCCGAAGTGGCGGTGATCTCGCTCAACGGCATCGTCTACGCCGCCTCTGTGCGCGTGGGCGGAGACCGTTTCGACGAAGCCATCATCAGCTATGTGCGCCGCAACTTCGGGATTTTGATCGGCGAAGCAACCGCCGAGCACATCAAGCACGAGCTGGGCACCGCCTACCCGGCCAACGAAGTGAGCGAGCTGGAGATCAAGGGCCGAAACCTGGCTGAAGGTGTGCCGCGCAGCTTCACGTTGAACAGCAATGAGATTCTGGAAGCCCTACAGGAGCCCCTTTCGGGCATCACCGGCGCAGTCAAAACAGCACTGGAGGCAACACCGCCGGAACTGTCGGCGGACGTGGCCGAGCGCGGTATTGTGCTGACCGGCGGCGGGGCCTTGCTGCGGGGCCTGGACCGGTTGTTGATGGAAGAGACCGGACTGCCGGTGATTGTCGCGGACGATCCGATGACCTGTGTTGCCCGGGGCGGCGGCCGGGTGTTGGAACTCATGGATGAACTGGGCGTGGACACCTTCACTGTCGAATAGTGCGGGTGTCGAGTAGGGCAGTTTGGCCAGACTGAAGCAGGGCGAGAACAAAACCATTTTCACCCGTGGGCCCTCGGCCGGCGCCCGGGTGCTGCTATTCAGCCTGCTATCCATCGTATTGATGACCCTGGACCACCGGCAGCAACACGTGGAGACCCTGCGCAACGCATTGTCTTTGCTGGTTTACCCGGTACAACGGCTGGTCAATGTGCCGGCCGATACCGTGCGCTGGCTGTCGGAAGAGTTCACCAGTAAAGAAGAACAGCAGATCGAGATTCAGCGTCTCAAGCAGGAGGTGTTCTTCTACCGATCCCAATTGCGCAAGCTGACCGTGACCGAGGTCGAGAACCGGCGTCTGAGATTGCTTTTGCAGTCCTCTGAAGACCTGCCCGAGCGCACCATCATTGCCGAGCTGGTGAACGTCGACGCCGACCCCTATCGCCATCAGATTCTGATCAACAAGGGTTCACGACAGGGCAGCTACCTGGGTGCACCGGTACTGGACGCAGAAGGCATCATCGGTCAGGTGCTCCACGCCGGCCCCTTGAGTTCGGTGGTGGTCCTGATAACCGACCCCAGCCACGCCCTCCCGGTTCAGGTGGACCGGAACGGCCTGCGCGGTATCGTCCGCGGCACCGGGCGCTATAGCGAACTGTTGCTGCCCTATATGCAAAACAACGCGGACGTGGAAGTCGGCGATCTGCTCATCACCTCGGGCCTGGGTGGACGCTTTCCCCGCGGCTATCCGGTGGGTCGCGTTTCCCGTATCAGCCAGGATCCGGGGCAACCGTTTCTGCGCGTGGTTGCGCAGCCCACCGCCGACCTTGACCGTGTTCGGGAAGTATTGCTTCTGATGGCGCCACCGGAGCAACCGGACAATCCCAACGAAGAATTCGACACGGAACTCAGCGACCCGGCAGCGGACCTGGCGCCCTCATGAGTCGCCTGACGGAACGGGGCGGATGGGTAATCCTGGTGAGCTTTCTGGTCGGACTGATACTGACACTGATCCCCACACCCGAGTGGGCCGATCGGTTTCGACCGCAGTGGGTGGCATTGATCTTGATTTACTGGTGCATGGCGCTGCCCGACCGGGTCGGTGTGGGCATCGGATGGATGGCCGGGCTGACGCTGGACGTTGCTCAGGCCTCGCTGCTGGGCCAGCATGCCTTGGCTATGGCCATCATGGCCTACGTGACCAACAAGGCGCATATGCGCCTGAGGGTATTGCCGCTTTGGCAGCAGTCCGGCACGGTATTGTTGTTCTTGCTGGTCAATCAGCTCATTGTCCAGTGGATAAACGGCGTGGTGGGGTATCCGCCACGAGATTGGTGGTATCTGGCGCCGCCGCTGGCCAGCACCCTGTTATGGCCTTGGGTGTTCGTCGTGCTGCGTGACCTCAGGCGGCGATTGAGGGTGACTTGAGATGCTTGCCCGGGATGTCATGCGTGACCACCAGCAGGAAAGCCGGATGTTCGGTCGGCGGGTGCTGGTTACGGCAATCGGCGGACTCATACTGCTGGGGGTGCTGGGCGCACGTCTGACGTTTCTGCAGATCGCGAGCCACGAACACTTCAGCACCCTGTCTCATGAGAATCGGGTACGGATTCAGCCGGTGCCGCCCACCCGCGGCCTGATCTATGACCGCAACGGCGTGCTGCTGGCGGACAACCTGCCGTCCTATCAGCTCCAGATCGTGCCCGAACAGGTGCCCGATCTGGAGCAGACCCTGACCCGCCTGCAGCGGCTGGTGGAATTGGACGAAACCCATCTCGAGCGCTTCAACAAGCTGCGCAAACGCCACCCCGGCCACAATGGCATACCCTTGAAGCTGAATTTGAGCGACACGGAAATGGCCCGGGTCGCCATCAATCTCCACACCCTGCCCGGCGTCCACCTCGAAGCAGCTCTGACTCGACATTACCCGAAGGGCGAACTGGGGGTGCATCTCATCGGCTATGTAGGACGGATCAGCGAACAGGAACTGGAGACCATCGACGTGGCCCAGTATCGGGGCACGACCCACATCGGGAAAAACGGGGTCGAACGGGCTTACGAAAACCTGCTGCACGGTCAGGTTGGCTATCAACAGGCTGAGACCAATGCCCAGGGAAGGATGCTGCGGATTCTCTCGCAGACACCGCCCGGACCGGGCAGTGATCTGCATCTGACCATCGACATTCAGTTACAGGAAGTGGCTGAAAATGCGCTGGGCGACTACAACGGGGCGGTAGTCGCCATCGACCCCCGAAACGGCGAAGTGCTGGCCATGGCCAGCCAGCCCGGATTCGATCCCAATCTGTTCGTCCAGGGCATCGGCGAGGAAACCTTCAAGGCACTCAACACGTCCAAGGCCAGACCCTTGTTCAACCGCGCACTGCGGGGAACCTACCCGCCCGGGTCAACGATCAAACCGCTGGTCGGGCTGGCGGGGCTGCACTATGGCGTGGTCGACGCGGACCACTCGATCAACTGCCCGGGCTTCTACAAGTTACCCAACAACAAACGCAAATATCGGGACTGGAAACGTTGGGGGCACGGGCGTACCAACCTGGACAAAGGTGTGGTGCAATCCTGCGACGTGTACTTCTATGACCTGGGGCGCCACCTGGGGATTGAACGTATCCACGATTTTCTGGCCCAGTTCACCATTGGCCAGAGGACGGGCCTGGACTTCGGCAATGAGCGGTCCGGCGTACTGCCCAACGAGGCCTGGAAACGGGCCAACTACAACGAAGCCTGGTATACCGGTGAAACACTGATCGCCGCCATCGGTCAAGGCTTCGTGCTCGCCACCCCGTTGCAGCTGGCCAATGCCATGGCAATCCTGGCAAACCGCGGGGAGGCCTACCGCCCCCACGTGCTGCAGTGGTCCGAAATACCCGGTGAGGACAATCCCGAAACGCTGGCACTGACACCGATTGCACCGGTGATCGTGAAGGACCCGGACTATTGGGACGACGTTATTCGCGCCATGACCCGGGTGGTTCACAGCGAGCGTGGCACGGCGCGCAAGATCGCCAAGGATTTCCCCTATCGCATCGCCGGTAAGACCGGCACCGCGCAGGTATTCTCCCTGGGCCAGGAAGAGGAATACGACGCGGACAAGCTCAGCAAGGAGTTGCATGACCACGCCTTGTTCGTCGCCTTCGCACCGGCCGATGCACCCCGGATCGCATTGGCCGTTGTCGCCGAAAACGGCGGCAGCGGCAGCGGAGTGGCCGCACCCATAGCCCGCGCCGTGCTGGGCGCCTGGGACAAACTGGAACGGGGCGAACCCCTGACGCCACCGGTGGACCCGAATTCCGAGCCAGCCGTGCCGGTCAACACCGCCAATACCCCTGCGCAGCCGAACACGTGAGATCCCTAGCCCGCGAGCCACTGTTCGATTCGGTTCCCGCTGACACACGGCGGATCGGTCTGCTCGCCCACCTGCATCTGGACGCGCCGCTGCTGCTCGGTCTTCTGGCCGCCTCCTGTCTCGGGCTGATCGCGCTGTACAGTGCCGGCAACGGCAGCATGGACCTGGTTGAACGGCAGTTGATTCGGCTCGGCGTCGCCTTCGGTGTGATGGCCGCCATGGCACAGGTCCCACCGGACAAGCTGCGGCTGTGGACACCGCCGATTTTCGCGGCCGGCGTCTTGTTGCTGGTTGCGGTGATGTTGTTCGGCGATGTCGGCAAGGGCGCCCAACGATGGCTGG
>Ga0316194_10002247_pt1 | contig 13461 bp, 8 predicted proteins | sample CroRivsedime1_MG_FD_204936 | JGI IMG/M metagenome (GOLD analysis project Ga0316194, IMG submission 204936) | Coastal sediment microbial communities from Maine, United States - Cross River sediment 1 | ecosystem: Environmental > Aquatic > Marine > Coastal > Sediment | place: USA: Maine...
GGGTGATGAAACACAAGAAGAACCGCATCATTCACATTGGTCCGGTGGCGACGCTTTATTTTGAAGACCGTCAGACAATTCAGTATCAGATCCAGGAAATGCTGCGCGTTGAACGTATCTTCGAGGCGAGCGGTATCGAGGAAGAACTGGATGCCTATAACCCCTTGATTCCCGATGGCAGCAACTGGAAGGCGACCTTCATGATAGAGGAGCCGGATGTTGACAAGCGCCGCGAATTGCTTGCCAGCCTGATCGGGGTTGAGGACCGTGTCTGGGTGCGGGTCGATGGCAACGAGCAGGTGTTCGCCATTGCAGATGAAGACATGGACCGGGACACGGAAGAGAAAACTTCCTCGGTACACTTTATGCGTTTTGAATTGTCTGAAAAAATGCTCACGGATATCAGGCAAGGTGCGGCCCTGGGAGTCGGCATTGCCCATCGGAACTATTCGCATGAGATCGAGCCCGTTGCGGACTCGATACGGGACGCCCTGATCGCCGACCTTGCGTGACCGGTTTCCCTGAAATCAAGCACTTCTCCATCAGGTTCGCTTTGCTGCAAGCAGCGCGGTAAACTGCGCACCCCATGAAAAGCAGACATTTGTTTCGCTCGCCTTTGCGCGGCGTTGTAAGCCTGGTATTACTGTGTTGTGCTCCCGCCGTTTGCGCTGAACTGGACGCGGAGGATATCGGCGGCGTGCAGCAAAATTATGTCGAGAAACCGGATGACTGGGAAGAGCAGGATGTGACATTACCTACCTACCCGGAAAAGAAGAACCTGATGGATCTCGGGATTGGTACGGAGGCTATGCAATATACCGTTTACCTCGACAAACCCTCACTGGTGCGCGGTGAAGATGGCGTGGTGCGTTATACCGTGGTGCTGGTTCCGTCCTCGGGTATATGGAATGTCTCCAATGAAGGCCTGCGCTGTGGCGAGAAACTGTACCGGCGTTACGCCTATGGTGTTGATGGTGGCTGGCAGCCGATGAATAATTCGCCCTGGCGAGATGTGCAGGGGAGTGGTGCCATGCGCTATCGCCGCATTCTTTATGAGCGATATTTTTGTAATCCACTACGACCCAACCAGTCTGTTGATGCAATGATCAACAGCTTTACCGAGACCTGGCATGAAGAAATGTAAGCAACCCTGCTCCGGGCACACTTTTATCTTGCTACCATTATGAGTGCTGTATACGACGCCGCTGCCATCGAGGTGTTGAGTGGCCTGGATCCGGTTCGCAAGCGCCCGGGTATGTACACCGATACCGTACGGCCCAATCACCTGGTACAGGAAGTGATTGATAACAGCGTCGATGAGGCAGTTGCCGGTCATGCCTCGCGGCTGGATGTGAAAATCTACAAGGATGGATCACTGCAGGTCCGGGATAATGGCCGGGGCATGCCGGTGGATGTTCACCCGGAGGAAGGCATACCGGGCGTCGAGGTGATTCTTACGCGGCTGCATGCCGGCGGCAAGTTTTCATCCAAAAACTACCAGTTCTCCGGTGGCCTGCACGGTGTCGGTGTCTCGGTCGTCAATGCCCTGTCAAAGCACCTGGAAGTGTGGGTGCGTCGCGGCGGCAAGGAATACAACATGGCCTTTGCCGATGGCGAGAAGATGTCTTCGCTGGAAGAAGTTGGCAAGGTCGGTAAACAGAATACCGGCACCACGCTACGCTTCTGGCCGGACCCGCAGTATTTCGATTCCGCAAAAATTTCCCTGCCACGTCTGAAACATGTGCTGCGTGCCAAGGCAGTGTTGTGCCCGGGCCTGCAGGTGACGCTGGACGATGAGGCCAGCGGCGAGAAACTGGAATGGTGCTATGCCGATGGACTGCGAGATTACCTGACGGGTGAACTGGGTGATATACCGCTGCTGCCGGAAGAACCGTTTATCGGGCGCATGGAGGGTAATAACGAAACGGCGGAATGGGCGCTGGCATGGCTGGCCGAGGGTGGCGAGCCGGTGGCAGAGAGCTACGTCAACCTGATCCCTACCGTGCAGGGTGGTACGCATGTGAACGGTCTGCGTATGGGGCTGACTGAAGCCGTTCGCGAATTTTGCGAATTTCGCAACCTGTTGCCGCGTGGCGTCAAGCTCAGCCCGGAAGACGTCTGGGATAATTGCAGCTATATCCTGTCGGTCAAGCTGCTGGACCCGCAATTCAGCGGACAGACCAAGGAACGGCTGTCATCGCGTGAATGTGCTGCCTTCGTTTCCGGTGTGGTCAAGGATGCGTTCGGCTTGTGGCTCAATCTTCATACCGAAATGGGTGAGCGTATTGCCTGGCTGGCAATCGAGCGGGCGCAGACACGTCAGCGTGCCGGCAAGAAGGTCATTCGCAAGAAAGTGACGTCCGGGCCGGCGCTGCCGGGCAAACTGGCTGACTGTACCTCCACCGACAGCGAACGTTCCGAACTGTTCCTGGTGGAGGGTGACTCGGCCGGGGGCTCTGCCAAGCAGGCAAGGGACCGGATTTTCCAGGCTATCATGCCGTTGCGTGGCAAGATTCTGAACACCTGGGAAGTGGATTCTTCCGAGGTGCTGGCGTCGCAGGAAGTGCACGATATCTCCGTTGCTATCGGTGTCGAGCCCGGTGTCAACAACCTCAAGAACCTGCGCTACAGCAAGATCTGCATTCTTGCCGATGCCGATTCGGACGGCGCGCATATTGCGACCCTGTTGTGCGCACTGTTCCTGCGGCATTATCGTGCACTGGTCGAGGCTGGCAATGTGTACGTGGCCATGCCGCCCCTGTACCGTATCGACGCCGGCAAGGAAGTCTTCTATGCGCTGGACGATGCCGAGAAGCAGGGCGTGCTAGACCGTATCGCGGCAGAGAAAATCAAGGGCAAGGTGATGGTGCAGCGTTTCAAGGGTCTCGGCGAGATGAATCCGTTACAGTTGCGCGAGACCACCATCGCACCGGAGACGCGGCGACTGGTGCAGCTGACGATCGACTCGGATGACGACACTCACAAGGTGATGGATATGTTGCTGGCGCGTAAACGTGCCGGTGATCGTCGCAGCTGGCTGGAGTCCAAGGGCGATCTGGCGGAAGCATGAGGCATCGCGGATGCGATCCGCACCCGCATTGCTAGATGCACCTGTAGGAGCGGTTCGCACCCGCGACTAAAATTACCACATTCAAAAAACGATGCGCACTATCGAATCGATAACTAACAGATAATTCTGATATGGAAACCATTGAACTCGACTACGAAGGCATCGAACAGCTGCCGCTGAAGACCTTCACCGAGAAGGCCTACCTGGATTACTCCATGTATGTCATCCTCGATCGTGCATTGCCCCACATCGGTGACGGACTGAAACCGGTGCAACGTCGCATTGTCTATGCGATGTCGGAGCTTGGCCTGCAGGCAACGGCCAAGCACAAGAAATCTGCACGTACGGTGGGTGATGTGCTGGGCAAGTTCCATCCGCACGGGGACAGCGCCTGTTACGAAGCCATGGTGCACATGGCGCAGCCCTTCACCTATCGCTACCCCCTGATTGACGGGCAGGGCAACTGGGGTTCACCGGACGATCCGAAATCGTTTGCAGCAATGCGTTACACCGAGGCACGTCTGGCGTCCTATGCCGAGGTGTTACTTGCCGAGTTGGGGCAGGGTACCGTTGAATGGACGCCGAATTTCGACGGCACACTGGATGAACCGGTGTTGTTGCCCGCACGCCTGCCCAATGTATTACTTAATGGAGCAGCCGGCATTGCCGTGGGCATGGCAACCGACATTCCTCCGCATAACCTTGTAGAAGTGGCGGAAGCGGCGGTGTTGTTACTGGATAAGCCGAAAAGTACCCTCGACGAGCTATGCGAGATTATCCAGGGGCCGGACTTCCCGACCGGTGCCGAGATCATTACACCGCGGGCAGAATTGATAACGGCCTACAAGACCGGACATGGCAGTGTCCGCATGCGTGCCTGCTATGAAGTGGAGAATGGCGAGATCGTCGTCACGGCCTTGCCGTACCAGGCCTCCGGCGGCAAGGTGCTGGAGCAGATTGCCGCGCAGATGGTGGCGAAGAAGCTGCCGATGGTCGAGGACTTGCGTGATGAGTCTGATCACGAGAACCCGACGCGCCTGGTCATCGTACCGCGTTCCAACCGTGTCGATACCAGCGCGTTGATGTCGCACCTGTTTTCCAGTACCGACCTGGAACGCAGTGCGCGCATGAACCTGAACATGATCGGACTGGATGGCCGCCCCAGAGTCAAGGACTTGCGAGTAATTCTGAAGGAGTGGCTTGAATTCAGGACGGACACGGTTCGGCGCCGCCTGGAATACCGGCTGGACAAGGTCAATCGTCGTTTACACCTGCTTGAAGGCCTGTTGATTGCCTATCTCAATCTTGATGAAGTGATCCGCATCATTCGCACCGAGGACAAGCCAAAACAGGCGTTGATCAAGCGCTTCGATCTGACCGAGTTACAGGCAGACTACATTCTCGATACCCGGTTGCGCCAGCTGGCACGTCTTGAGGAGATGAAGATCAAGGGTGAGCAGGATGAACTCGCCCGGGAGCGTGATGCACTGATGCAGACGCTGGCCTCCAAAGCGCGCTTGAAAACCCTGATCAAGAAAGAGATTCAGGCGGATGCAGAAAAATATGGTGATGCGCGGCGCTCACAGCTGGTTGATCGTGCGCCGGCACAGGCACTGGATGAAACAGCTCTGATACCCAGCGAGCCGGTTACCATCGTGCTGTCAAAGAATGGCTGGGTGCGTGTCGCCAAGGGGCACGAGATCGATCCGCTGGAAATGGCTTACAAGGCAGGTGACGGGTTCGCGGCCGTCGCCCGTGGCCGTAGTAACCAGTTGGCTGTGTTCATCGATTCGGCCGGCAAGACCTATGCGTTGCCGGCACATTCACTGCCATCGGCGCGCGGGCAGGGTGAACCCCTGAGCGGTCGTCTGAAACCGGCAGACGGTTCACGTTTCGTCGGTGTATTAGCGGGTGATCCCGAGCAGTTGTTTCTGCTCGCCAGCGATTCAGGTTATGGATTTGTGGTTAAGCTGGGTGACATGTACACGCGCAACAAGGCTGGCAAGGCAACCCTGTCGGTGCCCAGGGGTGCCAGCGTGCTGGCGCCGGTGGCGGTAAGGTCGCTGCAGGATGACTGGATTGTAGCCGCGTCATCCGAGGGTTACATGCTGGTGATACCGCTGGCCGAACTGCCGCAAATGAGCCGCGGCAAGGGTAACAAGATCATTAATATTCCCTCGGCCAAACTCAAGAGTCGGGAGGAGTTCGTTGCGGCGATCGACTGTATCCAGGACGGAGAGAAGCTGACCGTGTATGCGGGCAAGAAGCACAAGACCATGAGAGCGGTGGAAGTGGACGAGTTTGCCGGCGAGCGTGGTCGGCGAGGACGAAAACTACCGCGTGGCTATCAGAAAGTGGACCGCATTCAAGTCGAGAGAAAGTAGCTGACCTGGCAGCAAGATTATCTTCCTTGCTGGCGTTTTAATTCTTCCAGGCGAACCAGTACCCTGTTGGCGCGTTCGACGCGTTCGCGCAATTCCGGGTTCTCGGGGTCCAGTGAAAGACCTTCTGTCCACAAACGGACGGCCCCCAGTACATTGTCTGAGCGGTACTGGGCATCTCCGGCAATAATCAGTTCGTCGACGTGGGCGTTAACAGCCTTGTCAAGGTCGTCCTGAATGGCAATCACTTCCTCATGTTCCCGTGCAGACGGCGGTATTTGTACAAATGTTGCACGCGCGACCTGCAAGTCGTCCCTGGCAAGCGCCTGTTGCGTTTCTTCCACCAGTATCCTGGTTTCGTTCTTTTCTCGCCGCTGGACTTTCTGTCGCTTCTTCACCTTTTTAATCGTGGCCTGTTTACTGGCAACCTGTTTCCGGGATGCTTTTATTGCCCTGATTTCAGCCAGCAGTTCATCCGCCTGCGGTGATGGTCTCAGGGCTGCAGAGAGTTGCAAACAATTTTCGGCGATATCCAGATTGTCGCTTTGCATGGCATATTCGCCATGCTCGAGCAGTTTTACGGAGAGTTCGCCGGCTTCTTTCGCATTGCGCTTGTTTTCCCAACGCTGCCCAAGGCTGGGTGATTCCAGATTGATCTTGTCCTGGTAAAGTTTCTGTTGCTCAAGCATGAAGGTGGCGCGGGAAACGAGCTGTTCACGCTCATTGGTTTTTAACTGTTCGACCCGTTGCTGCTCGATTGTGTTGCGCAGTTCCCGTAGCAGGGTGCTATGCGGAATTTTCTGCAATGCGCCTGACAGTAGTTGTACAGCACCCAGCAAATCGTTGTCCTTTTCCAGGGTGCGGGCATCGGAAAACACGGCTGCCTCGTATGCTGACTCCTGGCTGGTGATCCATGTCTGGACTTCGACGGTATCCAGTGATGGATACTTGCCCGTTAGCTGCCGCGCACGTGCATAGTCGTGCTGCTTGATTAACGGTTCCAGGTCCTCTGGCCGGTCCTGTCCAATGCGTATTGTTTCCATCTGGGAACAGCCGGCCATTACCGGCAATAACACTGCAGCCACAAGTCGTGTCAGCCTAGACATCACAGCCTCTCGTTGATTCATTACGCAGAATATCTGCTAACTGGGTTTCAATGATTTCCTGGTAGTCTGCCGTCAGACTTTCTACCAGGTAGGTACTGATCGGCTGGCTGATACCCCTGAGCCGTATTGACTGGTATTCACCTGCCAGTACCCGTCCCGATATATCGTCACGTGCATACATTTCCCTCGAAATGACAATCTGACCGCTGTTTGTTATCCCGCACAGGCGCGAGGCAAGATTAACGGTATCACCCACAACGGTATACTCCATGCGATCATGTGAGCCCATGTTGCCTGCCAGCATGCTACCGGTATTGATACCGATCCTGAACTGTACCGGAAACAGGTTCATTGCTTCGCGTTGCCTGTTTTCATGCGTAACCAGTTGTTGTATCAACAGTGCACAGCTGACGGCATGAAAGGCATGGTCCGGGTCGTCTTCAGGTGCGCCGAAGACAAGCATCACGCCATCTCCCATGTATTTGTCGACAATGCCTTGATTTACGGCACAGGCACAGGTGATGAGACTGAAATAGCGATTCAGCATGCTCACCAGTTCTTCTGCCCTTGTTTTTTCCGAGATGCGGGTGAAACCGGAGATATCGGCAAACAGAACGCTGCCTTCGATGCGCTTTCCGCTCAGTGCCACGTTGTCGAGGTTGGAAAGTATCTGCCTGGCAACGCCGGGCGACACGTAGCGGGACAGGGCACTCTTGACCTGTGATTTCTCCAGCATGCCTTCGGCCATCTCGTTAAACGCTTCCATCAGCAGACCCAGTTCATCCTTGCGACGTTCCTTGAAGCGGAAGGTGTATTCACCATTTCCAATCGCTCGACTGGCGTCGACCAGTTTATCGATGGGTTGCGTGATGCGTCGACCCAGCGCAAAGGCCATGGCCATGCTCAGGGCGATTATCATCAGGGTTGCACCGCTAATGGCCTGCACTGCGCGACGTGTGGATTGTGTCATGCCGGATTGACTGAATGTCACCAGGGCATATCCGGCGGTTATATTCTGGAAGATTACCGGCCGGATAAATGACATGACCGTCTGGCGTTTTCTGCCCGTCAACGGTTGCCATACCCAGGTGCTGGAGTCGGAGGTCCCGCGGATTGCCTGTTGTATGGCATTGCGTGTCAACAGGTTGTTTTCCTCGTGCAGCACGCCTGCCCGGGAAATGATTTCGCCGTCGAGGCTGGCAATGGCTGTTCCCAGGACGCTGCCGTTGTTCGAGAAGCCGCTGGTGATGGCGTCGAGTGCGCGTTCATCATCTGCGAGTAGCGGTTCCTTGGCGGATTCCGCCATCAGTTGTACCAGGGTATACCCCTGTTCACTGATCTGGTCCTGCCACTGACGGGTTTGCTGCTGTACCAGGATAACGCCCAGCAGGGTCATGCAGCTGACGACCAGTACCGTAATAAAAAACGATAATTTGTATGCCAGAGGGGCGCTTTGCAGCCGTTCATGCAGCCGTAGCCAGGATGCCTTTGTCCAGTGACACAGTATTTCAAACCGTGTTCGGGTGATGATGACTGTCATCGATTTTGAGCGGCTAATGGTGCCTGCTGCGGTCACGGACACGTCACTATCGCGGTTGTCAGATGCTGGAATCTTCATGGTCGGCTGGCCGCACTGTTGCCAATCGCAGCCTCGCTCCGGTCTGTGTACAATGCGTTTCTATACGACCAGACAGACTGTAGGGATTGCTTATGCCACTGATTCAGCCCTTTGCCGGATTGCGACCTGTTGCGGGTCGAGCCGAGGATGTTGTCGCACCACCCTACGATGTCCTTAGTACTGCCGAGGCCCGTCTGCGCGCAGTCGGTCGTCCATGGAGTTTCCTGCACATTTCCAAGCCCGAGATAGACTTGCCCGAAGAGACTGATCCGCATGCGCCAGAGGTCTATACGCGGGCAGCGAGCAACCTGCAGGCCATGCTGCAGCAACAGATACTGGTTCGTGACACCGAGCCCTGCTATTACGTCTACCGCCTGCGGATGGGGGAACACTCCCAGACCGGACTGGTCGCGGCGGCCTCGGTAACTGCCTACGACAGTAACCGGATTCGCAAGCATGAATTCACCCGTCCGGACAAGGAGGATGACCGGGTACGCCAGATAGAGGCCCTGAACGCCCAAACCGGCCCGGTTTTGCTGGCCTACGAGTCTCAGCCGGATGTTGATGCCCTGCTCGAGGGCGTAACGACTGGCGTGCCGGATGTTGACCTGAAGGCCGATGACGGTATTGGGCACACGCTCTGGGTGGTGCGCGACCCTGCCATGATTGAGCGGATCAGCCGAGCCTTCGACGCCATGAAGGCGTTGTATATCGCGGACGGTCATCACCGATCTGCCGCGGCATCCCGGGTGGCTGCCGGCCTCGCTGACAAAGAGACTGCGGGCTGGTTCCTGACGGTGATTTTCCCGCATCGACAGATGCAGATCCTTGATTACAACCGGGTTGTCCGTGATCTTGGCGGGCTTTCCACAGAATCGTTTCTCGCACGCGTGGCAGAACATTTCCAGGTGACGCCCGCCGCCGCAGCCGTGCACCCACAGGGGCCCGGGCACTTCGGGATGTATCTTCCCGGACAGTGGTACCAGCTGGCCATACCCCCTGAAAAGATCCCTTCCGATCCTGTCGGTCGGCTGGATGTCAGCTTGCTTGCCGACCAGTTGCTGGCACCGGTGCTGCGCATTGATGACCCGCGTCGTGATACACGAATTGACTTTGTCGGTGGTATTCGAGGTCTCGCCGAGCTGGAGGAGCGGGTTGACAGCGGTGAAATGGCCGTTGCCTTTTCCATGTACGCGACGCGTATGGAAGACCTTATGGCCGTCGCCGACGCGGGGGAAGTGATGCCGCCGAAATCGACCTGGTTTGAACCGAAACTGGCTGACGGGCTGGTGTCCCTGGTGCTCGACTGATTCCGGTACCCGGGGGCAGGTAATTGCACGGCTGCCTTGCAGGTGGTGGTGGGATGTGTGACTGGGTTGCATCGTTGTCGGCCGCGCTTATGCGATTTCACCCTCGAAGTCATACTCGAGGTCCTTGCAGGGCTCCTGTACAAAATTACCCTGGATATAGTCCACACCGAATTGCCACAACTGAGCCAGACTGCCGGCATCATCAACACACTCCGCGACGGTTTCCTTGCCGAGTTCCTGTGCCAGTTCAAGTATTGCCTTGACCCTTGACTGGTTCTCCTTGTTGCCGGATAGCCCGCTGATCAGGGCGCCGTCGATCTTGAGGATATCAACGGGCACATGTTTCAGTAGTTGCGGCTGGTCACTGTGGCCGTAATGTTCAAATGCGACCCTGAAATGCAGGTTTTGCATATTCTTTACGAAGGCCATGGCGTTTTTCAGGTCGTCGATGGCGGTGCGTTCCGGAATTTCAAAAACAATACCCTCGCTGCCCAGGCTGTTTTTCTCGAGTTGTTCATTGATCCATACCGGCAACCCGGTATCAGTCAGTGTTGATCCGGAAAGTTTAATATAGAACAGGGTCTCGCTATTGTCCTTTCTTAACCCGGAGAGTCTCCGCAGGGCTGTTGCAATGATCCAGTGGTCGATTTCAGCACTGAGGCCGGTCTTTTCTGCGATGGACAGAAATTGCCCCGGCAGGATGGCATGACCGGCTTCATCAATGACCCTGAGCAGTACCTCGTAACGCTGGCGGGTGTCGCCTTTCAGGCTGACAATTGGCTGGTAGGCGAGGTAGAAGCGTTCTTCGTCAATGGTTGTGCGGATGATGTTATCCCACTCCGGCTCGCTCTCCTGTCCCATTTGTTCGCTAACGATGGCGCTGTGGTTGTGTATCTGGTTGCCGCCCGATGAGCGGGCGACCTCGCATGCCATGTCCGCGTAGGAGATGATTTTTTGTGCATCGTTTGACTTGTTGCTAATCGCACAGCAGCCAATGCTGCCGGTCGTGGTAATGGCATGACTGTTCACTTCTGATATGTGGCCGGCAATTCTGTGTAACAGGGTTTCACCCAGCGCCAGTGTCTTTTCTTCGCCGGTATCGTAATGCAGTAACGTAAAACTGTAATCGCCAAAACGTGACAGGCAATCCTTCTCACCGCAAGTATCCTCAAGGAGTCTGGCGATATCGCATAGCAGGGTGTCGCTGATTGAAATACCGTACTCTTCCCGTATTACCTTGAAGTTATCCAGCGTGATGTAGATCAGCGCCCGGTGCTCATTGGCACTGTGCTGTTCGTTGACGTGCTCTTCGAGTAATTTCATGAAGTGCTGGCGATTAGTCAGACCGGTTAGTGCATCGAGCCGGGAAAGTGTCTCGATCTTCTTCTCGAGTTCAGCATTCGAGGCGTTGACACGGATGACTATCTGGGTGCAGGGTTCTCCCTCCATTGTTGCCGGCGACAGTTCCATACTGCATTGAAAGACTTCGCCAGCCGGACTCAGGCAGTCAATATCAAGGCTGTTGGCTTCTGCGCGTTTCTCAATGTAGCCTTTCAGAAACCCCCTGAATGTATCGCGGTGGGCTTCGCTGACCATGTCCAGTACGGGTGTGCCCTCGATCTCTTCACGACTTTCAATGGCGAATAAGTCCATGTAAGGGCGATTGGCATAGACATGCATGCCGTCATGAATGTATGCAACTGCGTCACTGGAATTTTCAATCAGGGCGTGACAGCGGGCTTCACTGCCGAGGAGAGCGTCCTTGAGCATGTCCAGTTTCTGCTGCAGTCGCAGTACAGCAACTTCCCTGTTAAAGACCAGTTGCAGGTGATCCGGCTGGTCATAGGAAATCAGGCAGCTTATGCCGGACTTTTGTGCGGCGACGACATCGGCTTCAGATGCTTCATCGACAATAGCGATAACCGGAGCAGTTGACTCATGCTTGCCAAGCAGGGTGTTGACTTCACCATGCGAGGGGATTGCTGCGCCGCTGCCACACAATACGATATCCGGATGCTGGTCGTTGAGCGCGGCTTCGATATCGCTTGCTGTAGAGCCATGTTTGAACTGTATTTGGTGCCCCTCGTTGCGCAGCGCATTGACCAGAGACTCTGCGTCATTTTTGCTCTCCTCGATAATGAGGAGGTGTAAGTTATCTCCATGCTTCACAGCTGACCTCGCTTCCTCGATGACCTGTATGACGCCCTGTGGCTGGCATTGCACCCACCCGGACTCCGACTACAGGTTTTTCGGCAATATTGAGTAACTCTGAAGCATTCCCTATATAGTGGAACCCGCTTGCAATTCGGCCGTATTACGCGGATTCCGGGTGTTTTCCGGGAAAGTGTTTCCTGTTAGCATGCAAGTAACTGAAATCCAGTCGATTTGACTGCCTGATAAGGCATCGACCAGAGAAACTTTTTACAACGGAGCCCCTTGATGCACCCGATTACCGTCAGACCTGAAACAGCAGAAGATATTCGTGCAATTGATGTTGTCCATATCAGCGCGTTTGGCGGTGAGGCTGAAGCACAACTGGTCAGTGCCCTCCGGGAATCAACTAGTTACAATCGCGAGCTGTCGCAGGTGGCTGAGTTGGGTGGCCGTATTGTCGGCCATGTCCTGCTTACCCGGGTGCCATTGCGAAAGGATGGCGAGGAGAAGCATGTGCTGGCGCTGGGCCCGATGTCCGTTGTGCCATCACAGAGCCATCGTGGAATCGGCTCCGAGCTGATTAACGCCAGCATCAAGCTTGCGAAGGAAAAAGGTTATGGAGCAATCGTGGTGCTCGGGCACCCTGAATATTACAAGCGTTTCGGTTTTGTCCAGGCAAGGGAACTGCAGGTCAGCTGTAATTTGCCGGCGCCGGAAGATGCGCTAACGGTAATGGAAATCGTCGACGGTAACCTTGCCGGGGGGGGGCACGTCGAGTACCCCGAGCCCTTTATTTCTCTATATTAATTATTGATATCAGTCATTTATTGAAGTAGAAAAATGATACTGGGCAAAGCTCCCGGTGTTTTCCAGTTGCCGCGTCAGCTTGATGTTTTCCAGTGTGTCGGCAGTCTTGAGGGTAGCAATACAACCGGCCCGAAAGGGCAGGGTTGGCAACAGCAGGCTGGCCTGTTGTCTGAGGACCTTGATCTCTGGCAGCAGGATACCCTGCATCTTTCTGCCGGTATGGATGCCGCTTTCATTCATGTAGGCCCAAATGGCCTGTGCGCTCGGTGAAAGCATTTGAATGCCTAGTTCAAGTCCATAGGTGCTGGTGCACTTCATCCAGCGTACGACGCCCAGGTGCCACTCATCCTCACCAGGATTGTCCTGTTCGATAATCGCAACCAGCTCACCGACCTGGGCATTGGATGAGTCATCACTGTCCCAGAGCAGTGAATACCCACCGGCGCTGATATTGGCCATCGTCCATGATTCGATACGCGACGTGTCCATTGTGTCTTCGCTGGAAGACAGCGGTGCTGGTGTTTTTCCTGCTGTGATAATACGATGGCCGCTAGTGGCAAACGGATTGGTCTTGAATGTCGTCGAGGCCTCAAATGTTGGGTCCTGCAGGTAATGCTGGTCTTCGATAGTCTCTTCGCTGCCAATCGACTCTATGCCGGGCCCCAGCACATGCCGGTGGATTGCATTGAGCCCGACCACCAGACCGACCTTCGCAGTCTTGGCATGCCGGGCAAACCTGCGCTTGGGCATAACGCCCCATGCAAGCATCAGGCGTTGCAGGATGTCGGTATCACCAATGCCGATATAGCGGCTGGCATTTCCCGGTTGTTTTTTCTGTATGTCACGTATACGTTTTGCTATTGACGTCGTATCCAGGGTGCGACAATGACGATCCGCTGAGCCACTACCGTTAAGTGCCCGGTATGACGGGGGGGTGTCGGCATTCAGGTTGATTATGAACAAGCCCTGTGCCTGTTCACTCTCCATGTGGTACAGCCGGGTGATATCTGCCCAG
>Ga0316194_10002248_pt1 | contig 13451 bp, 10 predicted proteins | sample CroRivsedime1_MG_FD_204936 | JGI IMG/M metagenome (GOLD analysis project Ga0316194, IMG submission 204936) | Coastal sediment microbial communities from Maine, United States - Cross River sediment 1 | ecosystem: Environmental > Aquatic > Marine > Coastal > Sediment | place: USA: Maine...
CCTCGATAAGCTATCGGGGAGGATCGAAAATGTATCATTGTCATATCATGCAATCGAAGAATTTTTTCCGCACCTTAACGATAAGCTCGTGGACGATTTGTTAACTTCGGCTTTTAATGCTTGGGATTCGATAACGTCGATGTGCGTAAAATGTCCGACAAGGTGTATTTCAGAGAAAGATAACAAGGCTTCGATGTTCGATGATCCAATGTACTATGAGTGAGGGCCAAACAAAAGCGTTGAGCAGACGGCGTGAAGGTAGCGGTTCTCCATAAAGGCCGTGCAAGATTGGCATTTATATAGGCTGCTCACGCTGGGCGTTATACAGAACGGAGAAACTGCCTGGATTGCAGAGACTTATTTAACTATAAACACTGCTGACGGTATACACAAAAGATTTGAATGTACACGTTCCTTGATTATTTCTTTATCGTATTCCATGGTAGCTTGGTTCTATTTGATCTAACCGGTTGGGCGTGGACAAGGACACGACGCATACATTTGATAACTATTGGCCTAACTATCTTGTCTTGGTTCGGTTTAGGAATATTTTACGGTTGGGGCTACTGCCCTTGTACGGACTGGCATTGGGAGGTCAAACGTGAACTCGGAGAAACTAACTTGCCGAATTCATACGTCAAGTACTATGTAGATAAACTAACAGGCTTTACATGGGATCCTTTGGTAGTGGATGCGGTAGTCTTGATTATAGGGGTCTTGGTTTTTACTCTGTCATGTTGGCTCAACTTGCGGGATTATAATTCTCATCGATATACGCGGAACTATGATTCATCGTTGAAGTGACATCGCAAGATTTCGTATAACCAATCGCTTAACCTAACCGGAAAAACTATGCGGTTTTACGTGAAGGCCTGCGCAGCCTTGAAAGTCCGGAGGCCGGTAGGTTAGCTTCACGTTATGTGTCTCGAACACAATGATTCGGACGTAAATATTCATAAACAAAGAAGTAGTCTACGGTTAAAAACCGTTTCATCTGAATCACATTCTCCGAGACATCAGTGGTTACAACAGTTGTTAGTGGAATTGCAAATGAGGTGATTCAAATGAAAACCAGACCTTTAGGCGACATCTTCATTAACCGTATTCTTGAATTGGAAGCACCCTTTGCACTGCCGCTGGAATTCTTTGACGAGGCGACTCCTGAGGCGGTCGAGCCACACCGCCATTGGCTTGAGCCGTGGGCGATAGACCCTGTATCCGGCAAGATGATTTTTCCAGTGCAGTCTTACCTGGTGCAAACCCGCTATCACACCATCCTCATCGATACTTGCGTCGGTTGCCGCAAGACATACGATGGGATTCCGGAATGGAAGGACCTTCGAGACGAGACTTGGTTAAACAATCTCGCGATTGTCGGGGTCGAGCTGGAAAATTTCGATTACGTTTTCTGCACCCATCTACATGTAGATCATTGCGGTTGGAATACTCGTTTAATGGACGGTCGTTGGACACCGACGTTCCCGAATGCTAAATATATCTTCTCGGCGGCAGAGTACGCGGCCTGCGAGGCGGGAGGCACTTCCGTTTTCCGTGAGAACGTGTTACCGATAATGGAAGCTGGGCAAGCGACTCTGGTTGATAAGGACTATGCCCTTGACGACGAAGTATGGCTAACCCCGACACCTGGTCATACGGCCGGACATGTTTCCGTAAATGTCGCCTCGCAGGGTCGTACCGCGGTTATGATTGGTGATTTGATGCACAGCCCAATCCAACTAGCTCATCCAGAGTGGAGTCCAAACTTCGACTTTGATCCAGCGCTGTCTGCTGAAACCCGCAGACATTTTTTAGATAGCCATTGTGAGACGGATACAGTAATTCTAACTGCCCATTTCCCCTCGCCCTCGGTCGGCCTTGTGGTACCCGGCGTAGAACGAACCTTCGGCTTTAAATTCCTGTAGTGGAAAACATAGGGGTCGCATCTTAAATATTAACTATTGACACCACCCTCCAAGTTTGATAGTCTTCCCTAAACCAAATAAAGGTAAATCCCCCACTTTAATTTCCAAATGGATTTCAGGGATGGCCCGGGCTTCTCAGCTGATGAGGTGGCGTCCATGATCAAAGCGCTGGTTCAAAATAAGTTCGACAAAAAATCGGTACGATAACCTATGAATCCAATGTATCATTTAACACGATTTGTGTTCATGCTGCTAATTGTCTTGCTCGGATGTTCGAGTTCAGGGGATATTGCTTCACCGGAAGGGATCGGAGAAAAGGAGCGGGTTCGAGTCGTTGATGGAAATCAGGCCGCACGGATAATCAATAGTATGCACAACCAGTCCGTTGCCGCCGATGCCAATGTGATTGCCGAATACGGTAAAGAGAAGAAAGATCTTTTATATATTTCCTATTATGCCGATCAAAAGCAGGCTAAAAAAGCGTTTGATTTAATGATAGAAAAAATGGCCGCTGCCAAAAAAGGGCCGGTTTTTCATTTAATGCCATTAAACACATACATCAAGCCCGTTTACTTTACCCTCGGTATGGGTGCCAGGCATTATATCTACCAATCCGGCAACTATCTTTTGTGGTTGCAGACCTATCAATCCTTTGATGATAAACTCCCCCCCCGGCTTCTCAAACTCTACCCGGTGTAGAGAGCAAGGGACAGTTTAGAAAGCTGAATCACTATCTTTTAGCCCAGATCTGGTTCGATCTGCAGGGTATCGTTAATTCGGTTGACCAAATTAGCCAGGGCAATCACCATCGTCAACTCAACAATTTCATCCTCGGAATAATATCTGCCCACATATTCCAGAACTGTGGGGTCGACAGCGGTAGCCCCGCGCGTAACAATATCGGCAAAGCGAATGGTGATTTTTTCTTTTTCGTCAAAGGCCTCGCTGCGCCGGTAAAACCCCAGCTCCTGTATCTGTTGGTCGGTAACGCCAGCCTGCTTCGCCGAAGCAGTGTGGGCGAGGGCTCAGTACTGGCATTCATTTATCATGGATGTTTTCAGATAGGCCAGCTCCTTGTATTTGGCTTCTATTTTACCTTTGCTCAAGACCGTGTCATAAAATAGAATGAGTGTTTTCAGGGCTGCCGGAAATCTGGCTAGAACCCCAAAAATATTGGGCATTCTGCCGATATCTTCTTGCATTTTGTCGTAGATTTTATGCAACTCAGCAGGTGCTTGGTCTTTGGTAAGCGGCTTTGGAATTCCCATTGGATGTCTCCTTTCTTTGTTCGAACGTAACTTTAGCCTTTTAAGCCAGAAATACGGAAAATGGTCAAGACCTAATAAAGCACAAACCGGGGTTTTCAGGCAAATAGTAAAATGGGGTCGGGGCAGACTAAGTAATTGAAATCAAATGAAATAATATCGAAAGCTGGTCTGAAAAAAGCCCAATAACGATGTTTTTGGTGCTAAAAAGAGCAATTTGGGAAGATCGATATCCTGCAACTGTGGTTGAGAAGACAAAGCAACAGCTTGGCACCAGAGCAAAGGGTCGAAAACAAGGGGTCGCATCTTAATTTTTAACTATTGACACCACCGTCCAAGTTTGATAGCCTTCCATAAACCAAATAAACGTTAATTTCCCACTTTATTTTCCAAGAGGTTTTTCGGCAATGGCCCGTGCTTTACGTGTCGAATACCCCGGCGCATTTTACCATGTCATCAATCGCGGCAATGCGGGCGATGATATATTTATAAGCCTTCGTGACCGGGAGAAGTTTTTAGAGTATTTACAAACTGCAGTCGAACGCTATGGGCTGAAGATTCATACCTATTGTTTGATGACCAACCACTATCACCTGCTGGTTGAGACCCCTGAGGCGAATTTAAGCCGGGCAATCAAATGGGTCAATGTCAGTTATGCCGGCTATTTTAACCGCAAACGGCAACGGCGTGGGCATTTATTTCAAGGGCGCTATAAAGCCATCCTGGTGGATGCCGATGAATATCTCAAACAGCTATCGCGCTACGTTCACTTAAATCCCATCCGATCAAACATGGTAACAGCGCTTTGCTCCTATCCCTTCAGCAGTTATCCGGCTTTTATCGGCCAGGTAAAGGCACCAACATGGCTTGAAATAAATTGGCTGCTGTCGTTATTCGGCCAAAGCCGCAGAAGTGCCGCCAAAAATTATCGCGATTTTGTTGAAAAAGTTGACATCGCCAATCTTGAAAATCCTGCCAAGGATATAACCGGCGGGTTTATTCTCGGCGGTGTTGAATTTGTAAACTGGGTCAAAGAGAGCTTTTTGTCCTGCCAGGGAGAAAAAAAGGAAATCCCACAGCTTCGGCAATTAAAGCCCCGGCAGACCCTGGATGCGATCGTAAAAGCGGTATGTCAAGAATTTAATTGTCAAGCCGAGCAGATCCTGCGAAAGGGAGCTAAGAGAAACACGGCACGCGATGTGGCGATCTATCTTGCCCGGGAACTGAGCGGAGAAAGCGGTGTTGATTTAGGAAAATATTTTGGCAACATATGCGGTGCCGCGGTAACGGTCCGGTATAAGCATATTTCAGATCAGATCAGCCGAAACCGCCGGTTGAAGGGTAGGGTCAATCGGGTTATGAATAAAATCATAAATAATTGAGATGCGACCCCTATGTTTTAATATCGTCGTCTAATCACATCAAAACATACCACATATTGTATGTTCTCTCCTATTGACATACAACTTTACCGAATGTATATAAGCACCAAGAAATTGTGCTGCACCATGATAATAATCGGGCTGCAGCGGCTTTTATTAGATTATCGGGAAGACAATCAGCAAAATGGCATATTATGATAACGATACGGTTTACCAAACCCAGGCCCAGGCATTGAATGACCGTTACACCGTAGATAGGCTCAAGTCGCTGGCAAAACTGATTTGCGATGATATTCCGACGCGTAAAGCCGACATAATCGCCGCCATTACCGGCGCGATGGGGGGTGAAAAGATTAAGGGCGTGTTTGACCGGTTAGATCGAATCGGACAGCATATCGTCGCCGAAGCTGTTTTTGCACCCGACGGGAAAGCGGATTTTCGAAAAATCGAAGCAAAATATCAGCATTTGTCAGGTACGGGGCGACGTTCCGGATACATGAGTGAAAGCGATCTGTTAGGCCTCTTCATCTTCAACAAACAAGTGCCGGCCGACATGCACGGCAGGTTAAAGACATTCGTACCGATGCCAAAATCAGATCATGTTAAATACGTCAACAAACTGCCCAAATCGATTAAACCCGATATCAGAGGTGAACTCAGACTTTCCTTGGAAATACGCAAGACCGCCCGGGCCGCCCTACACAATCTGGAAGTCGTCCTGCGACTCATCGACGGCGGCAAGCTCAAGGTAAGCCCCACAACGGGTCGACCTACGTCGGCAACCGAGAGAAATTTGTCCAAACGTCTGCATGAAGGCGACTGGTATAATGCGCCGGATGTGCTCGCCGAAGTCGGTGCCATCCAGGCTTTTGCCTGGCCGCTGATTGTCCGGGCCGCCGGCTTGGCCCGAACCGACGGCAGCAGCCTCAAGCTAACCAAAAACGGGTACAAGGCGCTGGACGGAAACCGGCCGCAGGTGATTAAATCCGCCTGGAAAAAATGGGCGAAAAATAAAGTCATTGATGAATTCAGTCGCATCAACGAGATAAAAGGACAAAAATCCTCTCGTGGACGCACCCTTACGGCTCCTTCCAAGCGAAGACCGTTGATCTATGAGGCCCTGAGTCAATGTTTACCCGGAAGGTGGGTGAAGGTTGAGGAACTGATTCGCTTCATGCAATCAAAGGGCTTGGATTTCCAGGTCGCCCGCTATCCCTGGAAACTTTATCTCGGCGATTCCCATTACGGTCATCTGGACGATTACGGCAGTGAAACAATCATCAGAAGTCGTTATCTGCTGGCTTTCCTTTTTGAATACGCCGCAACCCTGGGGCTCATCGATGTGGCCTTTACGCATCCCGCCGGCGCGCTTATGGATTTTGACCACCTTTATGGAGGCCAAGATCTCGAATATTTAAGCCGCTATGACGGCCTGAAATATTTGCGCCTAAACTCACTAGGCGCGTATGTGCTGGGCCTGAGCGACGGCTATGATCCGCCCGCTTTTGAACCCCGGCCGGTGTTGACGGTGCTGCCCAACCATGAGATCGTCATCACGGATGCAGTTTCCCTGTCACCGGCCGATAAGCTGTTTTTAAACAAGATAGGCAAAAAGGCTTACTCATCCTTATGGCGACTCACGCTGGCTACCCTCCTTGCCGCCTCTCAAAGCGGATCGGACACCAAACAAGTGCGGGCATTTCTCGAATCCCGGTCGTCGAAGCCCCTGCCGGAGACGGTCATCCAATTGCTGAATGATGCCGCCGGGCGCTCAACCCGGCTATCTTACAGCGGTCGCGCACACTTGATTGCATGCCAGGATCCGGTCCTGGCTCAACTGATATCTTCAGACCGAAAAGCGTCAAAGCTTTGCCTTGCGGCTGCCGGTGATTACATCGTCGTGCTGCCCGGAAAAGAAAGAGACTTTATCAAGGCCCTGGCCGATATGGGGTATATCGTACCGCAATTCAGAGACCAGATATGACAACCTACGAACCCGCAAACCCGTTAATCGTGCAGAGCGATCATACCGTTCTGGTGGAAGTCGACAGCCCGCGCTACGAGGCCGCCCGCAATGAACTGGTGCGATTCGCAGAACTGGTAAAGTCCCCAGAACACATTCATACCTACCGCATTACGCCCCTTTCCATCTGGAACGCCCGCGCCGCCGGTATTTCAGCCGCTGAAATCAGTGAGGGGCTGCGCCGGTTTTCAAAATACCAGGTCCCCGAACATGTGCTGGTGGAAATCAACGATTTTGCCTCGCGTTTCGGCCGGTTGCGCATACTTGTCGATTCAAGGGGGCTTATTCTTTGCGCCGATACAATACCACTGGCTGAAGAGATCGCCCACAGCAAGTCGGCCGCCGGTCTGCTGTCGGACAGGCTGTCGGGCACGGAATTTCGCATTCATCCCCTGAACCGCGGCAAAATCAAGCAGGCCTTGATCAAGATCGGTTATCCGGCCGAAGATCTGGCCGGCTATACCCACGGGGCGCCGGTTCGGTTTTCTGTCCGGGATACCACCCTGGTGGGTGAAAAATTCAGGTTTCGTCCCTATCAGCAACAGGCTGCGGACACCTTTTACGCCGGCGGCAGTGAACGGGGCGGGGCTGGGGTGATCGTGCTGCCGTGCGGTGCCGGAAAAACCATCGTGGGCATCTCCTGCATGCAAAAACTCCAGACCTCGACACTTATTTTGACCACCGGCGTGACGGCCATCCGGCAATGGAAAGCGGAACTGCTGGATAAAACCGACCTGACCGATGAGGATATCGGTGAATACAGCGGCGCCGGCAAGACCATCGGCCGGATTACCATCGCAACCTACCAGATCATGACCTACCGCCCGGATAAGGAAGGCGAATTTCCACATCTGAATCTGTTTGACGATCACAACTGGGGTCTGATTATTTATGATGAGGTTCATATGCTGCCGGCGCCTGTTTTTCAGGTGACGGCGGGCCTGCAGGCCCGCCGGCGATTGGGTCTGACAGCCACCCTGGTAAGGGAAGACGGCAAGGAGGATGACGTTTTCGCCCTCATCGGGCCTAAGAAAGTCGACGTACCCTGGAAGGAGATGGAAGATCAGGGCTGGATCGCCAAAGCCAAATGCTGTGAAATCCGCCTGCCGTTGCCGGGCGATCTGCAGATGACCTATGCCGTGGCCGATAAGCGCAAAAAGTTTCGCATTTCATCGGAAAACCCTGCCAAGCTACGGATGGTGCGCAAGATTCTGCGTCTTCACAGGGACAAACAAATTCTCTTAATCGGCATGTACATCGATCAACTCAAAAGCATTGCGGTGGATCTGAACATTCCCCTGATCACCGGCTCCACCTCTCAACGACGCCGGGATGAGCTTTACGGGCGTTTTAAGGACAGCCGCATTACGATCCTGGCGGTTTCCAAAGTGGCCAACTTCGCGGTTGACTTGCCGGATGCCGCTGTGGCCATACAGATTTCGGGAACATTCGGTTCCCGCCAGGAAGAGGCCCAGCGGCTGGGAAGAATCTTACGGCCGAAAGCGGGCGAAAATCAGGCCTATTTTTATTCTCTGGTGACTCAGGACACAGTGGAGCAGGATTTTGCGCTGAAACGCCAGCTTTTTTTGTGTGAACAGGGATATGCCTATCGGATCGAGGCCGGAACCAAATTGATGATTGACGATTGATCCGCCGGAACGATTTGTGGAATCGCTACGCTCTATTTTTTTTATTGTGATCAACAACATTCCTTGAATCTTCAAGCGAAAATCGTCAATCTTTAGCCGAAGCGCTTTTCAAAGGTCACAATCTACCAACGCATAAATCATGCGCAAACGTGGTGGGATTTGAATAAATAGGTACTTTGCTTTTCCCGAGAATACGCTTGGAAAAAGCGGCCCACAAGGGGCAACAAGCACGCTGAGAATTTATATAGGTTTTCTGACAAGATGTTGTCAGATAAAGGGCCCTATGGGCCTAAATTGGGCGATTTTTCGCCGGCAATCATCCCAAATGCAGGCCAATTCTCGGACGGGGATAATCCCCGTCCCTACCTATCCGGTGAAGCGCCGTTTGTAGTGGCGGGGTTTATCCCCGCCTGAATAGGGCCGAATGTCGAAAGAATTGCTCAGATTAGGTGAATCCAACCGAAGCGCGAACAAGGTGCAGTAGACGCCATGGATAAAGATAAGATGCTCAAGCAGATGTGCCGGTTCGAACTGAACCAGGCCGATATCAAGGCGATTTGCAAACTGCGAGCCCTGCCGCCGGCCTGTTTGCAATCCCGCACACTCTTGCAGCATCATTTTCTGACCGACACCGGCCTCGAGGAGGCCGTGGCAGCCTTGGACCAAAGGCAGATTCTGTGTCTGCATCTGCTCAACGCCGCCGGCCGGGAAGAAGATATCGAGTTTTTTACGCGCCTTTATAAAAAAGACCATCCCGGTTCATATCATCATACCTTCACCCAACAATACAAAACCGTTTTTTCAAAGGTCAAGACGGAACTGATCCGCAATGGGTTGCTTCTGTTTACCGAAAAGCCAAAAGATCCATGGCAGCAAACCACGGTACTGGAGCGGATACGATTCATATTTCCGGCCGAATTTGCGGCGTTTTTGCCGCCACCGGCCAAACCGTTGCAAGTTGACCCATCCGAGGCCGATATACAGAAAATTGACTTTTTACGGAAAAAATTAATTGAAATTATTGAAACCCCGAACGCATCGCCGCCCCAATCACCCAAAAAGGAGGAGAGACTGAATATCCGCAACAAAACCCTTTATTTGGGTAACAGCCCCTTTAGCATTAAACGGCTGACCGGCTGGATTGGATCGCGTTGGAAAAGTGCTGTCACGGTCGACCATAATTTGGACAACTGCCCTCTGACACCGGCGGACCTTATTAATTACGCCCTTTCATTATTGGGGGAGAACCAATGGGCCGATGCAGATGATTTGTCGGCCTTTTTTAAAATAGCGTACCCGAGCGCAGACAAACTGCCGGATGTTCGGCAAGCGTGTGAAAAGGGATGGCAAAACGGCTGCCTTGAGAAACTCAGTCTGAATGGAAAAGAAGTATACCGATTGGCGGCACTGGAACCGGGCCATAACCACCTGACTCCAGCTAATTTTCTGACGGTCAAAACCAACGAATTTTTCGAAATCGACCTTAGGCGCATCCCCTTGGAAGATTTGGAGAGTATTAGCAAAACCTGCAATCTGCACGTATCCCAAAAAAAACTTGTGGCCCAACCGGACCTTGTACTCATCAGCTATGCTTCAAAACAAATGGTATCTTCGCCTGCTTTGATCTGGTTGCAAAAACATCATAAACTCTTTGGGCAAATTGTCGCGACGATCAAGAAAAAAGAAGGTAAAACCGTTGTCCACGACAATCTCCTGATCGCCGCAGTAAAAGATTTAAGCCTGAGAGTGTTGCTTGAAAAGAAATTTAGCGATGCAAAACAATTTGTCACGCTCTCGGACGAATTCATCTCATTTCCACTGAATTTGTTGCCCGAGATTCAAAAGGTTGTCATGAAATCCGGACTGGCCGTAAAATATGTAAATGCCGATGAATAAGATAAAGCTGGAAACAGCAGATCCAAGAAATCTGACTGCCGTAATCAACCCAAACGATATGCGCAAAGATCTGCATGTCTTTGCAGGCTATTGCCGCGATTATGAAATTAAACGCGCACACCGGGATAATTCACTGCCCAAAGTCCATCTTACTCGTCTGGCCAAAATGATGTCGAATCCGCAACTGATCCGGGAGGTGAGAGAGGATGGCAATACCCGTTGGATCGACTTCATTGATCGCCTCAACCTGAAACTCGAATTCATCGATTACGCCACCGAGGGAATATACGCCGGTTATTCCAGCATTACGGAATCCTATCCGGATAATTACATCGATTTTTTGGATAAAACCTATGATCAATACCTGAACCAATCGCTGCAGGAACAGGAAAATCAGATAATGCAGGCCCTGGTGGATAAAACCGATCCCTGTCAGAGCGAATTTTTTGCCACATTCCCGTTGAGTTCCTTGAATAGTTTTAGCAGCTTCGGATGTGCCACGGGAGTGGTGAAAAAGATCAATTTTCCCAAGATACGATCCTATCTGCTTGAATTGATTGCAAACTGCCGGGTTGGGGTCTGGTACCGCGCGGCCTCGCTGATCGCCTATCTAAAGAGACATAACCCATTTTTCCTCATTTCGGATAAAATTCCGTTTAAGAAATCCGAATACACGCAAGACCGCTATCATAATTTCCATGAGGCAACACCCGATGATCGTTGGACCCGACTCCGGATTCGAGAGAATTCGAAGGACCGCTTTGAAAGAGTTGAAGGAAGATATGTGGAGCGTTTTTTGGAAGGAATTCCGTTGGCCCTGGGATATGTGGAGGTGGCCTATACCGATGAAAAAGACACGGTTTATCCTTCAATCAACAAACTTCAGGCCTTTCGGATCACCGACCGGGGCGCATGCGCCCTGAACCAGGCCATTAAAGAAGCGGACATAACCCTGCTACCCAATTACGAGATACACATCGATTCCTTGTTCTATCCTGCACGCCGGCTGAATCGGCTCATGGGCCTGTGTGACGTGGTACAAGAGGATACCCATACGGTTTTAAAGCTGGCTAAAAATAAGGTGATAAAACAGCATGCCGCGGATACGGGGCTGAATGTCATCGACCTGTTTAAGGAGCTTGGTATTCGTGCTATCCCGGAAAATGTAGGAAAAGAGCTTGCCTCCTGGGCCGGGCACGCCGATAATTTCGTTGTCTATCAAGGTTTTGGCTTGTTGGAAGGAAAGATGGATCAGGATACGGCCGATCGATTCGCCGCCGTTTCCATTGCGGCGGATACCCATATCGTTAGGGAGCCCAAAAAACTATTTGATCACCTGGAGCAGGCCCAAAAAGTTCCGGCCTATGCCAAACATTCCGACTTTGCCTTTAAGTCTCTTGGGGATACCGTGCGAAGTAACTTTGCCGCCAAAAAGCGCGCCAAAAAAAAAGGGTCCCGCAAAAAAAGACGATTCACACTCAAGCGTACCGTCCATCTGATTCTGGAATTTCCGGACAAGGCCATGTTTGAGGCCCTTGTAAACGCACTTTTGGATAAGGGCTATGCCTTGGATACAAACAAACAGGCCCGAACCGTTTCCTACTCACAAAAAGACGAGACCATCATTAAAGACGTATTGAATTCATTAAAAAAGAATTTTCCCGCGGTCATAAAGAACGCGTGATGCCGCGGGATCTGCTTTTTGAGCTTCCCGACCCCCTTCATCCCAATGCTGATTAGGAGCGAAGCGCAGAATATTGAATAAAATTGAGTCCTACTCATTTAATACTCAGGATTTGGCCGCCTGTCACTTGATGTGCTTGGCCAGGAAATCCAGGGTCCGCTGCCAGGCGAGTTTCTTCGCCTCAGGGTCATGGTGCTCACCGGTTTCGTTACCGAACCCATGCTGGGCCGGATAGCGATAAAACTCGTAATTCACCTTGCCTTCCTTTAGCCTTGACTCGAGGGCATCGACCTGGGCGGGCGTGAAGTACTCGTCTTCAAGTGCAAAGTGACCTTGGATGACAATCCCTATGGTCCCTGTATCCGCCGCACCTTGCGGCGGAACACCATACCAACTGACAGCAGCATCGGTCTCTTTTGCGAAGACAGCAGCAAGTATCGAAAGAACCCCGCCCATGCAAAAACCAATGACGGCGACCCGCGGGCTGGTCCCTTTGAGGTATTGCACGGCCCCCCGGATGTCCTGGGTTGCTGCGTCGCCAAAATCCAGATTACTCATCAGATGCTCCGCCTCTGCGGCCTCCAGGGTGACTTTACCCCTGTACAGATCGGGGACGAGGGCGCGGTAGCCGACCTCTGCGAGACGATCGGCGACGCCCTTGATCTGTTTGTTGAGGCCCCACCACTCCTGGAGAACGACGACGCCCGGGGCGGCTTCAGCGGCAGCCGGGATGGCGTAGTAGGCATTGCATTCTTTTCCATCAGGTCGTCTGTATGTGATTTTTCTCTCCATGATTTTCTCCTTTTTAAGATTATTTCTTTGCTCCAGAAATCGTTATTTGAAGCGTACCGTAATAACTTAAAGCTTTTCGCAGATTGCCTTTAATCTTTTTTGATTTTTCCTATTTTTCCAATTTTCTTTACTTTGATAATATATTCTTGATAGAAACATTTGTAAAATCAATATTCAATTTGTCGGGGAATTACGGGACATCCATAAGTTAATAAAAAACATCCAAAAACAACCCAGCAAGAATTCTACGATACTTTGGCGTTCAAATTATGCGCTTTCAAGCTATTAAAAGGAATATCCCTATTCTTACTATATCCATCGTAATCCACTAAAAGCATTCATTATCAAGCGTTTAGCCGACTATCGCTGGAGCAGTTACAAGGTATATGTCTATGGTCGCAAGACACCCAAATGGTTGTCGACCGATTTGATACTATCTCAATTTTGGGATCAGAGGATTTTGTTGATAAAATTAGCAAAAGATCGACAGTTACAGGTGAAATTCAACCAGATTAATTCACTATTCAAGCTTTGATCCTAGTATTATGATTACGGCTTCAAGAGGCTAAAATGAATGGATATGCCGGTTCCATTTTAAATTGTAATTTATCCCAATTAACTACCGTAAAAATTTCGATCTCAGGCTATGCTGACGATTTCCTTGGGGGCCGCGGGCTTGCATCCCGTCTTTACTGGGAGCAGGCTGCCCCAGAAAAAGAGGCATTGGATCCGGCCAATCCCCAAGTTAGTTCGCTTCGCTCACAATTGGAATGATGGAACAATGGAATGATGGAATATTGGGACCTTTGGTGTTCCATCTGGTTGAAAAATAATACGG
>Ga0316194_10002250_pt1 | contig 13441 bp, 10 predicted proteins | sample CroRivsedime1_MG_FD_204936 | JGI IMG/M metagenome (GOLD analysis project Ga0316194, IMG submission 204936) | Coastal sediment microbial communities from Maine, United States - Cross River sediment 1 | ecosystem: Environmental > Aquatic > Marine > Coastal > Sediment | place: USA: Maine...
CCGCCTGGCGCAACTGCATCGGCTTACTTCAAAACGAACTTCTCCCCCGGGACTGGGAGGCTTATGATATCACCGGGCCTACGATCATATCCGTCTGGTTCGAAAAAAAGAAAGGAATTGAGTACAATGTGCTGATACCTTCCCGTGTCCACGGTCCTAAAGCCGGACTAATTGCCGAATCACTGGAAGATATCGAGATCCCCTGCAGAATATTATCCAGCGCAGATGAAATACTGTACGAACTGGTGTTTAAAAATGTGTTTGTGCTGACCATCAACATTACCGGGCTGGTTTTGGAAGAAGGCACCACAACCGAAACCCTCTGGACCCAACACAATGAATTCGCGCGGTCCATCGCAGATGAAGTCATCGACGTTCAGGAGTGGTTAACCGAGGCGACCTTCCAAAGGAAGCGGCTGATTGACGGCCTGGCTGAGGGGGTTTATGGTGATCCGCAACACAAGTGCAAGGGCCGCTCCGCCCAGGGACGTCTGACACGCGTAATCGACATCGCCGACGAGGCCGGCCTTGAAATACCCCGGATAAGAGACATCCGCTCGCACCTGATGCTATAGGTCCAAACCATTTTATTTTTCTTGACAAAGCAGATATCAATTTAATATCGATGGGCTGTTCACCAATTCCTGTTAAAAAAACTGTCACCCCAAGCTCCCTGGACAGTAGAATATACGTTTGCGATGAAAAGCGATTCAACACCGGCGTCGGAAAAATTTTGCTATGCTCCAAGTAAATAATCTTGAAGTCGTCTACAACGATATTATTCTGGTCTTAAGGGGCATCTCCCTGGAAGTACCTGACGGCAGCATCATCACCTTTCTCGGCTCCAACGGTGCCGGCAAGTCCACCACGCTGAGGGCCATTTCAGGACTCCTGGACTACGAAGACGGTGAAATCAAAAAAGGCACCGTTGCGTACAACGGCCAGCTCACCAATAAGCTCGATCCCCAGGAGATCGTGCGCCTCGGCATCACCCAGGTGCCAGAAGGCCGGCGGATCTTTGCCGAGTTGACTGTGGATGAGAACATTCGTGTCGGGGCCCATACCAGCACCGGCGGCAAAAGCGAAATCGAGCGGGACTATGAAATGGTGCTTTCCTATTTCCCCGCTTTGCGCGCACGCTTAAAGGTCCAGGCCGGTTATATCAGCGGCGGTGAACAGCAGATGCTGGCTATTGCCCGGGCGCTGATGGCCCGTCCCTCCCTGATGATGCTGGATGAGCCTTCATTAGGACTCGCCCCTCTTTTAGTTGCCGAAATCTTTGAAATCATCAAAAGAATTAACCAGGAAGAAAAGGTGTCCATTCTACTCGTTGAGCAAAATGCCCTCATGGCCCTGGCCGTGTCCGAATACGGCTATATCATGGAAAACGGCAAGATTGTACTGGACGGCCCCAGCCACAAACTTATTGAAAATGAGGATGTCAAAGAGTTCTATCTCGGCATAAAAGAAGATAAAGAACGCAAGAGCTTCGCCGATATCAAGCATTACAAACGAAGAAAGCGATGGCTATCTTGAGCCCCCATAAAAAACAAATGGGTCTATAACCCAAAAGAAGGTGATCCATCGTGAGAGCTTTCAATATCAATTAATTTCGGAGTACTGGAGTGTTGGAGTAATGACGAAAGGATTGATGTCTTTTTTTCAACACTCCATCACTCCAGTACTCCAGGGCTGAGACTTTCAAGAACTTTTGGGAACCTTTAAATTACCTTTTCATTGGTCATAATTTCGAAAACGAATCACGTCGTTGACAATTTTCAGCAAATGAGCTTACTGGACATCCAAAACATCACCCTTAGTTTCGGCGGCATCACGGCCTTGAGCGAGGTATCCTTGTCAGTGGAAAAGGGTGAACTCTATGCCATCATCGGTCCCAACGGGGCCGGCAAAACATCCCTGTTAAACTGCATCAGCGGGTTCTATAAGCCGCAGAGCGGAACAATTCTCTTTGAAGAACGGGATATTTCCCAAAACCGTCCGGATCAGATTGCCCAGATGGGGATAGCCCGGACCTTTCAAAACGTAGAATTGTTTGCCAACATGAATGTCATCGACAACATGCTGCTGGGTCGCCACAATCATTTTAAAATCGGTTTATTCAAAAACGGAATGCTGGGTTATCGGGCCAAAGCAGAAACAGAGCATCGGCTTAAAGTCGAAGAAATCATCGATTTTCTGGAGATGGAGCAATGGCGCAAACACCAGGTCTCCAGCCTGCCCTACGGCGTGCAGAAAAGAGTGGAGCTGGGACGAGCGCTGGCCCAGGAACCCAGGATCCTGCTGCTGGACGAACCCATGACCGGCATGAACCAGGAGGAAACCGAAGACATTGCGCGCTTTATCCTCGATGTACACCAGGAACTGGGCACCACCATCGTGATGATCGAACACGACATGGGGGTCGTAATGGATATCTCTGAGCGCATTGGTGTGCTGGATTTCGGCCGAAAAATCGCCGAGGGAACGCCACAGAAGGTTCAGAAGGACCCCGATGTTCAAAAAGCTTACCTAGGAGAAAATTACGAAGAAGTGCTCAAGGGAGCCGCCGGTTGATGAAAGAAGACACCATCCCCGACATTTTTCTGGGTAAGGTTAAAAAATACGGCGACCGCGTGGCGCTGCGCGAGAAAGAATTCGGTATCTGGCAGGAAATTTCATGGAACCAGTACTGCCGGCATGTAAGACATTTCTGCCTCGGTTTAATGGAACTGGGCTTAAAAAAAGGTGATCACGTCAGTATTTTCGGTGAAAATGAACCTGAATGGCTCTATGCCGACCTGGCCATCCAAAGTGCCGGGGCCGTTGCTGTAGGCGTGTATCCCACCAATCCGGCCAAAGAGGCCGGTTATGTGATCGGACATTCCGAATCGATCTTTGTTGTCTGCGACAATCAGGAACAGGTGGACAAAGTCCTTGAAGCCGGTCAACAATTGCCCCTGCTCCAACGGATTATTGTCACGGACATAAAGGGCCTGCGCCGTTACACGGATTCCATGATCATGCCCTTTACGTCGGTGGAAGAACTCGGGCGTGAAGTCGAAGAACAGGATCCGGATAAATACTATCGAACGGTGGAAACGGTTCAGTCCGAAGATATCGCCATCATGGTCTACACATCGGGTACCACCGGGCCCCCGAAAGGTGCCATGCTCAGTCATGATAATGTCGTCCAGTTCCTGAAGGCTCAGAGCCAGGTCCTGCCGCAGTATGACACCGACGAAATCGTCTCCTACCTGCCGCTGTGCCATGTGGCCGAACGGATGATGTCGGTTTTTTTCCCTATCAATTCCGGTGCAACGGTGAACTTTGCCGAAAGCGTGGAAACCGTCTCCACGGATATGCGGGAAGTTTTACCCACTTTTTTTCTGGCAGTGCCCCGCATCTGGGAAAAAATAATGGCCGGCATCATGATCAAGATGAAGGATGCTTCCTGGTTGAAGCGTAAGATGTATCAGGTGATTTTTCCGGTCGGTGAGCGTATGGCGGATGCCAAGCTTGCCAAAGAACAAGTTTCAATCTCTTTAAAGATCAAATATGGACTCGCTTATCTGGCCTTACTGCGCCATCTCAAAAAAGAGTTGGGCCTGCTGCGGGCCAGAATCGCGGTCAGTGGAGCTGCACCGATTGCACCGGAAGTGCTCAAATTCTTCCACTCTCTCGGCGTACCGGTCTTGGAGGGCTGGGGCATGACCGAGGAGACCGGCATCGGTGCGATCAATTTGCCCGATGACGTCAGACTGGGCACGGTCGGCAAGCCGATTCCCGGGGTAGAAATCAAGATTGCCGAAGATGGTGAAATTTTGCTGCGCTGCAATCATATCTTCGTCGGCTACTGGAGGGATCCGGAGGCGACTGCCCGCACCGTTGTGGATGGCTGGCTTCACACAGGCGATGTCGGTGAGCTGGATGAGGATGGCAGACTAAAAATCACGGACCGCAAAAAAGAAATTATCATCACATCCGGCGGTAAAAACATCGCCCCGTCTGAGATCGAAAATCGTCTCAAGTGCAGTGCGTACATCAACGAGGCCATTGTCATTGGAGACGGACGTAAGTACCTGACCGCCCTGATCCAGATTGAATATGACAATGTCGGCAAATGGGCCCAGGAATCCGGCATTGCTTATACAACCTTCAAAAGCCTGTCTCAAAACCCACGGATTTGGGAACTGATCCAACAGGAGGTAGATGAGGCCAATAAGGACTTTGCCCAGGTTGAAACCATCAAAAAATTCAGATTGCTGGAAAAAGAGCTGGATCACGATGACGATGAGCTGACGGCCACCTTAAAGTTGCGACGCAAAACGGTAAATAAAAAATTTGGCCATATTATCGAAGAAATGTACAGCAGCAAAAGCCGAGGTTGATGATCGAAATCCGGTCATGATCGCCGATCCGGATTTTTGAATAATAAATTATAGGTTGAGCGGTTGAGGGTTCAACGTTCAGGGTTGAAAAAAACCGGACATCTCGTATCAAGAGGATCGTGTCTTCATCTGGTTATAAATCCGACTCGGCCGGGTTAAATTTAAGAAGGGAGCTTTGATGGGCTTTCAAATATTCCTGCAACTTTCGATCACGGGGTTGGCTTGGGGAAGTGTCTATGCCTGTATCGCACTGGGATTTGTCCTCATCTATAAATCCACCGACATCTTCAACTTCGCCCAACCGGAGTTAATGATGCTGGGGGCTTACATGGCCTTTGCCGTAATTACTATTTTTAAACTCCCTTTTATCCTCGGGTTTCTCTGTGCCCTTGTCCTGATGGGCATCATCGCCGCATTGCTTGAAATGACAGTCGTACGGCCCATGGTGGGTGAGCCGGTATTATCGGTCATCATGGTCACATTGGGTCTTGCCAATGTCCTGCGCGGGTTTACCGGCCTGGTCTGGGGATACGAAGAACTGCAGTTTCCCACCCCCTTTCCCGCTGAGCCCATTATGATATTCGGCGCCGCCGTCAATCAGGCAGAGATTTATACGATCGTGTCAACCGCCATCCTGCTGATCATTTTCTTTCTATTCTTTAAATACTCGCGCTCAGGCATCAGCATGCGGGCTACCGCCGAAGATGCCAAGACCGCCTTTTTGATGGGTATCAACGTCAAAAGGGTTTTTACGGCATCCTGGGCCCTTGCCTCTCTGGTGGCAACCATTGCCGGAATCTTTTTGGCCAGTTTTACCTTTCTTGAACCCATCATGGGGCATATGGGACTCAAGGCCTTACCGGCCATGATTCTCGGCGGGCTGGACAGTGTTGTGGGTGCTATCATCGGCGGTTTGCTCATCGGTGTGATCGAAAATCTGGCGGGTTTCTACCTCGAGGACTATTTAGGCAGTGGTATCAATGATATTGCCGCCTATGTTATCGTACTGATCGTTATGATGGTAAGACCTTACGGCCTGTTCGGAACCAAAGAAATTGAACGGGTATAATGTTTAACGGATAAAAGGGGCGGGATAGGCCCTTATCGGGATTTTTCTGGCAACATGTTGTAAGAAAATAAAGGTTTCAGCTGTCAGTGTTCAGGATTTAGTGACTCGCCTTCCTGACACCCCTGGCCCGGACCTAACCTTGCATGAATCTGGAAGATAAGACAAAATTGGGATCTCTTGCAGCGAACAATGAGAATCCGTCATGTCGCACTCTCCGAGGCGTAGGATCTACGAGCCCGCTTCCAGCCCGTAGGCTTCATAGGCTTACAGGCCGGAGGGGAGGCCAGGGCGGACCGAAACCTGACACCTATAATTTGAGACGCTAACATTATGGCAGTTACGCGCTTTTGCATACGATCGTATCGTCAGGATTTGAAAATATTCCCCAGCCCGGCGGCCAGAATTTTCCTGGTCCTGTTGGCTGTTTTTCTACTGACCCTGCCTTTTTTCGGCGGCAAATACATTGTTTTTGTCGCAGGCGTCTGTGGTGTGTCGGTCATCAGCGCCCTGGCTCTCAATATCCTGACCGGCTACACCGGTTTGATCTCGCTGGGACATGCGGCTTTTATGGGTATCGGCGCCTATACGGCGGCCATCCTGGGTTCCAAGGCCGGGTTTCCGTTCTTGGCGGCCCTACCTCTGGCCGGATTAATGGCAGCCGCCACCGGTGCGGTGGTGGGAATACCCACCCTGAGACTCAGGGGGCTATATCTGGTGGTGACCACGCTGGCCTTCGAGTTTATCGTAGAGCACATCATCTACCACTGGGAAAGTTTGACCGAAAGTGATAGGGGCATCAAACTGCCGAGCCCGGATTTGCTGGGTTTCAAACTGGAGAGCTACGAGTCTTTTTATTATGTCATTCTGGTGTTGGCGGTCGCCACTGCCGTCTTCACCAAAAATCTGGCCATGAGCCGCACGGGCAGGGCGTTGGTCGCCGTAAGGGACCGGGATATCGCCGCTGAGATCATCGGCGTCCATCTGGCCAAGTATAAAATCATGGCTTTTGTCGTCAGCTCATTTATCGCCGGCATGGCAGGGGCGCTGTATGCGTACCTGCTTGGCATCATCGGACCGGATCATTTTACATTCAACCAATCGGTACTTTATATCGCCATGATAATCGTCGGCGGCATGGGTACCGTCATGGGTTCCATTATGGGGGCGGTATTCATGGTTCTGCTGCCGGAGGTGATCAATGCCGTTTCCGGCCCGATTGCGTCCGCCTATCCGATGTTGTCCCCGCGCATCGGGGCTGTTGCCGTGGTGGTATACGGGCTGGTCATTATCTTTTTCCTGCTGCTCGAACCCGACGGTTTGTGCGGAATTTGGCTTCGGATCAAGCGCTATTGGAAACCCTGGCCTTTCACCTATTAGCTGTTTTATAAGGAGGCCGTGCCTTCAAAGGCAGCTCCGACATTACATCAATCCAATCTAAACAAAGGAGGGTATCATGAAAAAGACAAGTTTGCATGTTGTATTGGCCATCCTGTGCATCTTCACCATTGGGGTGTCGATCACCCCTGGGATCTGCAGCGAAGTGGGGGTGACCGAAGACAAAATTCTGTTCGGCACCTTTCAGGACATGTCCGGACCCGGGGCCTATCTGGGTAAACAGGTCACATCTGCCCTTGCCGTCTGGAAGAGATGGGTCAATGAAGATCTGGGGGGGATCCATGGACGTCAGGTAGATTTTGTCGTGGAAGACATGAAATATGATCCGGTTCTCACCAAAACCGCGTTTACCAAACTGGTCAACCAGCACAAGGTCTTTGCCATTATCAGCGTATACGGCTCTACGCCATGCACGGCGATCCTGGATGATATTAAACAGGAGAAGGTACCGGTGTTCCCGACCGCCGCCTCGACCCAAAATATGTATGATCCCCCCAACCGCTATCTGTTCTGGTATGCCTGCAACGACGAGGATAACGGCATAATGATGCTGGACTATATCGTCAATGACCTGAAGGCCAAAAACGCCAAAATCGGTGTTGTCTATCAGGACGACGAGTGGGGCAAATCGGCCCTTAAAGGGGTTAAGATCGGCTCTAAAAAGTACGGGTTAAAAGTGGCGGCGGCGGCATATAAACGCGGCACCAAGAATCTGAATCCCCAGGCCATGAAAATGAAGGCCAAGGGGGTGACCCATTGTTTTTATGCCGGATACGCTCCGGTATATGCAGCGCTGCTCCAGGAAGCCAACAAGATCGGCTGGCAGCCCGTCTTTTTCGGTGACTATGTCACCGTCGATCCCAGAACATTTATGGCGGGCGATCTGGCCGGCGGCCACTATCATTTCTTCAACCTGGGCATGCGCCATGAAAGGGTTCCCGGATGGATTCAAATGGAAAAGCTCTTTACCGCCAAGCTGGGGGAAGAAGCCGCCAAGGAGCCCCTGGGCTGGCGACTGATGCCGCTGATGTGGACCCCATTGCTTTATTTAACCCAGGCCCTGCAGGATATCGGTCCGGACCTTACCCGCGAAAAACTTGTCGATACCCTGGAAAGTGTCCAGAATTTCGATACCGGCGGTTTGGGAAAGATCCAATACGGACCGAATATGAGAAAAGGGACCCATGAATACCGGATTTTGCAATGCGATGCAACCAAAAAACAATTTATCCCCGTCACCGATTGGCGGGAACCCAGCCTTAAATGGGGGGACCGGTAGCAGGTTCCGCTCGATATATAACGATTAACGGGGAGGCGTCCAATGACGCCTCCTCAAGTACCTTGGATGAAACTACACAAAATTAAAGAAGCGAACCGCAGAATGTCGAAGGACGAAGGATGGAATCGCTCGCGCAGCGCAGGCGCTTGCGCCGCGTGTCGCGAAATCATTTTTAAAACAGACAGAATACATTTATTTGACGTTCGATGTTGGGCGTTCAATGTTCGACGTTCATCCGTTTTTTTCGATTAAACTGGCCACTTTTCAAGCCGGCGGCTGGGTTAACTTCTTCTTTAATGCACGGTTGCGAACTCAGATTTCGCACCCATATTATGGCTAAGTGGCACCCAGTACGACGGCGTTCGAATACCAGTGAGGAAATACCCCATGAAAAATGAATGGATCAAGGCCCTCGGGCGCATGACTTACGGGATCTATGTTCTGACCTCACGTTATGAGGAAGAAATCAATGGCATGATTGCCTCCTGGGTTTCCCAGGTTTCCTATGACCCGTTGATAATCATGGCTGCCGTGCATCCTAACCGCTATTCCCACAACCTCATCGACAAAAGCGGCTGCTTCGCCCTGCATGTTCTGGCCGCCGACCAATCGGCTTTATTGGGTCGTTTTAAGGGGTCCGATCCCACGGCCAAATTCTCATCCATCCAGTGGCAGCCGGGCCGGACAGGCTGCCCGGTTCTGAAAGAATGTATCGCCTATTTCGAATGCAGGGTAACCGCCAAGTACACGCCGGGCAACCACACCCTTTTTTTGGGTGAGGTGCTGGAGGCACAGGTAATCGGCGAAGGAAACATCCTGAGCAGCCTGGATTATGATGGCGTATATTTGGGTAAATCCTGAAGAAGGCTTCTGGGAAGCATCCTGGTACGCAAGGGGAAAACGAGACTTTACCGGAGTTCAGTGCAGGGGAATCAATCTGGGTTTTCTTATCGGATTAGGCTTCCAATCTCAGGTCAACCAGCGTTTCCGCCGTTTATAGTGCTTTACATCCCGGTAACTTTTCTTTTTGCCGACTTCCGTCAAACCTAGATAAAATTCCTGAACGTCGGCATTTTCTTTTATCTTTTCAACCGAATCATCCAGTACGATGCGACCGTTTTCCATAACATAGCCATGATCGGCAATGCTCAGGGCCAGCCGGGCATTTTGCTCCACCAGCAGGATACTGACCCCCTCTTCCTTGTTAATCCGCTGAATAATTTTAAAGATCTCAGCCACCAGCATGGGGGAAAGCCCCATCGAGGGCTCGTCCATGAGCATAAGTTTCGGCGAGGCCATCAGTCCTCTGCCGATCACCAGCATCTGTTGCTCACCGCCGCTGATATAACCGGCGAGCACCTTACGGCGCTGGTAAAGCCTTGGGAAATACTCATAAACCATTTGCATATCCTGTTTCAGGCTGGCCTTGTTTTTTACCGTGTGTCCCCCGGCAATCAGATTGTCTTCGACGCTTAAGTCTTCAAATACTCTCCGACCCTCCATGACCTGGAAGATGCCCATGCGTACAAGTTCTTCCGGGTAAAGTCGGTCGATTCGTTTACCCATAAAGTGAATGTTGCCGTCGGTGACTTCACCGTTTTCCGATTTTAAAAGACCGGAGATGGCCTTTAAGGTCGTGGTTTTGCCGGCACCGTTATTTCCCAAAATCGTGACGATGCGGCCTTCTTCGACCTTCAACGACATCCCCTTTAACACCAGGATCACATTGTGATAGATCACTTCAATGTTGTTGACTTCCAGCAGTGGTTCCATTGGCTTAGGCCCTTATCGGGTCTTTTCTGACAACATGTTGTAAGGTAATGATGGTTTCCCCGCTTACGCTTCGCTTCAGACGGGATCGTAGACAGGTGTCAGTGTTCGGGTTTCAGTAATAAAAAATTTCAAATAGCAAATCACAAATATCAAATAAATCAAAATGACCGAAATTCAAAATCCCAAACAATTGGCTTTTGATCCGCCGCTGGCGGGTTTGGATATTGTAATTTGGAATTTATTTGTAATTTGATGCATGTAATTTGTTATTTCCGGTTTATCCGGGTCTAGGCCCTTAAGAATTATATTTGTGCATTTTGTGGCAAAAATATGACTCGCGCTAGGCCTGCAACCGCGAATAGGTTTTATCCTCCTCACCCAGATATGCCTTGATCACATGCTCATTGTGCCGGATCTCTTTGGGATCGCCTTCGGCTATTTTCAGCCCGAAATCCAACACACACACGCGGTCGGAGATATCCATGACCACGCCCATATCGTGTTCGATCAAAATAATCGTAACATCCCATTCCTCGTTGATGTCCAGCACAAACCGGGCGATATCCTCGGTTTCTTCCAGATTCATGCCGGCACACGGTTCATCCAGCAATAAAATTTTAGGGCGCATGGCCAGGGCCCGGGCGAGTTCGACCCGTTTTTGAAGACCATAGGGCAATGTGTGAACGGGTTGTTTACGAATGTGTTCGATTTCCAGCAGATCGACAATCTTTTCTTCAATGTGTTTGCGAAACGCCATTTCTTCTTTACGGGCCCTGCCGTAGTAGATACCGCCGGACAACACCCCGGATTTCAAATGCACATGGCCGCCCAGTTTGATGTTGTCCAGGACCGTCATGTGGGCAAAAAGCTCCACATTTTGAAATGTCCGCGCAATGCCCAGGGAGGCAATCCGATGGGCCTTGAGACGGGTTATATTGGTGCCTTCAAATACAACCCTGCCTCTTTGTGGCTGATAAAAGCTGTTGATACAATTCAGCAGACAGGTTTTACCGGCGCCGTTGGGCCCGATAATCGAAAAGATTTCACCCTTTTTCACTCCGGTGGTAACGCCCGACAGGGCCTTCAGCCCTCCGAAGCTCAGATGGATATCTTCGGCTAAAAGTTGGTATTTTTCAGGTTGACCCATTTTCAATTTAGGAAATGCTAAATCTGCCTTAACAAGGACAAATTGGGTTTGACTAAGTGCTCCTATTCATAATTACGGTAATATGTTCGCCGTAATATTTCCCCCCAAGGGCAATGAGTGTTGAATGGATTCGATTTTTAATTTCTCTTTATTCTTTTTCTTTAATAGAATCAATTCCTCATGTTTTACGTTACTGTATTTAGGGCCCTATTTATTCAAATCCCATCATGTTTGCGCATGATTTATGCCATAGCCAGATTGAATCAAAGACAGAGTGAAGCGATACAACAAATCTTCAATATTCAATCGTCCATCTTTAATTCCGGCTTGTCCGGGTTGGGAATCTATGTACTAAGGCATCACCGGTTTGATCATCACCCGGGTCTTCATCCGATAGCCCTTTCCATCCTTATACCGGATATCGGCTTCGATATCGATTTCTTCTTTATCGCCGTAGAGCGCTTCAATCAGTTCTTTATAACGCTCGACAACAAATTTACGCCGCACCTTTCTGGTGCGCGTCAACTCTTCATCATCGGCATCGAGCTCTTTGTAAAGCAGGACAAACCTTCTCACCTTGGCTACCTTCGGCAGGGAGCGATTTGTTTTGGCCACCTCTTTGGCAATTAAATCGTAAATCTCCTTTTTCTGGGACAGGTCGCTAAAGGTCGTGTAAGCAAGTTGCTTGTTTTCCGCCCATTTGCCCACATTGCCGGCATCAACGGAGATCATGGCGGCGATGTAGGGCTTCTCCTGTCCGATAACCACAGCGTCCATAATAAACGGTGAGAATTTTAATTTGTTTTCGATCAGCTGAGGAGAAAACCGGCTGCCGTCGGACAGTTTCATGACGTCGGCCATGCGGTCGATAATGACCACATGGCCGTCATCATCAATGATGGCGGCATCACCGGAGTGAAACCAGCCGTCGATGATGGTTTTGCCCGTCGCCTCAGGATTTTTGTAATAACCTTTGAAAACCGTATCACCCTTGGTCAGCAGCTCGCCCGTATCTGTCGTCTTTACTTTAATTCCGGGCAGGGGAATCCCGACCGTATCCAGTCGGATGTCGTCGGTGCGATGGATAATGGTGGCTGCCGTGGTTTCAGTCGCGCCGTAGGCCTGCTTGATTTTAACCCCGAGGGCTAAAAACATTTTGAAAATTTCAGGTCCCAGAGGGGCACCGCCGGTGTAAGCATGACGCAAATGGGTCAACCCGAAGAAATTGTTTAGCGAGCGAAAGAGCATCACATAGGCTATCCAATTCAACAGCCTCCTTCCCGGTGACGGCTTCCTTTTTGCAAGCGTATCATCGGCCATGCGGTATCCGATCGGCAAAAAGGTCTGATATACAAACCGTTTAATCCAGACCGCCTCCTGGATTTTGACCTGAATATCCGAACAGATTTTTTCCCAGATACGCGGCGGTGCCAGCAAAATATGGGGTCCGATTTCTCGGATATTCTCCTGAACAGTTTCCACTTTTTCAGGAAAATTCACGGCAAAGGCTTTGTATAGCGGCCAGTACACGCCGAATTGCTGTTCTCCAATCCAGGCAAAGGGAAGAAAAGAAACGTATTCAAAATTGTCTTTGGCCGAATCGACCGCATCCTGCAGCCGGGCCACCGCCACCATGTTCTTCTGAGTGATCATGCTGCCCTTGGGCAGCCCGGTGGTACCCGAGGTATAATTGATCATGCCCACCTCATCCTGGGATAAATCGGCGATCAATTCATCGAAAAGTTGGGGCTGTGTCTCCGCCAACCGCCGCCCCAAATTTTTGATATCTTTAAAAAACGCAAGAATGGGATCGTCATAATGGCGCATGCCCTTGGGGTCGTCGACAATGACTTTTTTCACCTTGGGGCAGGCGGATTTGAGTTCCAGTACTTTGTCGGCCTGCTCCTGGTCACCCGCCACCAGAAAAATCGAATCCGAGTGGTTGATGATATACGCCACCTGTTCCAGATGACTGTCCGGATAGATACCGACGATAGCACCCCCCAGCACCTGAACGGCCAATTCCGCGTATAGTCCCTGAGGGCGATTGTCCCCGGCATAAGCAAGGTTGTTTCCGCGTTTGAAGCCGAGTTGGTGCAGCCCCAGGGCAAAATTCCTCACATTTTCGTAATAGCCTTGCCAGGTCACAGACTGCCAGATGCCGAATTCTTTTTCACGAATGGCCACCCGTTTGTCACCGTAGCGCTCGGCGTTTCGTTTCAGCAGGGCCGGGAGTGTTTGAGGCTCAGTCATTTGTATTTTGTTGATATTTCTTTGTTGGAGCAAAAAGGTTTCAGGTTTCAGCCCAGCCGCCGGCCGAAAGAACGGACGGTCTAATCATCAAGAAACCGTGCCATTGTGGCGTAGTTTCATAGGCTCTAGCGACTCGC
>Ga0316194_10002251_pt1 | contig 13441 bp, 9 predicted proteins | sample CroRivsedime1_MG_FD_204936 | JGI IMG/M metagenome (GOLD analysis project Ga0316194, IMG submission 204936) | Coastal sediment microbial communities from Maine, United States - Cross River sediment 1 | ecosystem: Environmental > Aquatic > Marine > Coastal > Sediment | place: USA: Maine...
GGAGGAGGCCATGGCCATTGGAGTTTTAATAAAGCGAGAAACAAGGCATGGTGAGGATGCGAAGGTGCTTTTGCCTCACATAATTGAATTAAGAGCTATTGGGGTCAAACAGCCAGGATACATTTCAGGCGAAACATTTTTTAACTTAGATCGCCCAGAGGAATGTTTGGTAATAAGCAGGTGGACAACTTTAGAACATTGGCAGCAATGGATGCAGGACCCGCGTCGTATCGAGTTAGATGGTAATATGGAGAAACATCTTGGAACTAAAACAGAGTATAATGTTTATGGTATAGGCCTTTGGTAGTCCTATATCAGAAAGGAGGTAGCCTGTCTGCACAATCAGCGACCACCAGCAGAGCGGGCGTATGAGGATGGCCCCTGGAAGGCGCCCAGGCCACCTCTGCTGGTAGCCGCTGATTTTAGATAAAGACTACTCCAAAGGCAGGTCATTAACAAATTCCTTTCAACCAGGTGGTGTAGTAATGAAAAATAAAAGGGATTTACTATTCGGAACCGTGGTTAAATTAAATCGAGATGAGATCGCCGATCAGAGCGACGCTTGCCGGACAAATAAGGTTGGGTTTAGGCTGTCCACCAAGCGATTGGCAGTGCAAACTTCTAGGAAGACGCCTGTTTCTTTCTCTTACCCCATGCAATAAAGACAATGGTAAAAACCGTCAGCAATAAAAACGAAAGAGCGATCGGTTGCTTAAAAAAAATGCTCAAATCGCCCCCGGACATGATCAGTGATCGCCGCAGGCCATTTTCGAACAACGGAGAGAGAATGAAGGCGATCACAAAGGGCGCCTGGGGCAATCCGAACATCAACATTAGGTAACCAAAACCACCAACGAAGATCATTACCCACACGTCGAACAGAAGATTACCTGAAGCGTAACATCCGAAAACACACAGGATAAAGACAACCGAGAACATGATTTCCTTGGGGACGCGGCTGATAAGGGCAGCCCATTTTACGGCAATTTTTCCTATCCCCAGCACCAGTATGTTTATGACGATCATGGCTATGAAAATACCGTAAATAACATCGATGTGCTTTTGGAACAACAAAGGACCAGGGGTTAATCCCTGAATCACGAACGCGCCCAGCAAAACGGCAGTGGTCTTGTCTCCCGGGATGCCTAAAGTAAGAAGTGGGATCAGTGTCGGACCACAAACACCATTGTTCCCCGACTCGGCTGCGGCAACCCCTTCAAGTGAACCTTTACCGTATTCTTCCGGGTGTTTTGAAAGCTTTTTCGATCGGCCGTAGTTAATAAAAGCTGCCGGTGCCGCACCAACCCCAGGGATAATTCCGATTAAGCTCCCGATGACGGAGCCGCGCAAAATGGTCCGGAACACCCCTTTAAACTCTTTCCAGGTTATCCGGTTCTCCTGCGTACTGACCATGATGTCCGAGTCAATGATGGTCTTTTTCTCCGGGTGAAGCTTCCTTTCTTTTAGCTGCTTGATCATTTCCGGAATGGCAAAAAGGCCGATGAGAACGGGAATGATGTTCAAGCCGCCAGTCAGGTCGATATTCCCGAAAGTAAACCGGGTCACACCGTACAACGAATCCATCCCCACGGTCGCCAGCAAAAGTCCAAAGGTCCCCGAAATGAGACCCTTGACGAGCGAATCGCCCGAAACGGCGGCGATGATAGTCAGGGAAAAGACAATGATCGAAAAAAATTCCACGGGCCCGATCATGAGGGCGAGATGCGCTATCTGAATCGCCGCCACAACCGTAATGATATCGCTGATGAGATCGGAAATAATCGAAGCGTAAAGCGACATGGACAAAGCTTTTTTGGCGAGCCCTTTACGGGTCATGGCATACCCGTCGATGATTGTGGCCGCCGAGGCCGGAGTTCCGGGTGTGCCGATCAGTACGGCGGAAATGGATCCGCCGTACACCCCGGCCTTATAAATCCCGAGCAGAAGGGAAATAGCCACCACCGGTTCCATGTAAAAAGTGAACGGCAGCGCGAGGGTGATGGCCATTACAACCGTCATGCCGGGCAGCCCACCAATCAATATTCCGATCAGCGCCCCGGAAACCATGCTGGCCAGGACCTTCCACTGAAAAAAAAGTTGAAAGCCCAAAAATAAGTGATCCACCATACTAAAATAATCCTAGCCGAACAAAATGCCTGTAGGGAATTGCACGTTCGCTATGCCGTGTAAAAACAGGTAAAGAAAAAGAGGGACCAGAATCATAATGATAATGATCAGAAACCATCTTTTTTGCCCGAAATAGAACATCAACGCTCCTAAAAAGAGAATACTCGGGATGAGCATGCCGAAAAATTCAAGTGACAACACAAAGAGACAACAAGAGCCCCACAGTAAAAACGCCAGGATCTGCCCTTTTTTGGCGGTCGAAACATGAGTCAATTTTTCGTCAGATTGAAGCGCCCTTTTTGCCGGCGTTTTTTTCAATCGAGCCACCGTTTGGGCAAGAAGAATCAGGGCGATACCCCCAAGACAAATCGAAAACAGCTGCGGAATGAAGGCCGGCGACAAATACTTGGACTTGATATAACCCGGCACATTGATCTGGTGAGGAATGAGAAAGCCAAGCAGCGCAACAGATATGGCGATAAGAGCAACGACCAAAACGATGTCCAACTTAATCTCTTTGTTCATTTTTCCGGGTGTCCTAATCATATTGGATTAACGAAAGGAGACCCGCTGCCGTGGATCCGTGGGTGGGCATGGGGCGTACATTCTGTGTCGCGTTCCGAAGCCGCCTGCATGACAGTCGCTATACAGACGGCTTCGGGACGGGCTTAATCCGACAACAAATTGTTCTTGATGGCAATTTCCCGGAAACTCTGGAATTGAGATTCCATGTAGGCCTTGAAATCGGACGGACCCAGATAAGCGGGAATCGAACCCAGTTTACTCTGAAACTTCAGCCAGGCTTTGTCTTTCATTGTTTTCTGAATAGCATCTCCCCACTTGTTGACGATCTCATCGGGTAGACTCTTGTGTGCTACAATACCCTTCCAGCCCATCACGTTTGCCTTCGGATAGCCTTGTTCTGTAAAGGTCGGCACATCGGGCAGGGACTTCATGCGCTTTTCCGTAGTGATACCAAGAGCGACCAGGCTGCTTGCCTTGATGTGATCGAAGCAGGGGCTAAGGTTAGCATAAAGAATATCGGCATGCTTTCCGAGAACCGCCGCAAGTGCGTCTGCTGTGCCGCTAAAGGGGACACCGATGGCGTTTTCCACAGGTATGCCGGCGGCAACCAGAAACGACTTCATCCCGAGATCCGAAAGACTGGCCGGTCCGGCAATGGATATTTTGAGCTGGCCCGGGTTGTTTTTCAGAAATTCGACCAGACCCTTGAGGTCTTGCCAGCGGTCGTCTGGTCGTGTGACCAGCACGGCCGGTACGATCTCAGTTCTGGCGATCGGTTTGAAGTCTTTGTAGGAAAAAGGGGACTTTTCGTGTAGGGCCGGATATATCGTTAGCGGACCGATGGTCGCCTCCATGATCGTGTAGCCGTCCGGTTTGGCCTTGGCGACGTAATTCATGCCGACCAGTCCGCCACCTCCTTTTTTGTTTATGACCACCACGGGTTGGCCAAGATATGACGGTATCACGGAAGCCAGAACCCTGGCGGCCAGGTCCGTTGAACCGCCGGAACCAAACGGAACCACCAGTTCCATCGGTTTTTCAGGGTATTCCGCCCAGGCTGTTGACAGCGTTAGAGCCATGAGAACCACGACAAAAAACGAAAGGATACGATTTGCTTTCATATCTACCTCCTTTGGATGAGAAAATGAACCCACGTGACATTAATCCCTTTCCATTACTCCTTAAATTTCCAGGATGCCTGTCGGTTGCCGTTAAGATCATAGGGATTTTCAACAATCCCGGTAATTTTTCCGCGTTCGTCGACAGTCAAATCGAACTTCTTATAATACGCTTCGTTGGGCAGAATATCGTCTCCAATTCTTTGCATGTGCTCTTGCAATAAGGTTTCAAGCCGGTCCTGAACCGCATTCATCTGCTTTTTGTCAATTAGGTTGTTCATCTGATAGGGGTCCGTCAGGTTGTCGTAAAGCAGCCAGGGGCCTTCTATCGTTCTTACATATGTGTACCTGTTCGTGCGAAGTCCCCGGTACTGCATTTGCCTGCCCCGGTAAGTGGGGTATTGATCTTCTCCCCGTGCGTCGCCGATTTCAAATGAACACGGGTTCATGAACATCACCGATTCGGGGGGATCATCTTTTTCACCGCGTATATAAGGAGACAAATCCACTCCTTCCACCGTTTCGGGGATGTTCACACCGGCAAGGCCAAGCAGCGTCGGCATGACATCGATCGCATTGATGGGAAAACGGAAAACGGTACCGGGTTGAATGGCTTTGGGATAGCTTAAAAGGAATGGGACTTTGATGCACTCGTCCCAGGGCCATTGTTTTTTATACAAGCCATGCGATCCGTGCATATCGCCGTGGTCCGACGAGAAAGCGAGAATGGTGTTTTCTCTGATGCCAAGTTCATCGAGGGCCTGAACCAGCTTGCCGAACTGATCGTCGAGGAAAGTGGTTTGGGCATAATACCCCTGGAGGTCCTGTCGGGGTACTTCCGGGCAGTTGGGGCGCCCTCGAATTTCTTCGGACTTGTACATATCAAGGTATTTACCGGGAACAACATTATAGGGGTGGTGGGGAGGTCCCCATGACAGGAACAGGCACAACGGTTTAGTAGAATTTCTGCTTTTCAAATATTCAATCATATGCGAAGTCTGGGCAGCTGCATCGAAGCCTTCCCAGACTAGCGGATTATCCGTGTCCTGAAAATAAATTGAATTGTCGTAATTGTGTTCAAAGTTTGCCCCGACCCAGTAATCGAACCCCTGCCTTCTGGAACCTGGGGGCACCCATGCTTTCCTGTCCGGGCCATCCAAATGCCATTTTCCGATGTAAGCAGTATCATACCCGCCTGCTTTGGCAGCATGTGCAATGCTGATCTCATCGGTAGACAGCGCAATATCGTTGAGTACCAGGCCGGTTGAAGTCGGTGCCCGACCGGTCAGTAACGAACCCCTGTACGGAGTGCATACTGGTGAAATGGACACTGCTGTTTCGAAATAAGAATTTTCGCGGGCAAATCGATCTAAATTCGGAGTGATGACATCTTCTTCACCGGCATACCCCAGGGAACATTGCCGCAACTGATCGGCAAATACAAAAATAATGTTTGGTTTCGTTTGGTGTTTCATAACCTCCCCTCGGGCGATGAGACTTTAAAACTATAATCGAAAGTTTATTCATTCAGCATCCGACAAAACGCCTTGTCGGGGCTGAATTCAGAAGAACGGGTTGTATAATGATTCGAATTCTAACGCAGCACCGGGTCATCTTATAGAATCGAATTTCAAAAATCAAATTATATCTTTTGATTAACTTGATACTTTTCCTCATAATTGTTAGCATTAATGCCTGCTCGAAAATGCTTCGGCACATGTTGTTCATGAATATCAAACGTTTCAAGCGGGAAGGCGCAATGAATTTCAACCAACTACAAGCTTTCTATCACACCGCAAAGAATAGAAGCTTCATTAGTGCAGCTTGTGAACTTTGTGTTTCGCCGCCAACTATCAGCATCTAGGTTCAGGCTCTGGAAACGTATTATAACGTGCCGCTGCTGAAAAGAACAAAAAGTACGATTTAGGAGAATTCAGCATGTCGACTGACTACAACGTTATATTGTTATCAATTGATGCTCTTCGACCCGATCACCTCGGCGCATACGGAGCAAAACAGCTCAAAACACCCCACATCGATGCCATTGCCCGCGACGGAAGTGTCTTTATGAATGCCTTCGGATCTTCATGCTTGACGCCCATTGCCCATGCTTCCATTCTGAGCGGATTCAACCCACCCGGCCACGGTGTCAGAAAGCCTTTTGACAAAGTGAAAGCCCCCTTCTTGTCGGAAAGACTGAAATCAGAAGGGTTCCAAACCGCGGCATTCACGGGGGTAGGGTTTCTTGGGAGCAAATACGGTTTCGGACGAGGTTTTGAATATTTTAATGAGGTCACTCAAGAAACGGCCTGGGGTTCCAAGGACTATGAAATTGAAGGTCAGGGACAGACCTGTTGGTTTGGTAATCACTGGTGGGATGACATGATTTCTTGGCTTGAAGGGCATCTTCGAGAGCCATTCTTCATTTTTGGCCATTATTTTGAAGTTCATTGGGGTGCCGAAAAGCGGCTGCTGGAAAAGGGATGGTTATCCAAAAATCACCTTCCAGCAAACGGGTTCTATGACGCCAAAATCGAATTCATGGACAGCTGTCTCGTGGCGCCGATAGTAAAATGCCTCAGAGAAAGCGGTATCTGGGATCGAACCATCATAGTAATTACTGCTGATCATGGAGAGAACCTTGGCGAACTGCCTGTCGCTTCCGGTTTCTATCCACAACACCGAACATTGTATGAATGCGACCTTCGAATTCCGTTGATAATCAAGGCCCCGAAACTGCCCTCTGGTGAACGCTTTGATGCCTTGGCCCGATCCATCGATATTGTCCCCACACTTCGTGACATATTGGATCTTGACGATACCGGGTTTGATGGATCATCTTTACGGAAGACCATTGCAACGGGTGATTCACAAAGCGCTATTGCCTATGCGGAAGAGCTTTATTCATTGCGTGGACCCGGGGACTGGCAAGCTGTCAGATCGAATCAATACAAGTATATTATTGACCGCCGCAGCGCAACAGAGAAATTTTTTAACATGCTATCGGATCCGTTTGAAAAAAATGATATTATCGGTAGCGTGAATACAAAAGAAGCTGATATCGTTGAAAAATGGCGTCAGCTTTGCGATCGATACCGGCCCGATACTGAACAGCCAATAACCTAAAATTTTAGTAATGTGCGCTAAGCTTTAAACCGGCCGGCAACCAGGAGTTACCGGCCTCGCGAAAAGGAAAAATTCTATGAGTGGCACGGCATACGGGCATCTCGCATATCTGACCGCCAAGGAAGTCGGTTCTGTAACCGTTACACCCACAACCGACGTCGTCGTTGGAAGCTATGGCACCTACACGTTAACCTACACGGTAGGTATTTACGGTCTGGATGTATCCGGCAGCTTAAAAATCGGCACGCGCCGAATGAGTGACTGGGGTCGCCCGCAATTCACCGATCCAGCGGCTCCGAACTATGTGACTGTGAAGTGCAGCGCTGCCGAGACCCGATTGAGTGTTCATTATGATCCTCGTGGATATATACGCCCTTTCCGGGCAGTTATTGTGGTGTATGTCGAAAAAGGGGCCTTGTACCCGGGGGATCAGATCATTGTCACACTTGGGGATCGAAGTGGAGGATCGCCGGGAATGCAGGCGCAATCGTTTCCGGAGACCGAATGTCTTTTTGCTGTATTCGTAGACTGTATGAACGGTGGTGTCTGGGCTCCAGTACCGCGCCTCAGCCCGCCTTTGAAAGTGATCACCGGACCTGCAACCGGCATTACTATTCAAGGGCCTTCATCAGCGATTGTCGGGAAACCGTTCAAGGTCAAGATAAATGGGTACGATTTTTTCGGTAACCCCACCCCCACCGACGAGAGTCAATTGGTAATCGAGGCAGATACTTTGTTGCCTGTGTCACTGAGTAAAGATGACGGGCGCGCCAAATGGGTGAGCGGGGTCACTTTTTTACAGCCGGGTATCAAAAGACTGTCACTGTTAAGGAACGATAAAGTCATTGCACGTAGCAATCCGATAAATGTCGCTGAGCAAGACATTGAGTATAACCTTTACTGGGGCGATACCCAGGCGCAAACAGCCTCCACGGTAGGTACCGGCACCGTCGCCGAGTATTACACCTACGCTCGTGATGTGGCCGGGATTGATTTTTGCACCCACCAAGCCAACGATTTTATGGTTCACAATGAAGTCTGGGATGAAAACAAAGCTGAGACCCGACATTTTTACGAACCGCATCGGTTCGTAAGCATATTGGGTTGGGAGTGGTCGGGTACGGCGGCGGCCGGCGGGGACAGAAATGTGCTCTTTCCCGGAGACGATGCACCCATATATCGAAGTAATTCCTGGCATTTGCCTGCAGGAGATCCGCAAAACGAATGTCCCACTGCAGCTGATTTACACCGTGCCCTAAGCGAGTATATGGCTAAATCCGGTGAAAAGGTCGTTCTGGTGCCCCATGTCGGCGGGCGCCGAGTGGACATGGACACAGTGAATAGTGAACTTGAGCCCGTATTTGAGATCTGTTCCTGCCACGGAATCTTTGAATGGTGGTTTTCAGAGGCCCTCGAAAAAGGCCTTAAAATCGGTGTTGTCGGTGCCAGCGACGATCACACTTGCCGCCCCGGTCTGGCGTATCCCTCTACTCCAGAAATGGCCATTCGCGGGGGGTTGGGAGCCGTATACGCTTCTGAATTAACACGCGAGGGGATATTGGAAGCTCTCTCCGCCAGACGATGTTACGGCACCACCGGAGAACGCATCCTCGCATGGGTGACGGCCGACGGATACCCCATGGGTTCAAGTTTTGTCACCAAATCGGCGCCTAAAATATTCGTATCGGTTCATGGTACTGCTCCATTGGAAGAGATCTGTCTATTCGACGGCAATCAGCTTATTAAAAAAGTGCACCCCAATACGATGCGGAGAAACCCTGCACTTCTCAGGATAACCTGGACGGGCGCCGAAGGTCGTGATCGAAACCGCTACACAGTTTGGAATGGTAGTTTGTCCATATCCGGAGGAACTTTTGTATCGGTGAAGCCACTGAACATGTATGCTCCCAAAGAAAGCGTCACCTTTAAAAACTCGCAGGCAATTACCTGGAAGTCCATCACTGCCGGGCATGAAGTGGGAGTGCTGGTTGAAGTGGATGCGGCAGACACCGCACAACTTCGATTCGACACCCAACCCGCAGAATTTGAGATATCATTAGGTGAAGTGAGATCTGAAGATTTTCGGGCGGACGTCGGGGCCGAACAAAAACGCGTTGTTATCACCACCAGACACTTCGAGGGGGATCAATGCGATGCGTCCTTCAATTTTCAAGAAGGTGGCGTTCGACCGGGACCGCGTGCCTATTGGGTAAAGGCAATTCAATCGAATTTCCATCGCGCCTGGACCAGCCCCATCTATGTCTCTGTTGCCCCATGAAGCCCATTTATACGTAATAATGCACTTGGTATCTCAATTTTTTTCATCTGAGTGGTTTCCTAATGTTCTCCACCCCGGCAGGCGATGAACGCAACAGCTCCTTTTGAGAACTGCTCTATCTCTAGCGGCTGATGAAAGATAGGCTGACCACAATATAATGTAAATGAATCCGTCAAGAAGGAAGACCCCTATGTATTTTCAGATTAGTTGTAGGCTGGGGTGATGAAATTCACCTGTAACTTGATGAATATAGACTTCACTTTTTGCACTATTTTTGTTCCGAGAATATGGTTTCAGGTTTCAGGTTTCGAGTGTCAGGAAAGATAGACAAAATCGCATATCCTGAACACTGACACCCGAAACCTGACACCCAAAAAGAGGAATAAAAATAGGATAAACGTTACGGCCCCCCATTATGAGTATTTTCACCATACGAGTCATAGGCCTTCCGTGATCAAGCCAATGGCGGCGGTGGGGGCGGCAACTCTCCCCGCTCCAAAGCCTCCCGGGCGGCCTTTACCGGTATGCCTGCCTCACACGGCACACCTACCTGGCACAATCCGCAACCATATCCCTCGAACTTATAGGTCTTTTTGACGTACTCTCTGGAGCGAACCAGGTGCTGCCGACACTTCTCCTTGTCGTGGCCGTTTTCGGTAATAGCACGGACCGGGCAACGATCAATACATTTGCCACAAGTTCCATCAGCAAAAAAAAGGCAATAGGCCCGGTGGTCGGCATACGGTCGGGGCGTCGGTTCGATGGAGACCTTGGCCACCACCGATCCGACCCGCATGGCTTTGCCCCTTGCAGTGATGAGACCGTCGCACAGACCAAAAGTACCCAGACCGGCTGCGTGGGCGGCATGGCGTTCTGACCAGGAAGAAGTATAGGAAAACCGTTGCGAGTTGACGATGGTCCAGTTGGAAACAAGCATCGGTGCGATGGCAGCATGGCCGGCCTGTGCAAGACTCTCGGCTACGTGCTGACGCAAGGCGACGTTGAAGTTCTCGCCGTAGACCCTGATCCGGGCCCATTCCTCGGCGGGATACTTCTTAGCCCTGCGATTGGCCTTGCGGACCATCTCTCGCTGAGGCAACACCCATGAAATGACGGTCAGTTCTTCAGCGCTTGCTGATGCCTCAGGACAGTGCTGGTTAAAGACCTCCCAGGGCGTCCAATGGAAGGCTCCGACGTATTCCTTGTACTGCTGCCAAATCGGGTCTGCACCGGCAACGAATCCAACCAAAGCACTATCCCAGGCCGCTTCCCCGGTTTCGTTTTCCATGGCATTGTGGGAAGAAGTGTCGATAAAATCACGGATCAAACCTCTAATCCAGTCCCCCGATATGTTGGTGCTGTTATTCATTTAAACCTCCTAACCAAAAATAATTCTTAAAGCAAACCTATAACGATTGTATGAAAATTCACCAAGCCCAACAGCGAACTGCAGAATATCGAATTTCGAATGTCGAAGGGATGAGGAATGGATCCGATTTTTATTTTTCTTAGACAGGATTTACAGGATTGACGAGATTTTTTTCGCCTGCGGCGAGAGGCCCTTCGGCCGAAGGCCGCTCTATCCTGATGATCCTGTTAATCCTGTCCAATTGCTTTTCATAGATAAGAAACCATTCCTCTTTTTTGCCGTACTTCCAACATTCGCTTTTTGATAATCACTGCAAGGCCAAAGTTTCTTTTTCGATTAAACCGGCCATTTTTGGGGCCGATGTCTGGGCTGAACCCTGAACCCTTGAACCTTTTCAAAACACCATTTCAATCAAATGCGGTCCGGGTTCGTCCAACGCAATTTTTAATTCCCCTGCCAGGGATTCACAACTGTCTACCGCCACCGCCGGTACTCCCATCCCTTGGCTGAGCCGCACCCAGTCGATGGCCGGATTGCTCAGATCCGTCAATGCTTGCGCGTACCGACCGGGTGAAATAATTCCGGAGCGGGAAAATTCTATATTCAATATATTATAGCTGCGGTTAGAACAAATCAGGGTGGTAATGTTCAATGATTCCCGGGCCTGCATCCAAAGCGCCTGCAGGGTGTAAAGGGCGCTGCCGTCTGCCTGGAAATTGATGACCGGCCGCCGAGGACAGGCGATGGCCGCACCCACGGCGCAGGGAATGCCGTAACCGATAGCGCCCCCGGGCAACATCAGCAGGGTGTGGGGCGGCAGGCCGGCCCCCAACGGAAAATAAGCAGCCCCGGATGTTATGGATTCGTTGACAATGATGACCTTTTCAGGCTGCAGCGCCGCCAGGATGAGGCAAGCATTTTGAGCCGTCAAGGTGCCTTGAGGCAGCGTCGGACGTTCAACCTGCGAAAAACCCGTGGCCGCAGCGGAGTCGCTACCGGGTGCCCCCAGGGCATCGGCCAGATTTTCCAACGCTTGCTCCAGGCCTTTTCCAGCCGCCTTTATTTGACAAATATCCTGATTATCATTGAGAAGTCTGCTCTCATACCCCTTCCAGCCAAAAAAGGTCACCGGTTCGTTGGCGCCCGCCAGCACGACTGCCTGGTATTGGGATAACAGCTCCAGTGCCTGCCTTGGAAAATAGGGGATGAATTCCGTCGCGGGAATCCCGACTCCCCGTTCTATACGCGCCGGAGCGCGTTCCGATATAAGATCACAACCGGTTTTGACTTTTATTCTGGCGGCAGCCGCCAAACCTCTTTTGCGCAGCGCCCGGCTGCCCAGAATGAGGGCAGTCTTTTGCTCGGTTCGCAGCAACTCTACAGCCCGTTCGATGGACTCATTTTCAACGAATCCATCTAAAGCTTTCGGCCGGTGGATTTCGTCATCAGGGCTCTCAGACCACTGGACATCGCTGGGCACGATTAAGGTTGCGACTTTTCCCGCCGACGCGGCCGAAACGGCATCGGCAGTATCCTGCGATAGATGTTGGGGGGCGGTGCTGGTTCGCTGCCAGCCGGAAACTGATTCTGCGAGCGCAACGATGTCCATACTCAAGGGTGAATCGGCAGACCGGTGCCAGGTTGCGTGTTCGCCGATCACGTTTAAAATCGGTGTCCGGGCCCGGCGGGCATTGTGCAGGTTGGCGATGCCGTTGCCCAGCCCCGGTCCCAAGTGAAGCAAGGTCATGGCCGGTTTGTCCGTCATCCGGCCGTAACCGTCAGCCGCGCCGGTACAGCAGCCTTCAAACAGGCCTAAAATGGGTCGTATCCCCGGGACAGTATCAAAGGCGGTAACCAGCGGCAGTTCAGTGGTGCCCGGATTGGTAAAACAGATTTCCACACCCGTGTTTACAGCCGTCTTTAGAAGAATTTCAGCTCCGGTCATTGGGATACCTTTCTACGGGGTCACTTTAGTTTGCAGCTATTTGCTCCCTTATACCAAATAGACTTGTAGAGAAACTATAAATTTCAAAAAACAAATCACAAATTTCAAACAAATTACAATGAACGAAATTCAAAATCCCTAACAGTTGGTTTTGATCTTATTTGATAGGTTCGTAATAAGTATGAATCTCGATTTCTGTTCATTGTGACACATTGAAATTATAAGCCCTGAAATTTGCTTTTTGTGTTTTTTGTGCTTTTTTGTGGCTATATCTTATTTGCGTTTTGGATATTGAATATTGGAATTTATTTGTAATTTGGTGCTTGAGATTTGATATTTCTCACCACCCAATCACTATAAGTGCATCACCATCTTAGTCTACAATTATCGCCGCATCCACCGCCACTGGAAGGCCATTCCTGACAATCAGCGGATTGACGTCGATTTCTTTAATTTGCGGATATGCGAGGCCCAGTTGCCCGATGCGCACCAATATGTCTGCCAGGACATCGCGGTCCACCGCCGCAAAGCCTCGAAACCCATCTAAAAGTTTTTGGGTCTTTAACCGTTTAATTAAAGCGAGGGCCTCGTCCCGGTTAATGGGGGCGACGGCAAAGACACGGTCTACGAAAATTTCGGTAAAAATACCGCCAAATCCGCACATGACGCAGGGTCCGAATTGGGGATCGCGAATCAATCCGGCAATAAGTTCAGGATAACCCTGAACCTGTTTCTGGATTAAGAGGCTGCCCTTACCGGACATTATTTTTTGAAGTTCGAACAGAGTTGATTCGACGTCTTCAACCGCGGAGATATCGGTGCGTACCAACCCCAGTTCCGTTTTGTGAATTTCCCCGGGTAAAAGTCCTTTTAGAACAACCGGAAATCCAAACTCACCGGCGATCTCCTTTGCTTCTCGAACAGACAATATAATTTTCTCTTCAACAACAGGA
>Ga0316194_10002254_pt1 | contig 13435 bp, 9 predicted proteins | sample CroRivsedime1_MG_FD_204936 | JGI IMG/M metagenome (GOLD analysis project Ga0316194, IMG submission 204936) | Coastal sediment microbial communities from Maine, United States - Cross River sediment 1 | ecosystem: Environmental > Aquatic > Marine > Coastal > Sediment | place: USA: Maine...
AAGAAGGGCGCGTTGGGCAATGAAGTGTCAGCGATTTTCCCTCGCCTGCCTGCAGAAACCCTGGACCCGGTGCAACGCCTGAATGCCGTGATCGGGGAAACGGAACGGATCAAACGGGAAGAAGAGGCCCAGTCGGTGACTGTGATGCAGGAGTCCATGCCCTTCATGCCGCCTCTCGCCATGCTGAGCACGCAGCTCGTGGGCACCCCGATGGATCCGACAGCGGCCATCGCCAGGATGAACCTTCCCATCCAGCCACGAATCGGCGGCTACAGACCGCCCAACCTCGGGGTCAATTTTGTCTGCACCAACGTGCCGGGTGTGCAGGTGCCGCAGTACATGTGTGGCCATGAAGTGATCGACACGATCGGCCTGCTGGTGCTGACCGGCAACGTGGGCTTCAGCGTCACGATTCTCAGCTACAACCGGCAACTGTTCTTCTCCTTCATCTGCGAATCGCGCCTTCTGCCCGATCTGGAGGTGATCGCCGGGGCTGCGGATGATGTGTTCAACGAACTGCTGGAAGCCGCAGGACAAGCCGCCGGATCGAGAGCAGGATAAAAGTAGAGGACGAAGAGAGTGATTGACTACAACAAGACGATCTCGCTGCAGGATGGCGGCGAAGTGGAGATCCACGCGATGACGCGGGAGGATCGGGACGCAATGCTGGCCTTTGCGCAGAAATTGCCGGACGACGATCTCCTGTTTCTGCGCATCGACATCACCCAACCGGATGTCATTGACCAATGGATCAAGCAACTCGAAGAAGGGCACTCAGTGTCGCTCGTCGCCTACGACGCCGAGGGTCTGATCGGCTACGCTACGGTGCATCGGACCGAAGCCCGCTGGACCAGAAACATCGGCGAGCTGCGCGTCAACGTCAGCGCCGACTACCGCGGCCGGGGGCTCGGCCGGCATCTTACTTCAGAGATCTTCGATGTGGCTCGGAGTCTGGGACTGCGCAAGCTCACGGCCAGCATGATTTCCGACCAGAAAGGCGCTCAGGCGGCCTTCCGGCGTCTTGGCTTCGTCACAGAAGCCATGTTCTCCGATCATGTGGACGATATGAACGGCACGCCCCGGGATCTCATCGTGATGACGCATGATGTCAGCGGTCACTCGGACGTTCTCGAGCAGACGGTCAAGCTCTGAGCGAATGGCTATGGCTACGCCGCTGGAAACCGCTGCATCGCTCGAGTCGCTGGTGCGAGCGCATGCGGATCAGGGAGAACGGGAACGTCGCCTGCCGGCTCCGGTGGCGGAAGCCTTCGCCGGCAGCGGGCTCTATCGGATCGGTGCGCCGGAGGACCTCGCCGGTCTCGATGCGGATCCAACCACCCAGATGGCTGTGATCGAGACGGTATCCCGGTTTGACGGCAGCGCTGGCTGGAACCTGATGATCGGTATCGAAACCTTCGCACTGCTTGCGCCGGGCTGTGTTGCCTGCCGGGCGTTGATCGAGGATCCCGGGGTGGTGCTGGCGAGTTCAACGGCGGCGGTGGGACGGGCCGATAAAGAGGGAGACGGTTACCGGGTGAATGGGCGTTGGCAGTTCGTCTCCGGGTGTCACAACGCCGCCGTCTTTGGTGCCACAGTGCGGCTGCATGAGCAGAACTCTCCTGTCAGCCAGAACGTCTACGCGATGGTGGCTGAGCCGGATTTCCGGATCGAAGACACCTGGGCGGTGGGTGGTTTGTGCGGTTCCGGTTCTCACGACGTCTGCGTGGACGATGTCTGGGTGCCTGATGCTCAGATCGTCGCACCGCTCGGCGGTGCCGAAGCAACGACAAACCAGCTTCGATTCCCTCTGGGTGCACGATTGGCCTTCAACAAAGTCGCGGTGGCGCTGGGGATCGCGCGGGCTGGCATCGATGCCTTCGTCGAGTTGGCGGAGGGCAAGGTGCCTCGTTTCACATCCAGTTCGCTCCGGGAACGGCCGGCATCGCAGCGGGCGGTGGCTGAGGCAGAAGTTCGCGTTCGGTCGGGTCGGGCGCTGGTCGCTGAGCTTCTGGAAGAGATGTGGGGCAAGGTGATCGCAGGGGAGCACATCTCGACACGTGAACGCGCGCTCTTTCAGCTTGCCTGTTCCGATGCCGTTCGTGGCTGCGTCAGCGCGGTGGATACGGTCTGTGATGCCGCCGGTACCACGGCCAATCAGCAGGACCATCCGCTGGAGCGCATCTCCCGGGACGTTCGAGTGGTCCGTCAGCACGTAACGGTGGCGAGCCACCAGATCGACGATGCGGGTCGGGTGCTGCTTGGGTTGCCGCCTGAGGGGCTGATGCTTGCAGGGAGCCGCGGTTGAGGAGCGGGCCGATGATCTGAGAATCTGTGCGCGCCACTGGATCGAATCGTTCTGGCGCTGCACTGCCCGCCCCACTACTATGCCCGCCTCATTCGACGCGATGACGTCACATGGAACGGATCGGCTTGTTTGTCGATGTGCAGAACATCTATTACACCACCCGGCACGCCTACGGCAGGCAGTTCGACTACCGTACGCTCTGGAACGTCCTGGCCCAAGGTGGCTCGATCGAAGTGGCCAATGCGTACGCCACCGATCGTGGCGACGAGGGTCAGCGCAAGTTTCAGGCTGCGCTGCGACACATCGGTTTCACGGTGAAGCTCAAGCCTTACATTCAGCGCGCCGACGGCTCGGCCAAGGGTGACTGGGACGTGGGGATCACGATCGACGTGTTGCAGAACGCACCGGAACTGGACCGGATATTCCTGCTTTCGGGTGATGGCGACTTCGATCTGCTGATCGAGACCGTACAGACGCAACACGATACGCCGGTTGAAGTTTATGGCGTGCCAGCGCTGACGGCAGATTCGCTGATCCGGGCGGCGACTGCCTTTCATCCCATCACCGAATCGCTGCTGCTCTGACCATGCCTCTGATACAGCTGCAAAACGCCCATCTGGCGTTCGGCCATGTTCCCCTGCTCGAGGAGGTGAACCTCATCATCGAGGCCCGGGAGCGGGTCTGCCTGATCGGCCGTAACGGCACGGGCAAATCCACCCTGCTGAACGTGCTCAACGGGCAGCAGTCGCTGGATTCGGGCACGCTCAGGATCGACGACGGCGTGAAGGTCGCCAAGCTGGCGCAGGAAGTGCCCGCGGCGGCGACGGCGACGCTCTACGATACCGTCGCGATGGGGCTGGGTGATCTGAGTGGCTTGCTGTCTCGTTATCACAGCTTGAGCCACGAGGTTGCCACGGGAGACGCTCAGACGCTGGAAGCACTGAGCAAGGTGCAGGCGGAAATCGATCGAATCGGCGCCTGGGATGCTTCGCAGCGGGTGGATGCCACCCTGAGCAGGCTCAATCTGGCTGCGGATTCACTCATGTCTGAATGCAGCGGTGGCATCCGGCGCCGGGCCATGCTCGGGCAGGCGCTGGTTGGCGAGCCGGATCTGCTGCTGCTGGATGAGCCCACCAACCATCTGGACATTGATTCGATCACCGCGCTCGAAGCCGCGCTGCTCTCTTATTCCGGTGCGGTGCTGTTCATCACCCACGACCGCACCTTCATCGACGATCTCGCGACCCGGATCATCGAACTCGATCGAGGATCGCTGAAGTCCTACCCAGGCACTCACGCCGAGTATCTCAAGCAGAAAAACGCCGAGCTCGCCGCGGAAGAACAAGGCAACCGCAAGTTCGATCAGCAACTCGCGGAAGAAGAGGTGTGGATTCGCACGGGCATCAAGGCGCGCCGTACCCGCAATGAGGGCCGCGTGCGCCGGCTTGAAGCCATGCGGCTCGAACGCCAGGCTCGGCTCGAGCGCCAGGGGATGGTCAGGCTCGGCCTGGACTCGAGCACCGACTCAGGAAAGATCGTCATCGAAGCAGACAAGGTCAGCTTCTCCTATGACGATCAACCGATTCTCCGGGCGTTTTCGACGACGATCCTTCGCGGTGACCGGGTTGGCGTGATCGGCCCCAACGGCAGCGGCAAGAGCACGCTGCTGAAGCTGCTCCTGGGTGAGATCGAACCTTCGAGCGGTTCCGTGCGACAGGGTACGAAGCTGCAGATCGCCTACTTCGATCAGGAGCGCATACAGCTGCAGCCGGAACGCTCCGTCCGGGACAATGTTGCGGACGGCACGGACCAGATCGAGATCGGCGGCAAGTCGCGCCATGTCATCGGTTATCTGCGTGACTTTCTGTTCTCTCCTGAGCGTGTGAATTCGCCTGTCAAAACGCTGTCCGGGGGCGAACGCAATCGGCTGCTGCTGGCGAAGCTGTTCGCGAAGCCCGCCAACCTGCTCGTGCTCGACGAACCCACCAACGATCTGGATGTGGAGACGCTGGAGCTGCTCGAAGAACTGTTGAGCGGCTTCGATGGGACGCTGCTGCTGGTCAGCCACGACAGAGCCTTTCTCGATCAGACCGTGACCAGCACGCTGGTGCTGGAAGGCGATGGCCGGATTGGCGAGTACGTTGGCGGCTATTCCGACTGGAAACGCCAGGCGGATGCAGTGCGCACGAAGGAGGCTGAGGCGAAGCCGAGAAAATCCGCGGATTCCCGAAAGCCGGAAAAGGCCGCCGGGGTGTCAGGTCGACAGGGCGGGCTCAGCGGCAAGGAAATGCGGGAGCTGGAAGCCTTGCCTGCCCGGATCGAGGGACTGGAAGATAAACAGGCAGCGCTGACCGAAGAAACGGCGAAGGCCGATTTCTATCAGCAGGATCAGGCGCGCGTTAAGGCTGCGCTGCAGTTGCTGGCCGATGTGACGGATGAGCTCGAGCAGGCCTATCATCGCTGGTCTGAACTGGAAGAGGCGCAGTCGAGCTGATCGGGACGAACCGCATCTGATCGACGACGTTAAGGGGATTCAGAACTATGAGAAAGCTGTTGCTATGCCTGATTCTGTTAGCCGCTGCTGAGTCAGCCTGGTCGGAGTCGGCCTTCAGCGACTTTCTTCGGGAAAGGATGGAATGGTTGATGTTCCAGAGCGATCTGGAAATCGACGGGGAACCCATCCTGTCCCGCCAGCTGTTGCCGAATCTCTACGCGGAAAACGAGTATCAACCTCTCTGGGGCGATCGTGCGAGGCTGGATCGACTGGATGATCTGGTGGCATTCGCTTACCAGCAGGGGCTGGACCCGGTCGACTATCCGCTCGACACGCTGAAGAACCTGCTGCCCGAGGAAGGGCTGCCCGAAGACGTTCTGTCCAGGGTGAAGATCGATGTGCTGGCGACCGAAATTCTGGTCCGGGTCACTTATCAGGTGCGGTTCGGTAAGGTAAACCCTTACCAGCTGTTTCCGGACTGGAACTTCGACCGGGAGCTGCTCCCGGGAGAGGATCCGGTGCAGATGCTGCTCGGCCTCATCCGCGCGAATGCGTTGAACGCTGCGGTCACCCGGGAGATCGAGCGCGGCCCGATCTATCAGTCCATGGTCAGAGGTCTGGCTGAGTACCGGCAAATCGCCGAGCAGGGTGGCTGGCCGGAGGTTTCTTCGGGACCGACCCTGCGGCAGGGTGACCGGGGTCCTCGGGTCAGGGAACTGCGCATGCGTCTGGAAGCATCCGGCGAGCTGGCGGCATCTCCGGATTCAGAGCCGGAGGTGTTCGATGACGAGCTGCTGGACGCGATCACACAGTTTCAGACGCGCCATGGCCTCGATGGCGATGGCGCCGTCGGCCCGGCAACGCTGACCGCGCTCAATGTGCCTGTCCAGCGCCGGATTCAACAGATTCGAGCGGCCCTTGAGCGAGGTCGTTGGGTGTTCGAAGACCTGCACAAGATCCGCGGTCGGCTTGTGCTCGTCAACATCGCCTCCGCGGAGGTGAGCGTGTTTCAGGGTCGGGAGATCATCTGGAACACCCGGGCCCAGATCGGCAAGCCATACCGGCAGACTCCCGTGTTTCGGGATGAGATACAGTATCTGGTGTTCAATCCGACCTGGACGGTGCCACCCACCATTCTCCGCCAGGATGTGCTGCCTCGACTGATTGCAGATCCCGCCGGTTATCTGGCGGAGAAGAACATGGATCTGCTGAACCGTGATGGACAGGTGGTGGACGTGGCCGACATAGACTGGTCGACCATAGGGCCTGGCAATTTCCCCTATATCGTGCGCCAGCGCCCGGGGCCCTGGAACGCGCTGGGTATGATCAAGTTCATCTTTCCGAACCCGCACTTCGTGTTCCTGCACGACACGCCGTCGCGAGCGCTCTTCGAGCGGGCGGACCGCGCCTTCAGCTCCGGCTGCGTCCGGGTCGAGGATCCATTCATGCTGGCAGAACTGCTGTTCAATGACCCGGGTACCTGGAATATGACCGCCTTCCAGGAGATTCTGGATACTCAACAGATGCGGACCGTCCATCTCGAGAGGCCAGTGCCGGTTTTCCTCATGTACCTGACGGCCGAGCCGGGGGCGGATGGCAGCATGCGGTTTTTCGAGGATATCTACGGCAGAGATCGTGAGCTGCTCAAAGCGCTCGACGCAGAACCGGCGTTCGCGCCGATTCAGTAAGCTCGGCTGACGCGCGATCTGCGCCCAGTCATAGCGCGCCCACCGTTCCGAACACCTACCAGGTTCTGAAGCGCCCGGTGTCCAGGTGAACGAAGTTGGAGGTTTCGTAGTAGCCGACGCCACCGCGCTGCAGGTCGTAAGCCACTCTGCGCAGCTCGGCAATCGGCACATCGGTCAACCGTATGTCGATGGCCTTGCCGTGCAGGTGCTGGCTGTTTTTGGCCACCCCACCACTCCGGGCGCGAAGCATGTCGTTGGTCTTTGGCGAACGATAGGCTGAAATTACTTCGAAGTGACCCTCACTGCCAGTCTGCTGGTAGACGATGTGCAGAATGTCCAGAAGCTCCGGGTCGAATTCGGATGCATCGCCGGTGCGGAAATCGCGCAGAAAGTGATTGATCTCCTCGAGGGCGGATTCCAGGTACTCGCCGTCCTGCCAGTAGGTGACAGTCAGGCGTTCGCCGGTGTGCGTGTGGTAGAAGCTGAGCTCACGATATGTGCTCGCACTCGCAGCTGGCGGGCAGGCAAGAACCCCGATCAGCAGCGCTGAGCTAAGAATACGCTGGTTGGCACGTAGAATTTTCATACCCCAATTGAGCCGTGATCGGGCGCAAAGTTCCACCCCTGTGCGGCCTGTCTCCGGTCTCTCGAGGCCAGTAGGCGCCCCAACTCGGCGATGACCAGCCCCGCTCGATTCGAACTCGGGTTCAACCCGCCCGATCGGCCGTGGTGGCCCCGTACATCCGGTCTCTGGTTTCTTCTCGCAGCCGTTCGAGCTCTTCCGACAAGGCGATCCTGCCGGCCTCGGCCTCCGGATCTTCCGGGTAATAGGCGAGCTCCGAGTCGGGATCGCCGGCGATGCGTGTGCCGATCAGCACCCTGGGTTTCGAATAGTCATAAGGTCTGGCCCGGTGCAGGATGCAGCGGTTGTCCCAGAACAGGGTGTCGCCGGGTTGCCAGTGGTGTTTGTAGACGCGGCTGGGCTCAGAGACGATGAACTCGGTTAGCAATGCCAGCAGCTCGCGACTCTCGACCCGCTCGAGGCCGGGGATGCCGAAGGCGTGGCGGGCAACGAAAATCGCCTTGCGGCCTGTCTCCGGATGCACTTTCACCAGCGGTCGCAGATAAGCCTCGCCGTGGTAGATGGAACCGTCGTCCCGGGCGGGGAAGTCGCCGATGTCGTTGGCCTGTGAGTACTCGGTGGAGTGATAGGCGCTGAGGTGCTCGATCCTGTCCCGGGTTCCGGTATCCAGCTCATCGTAGGCTGCCCGTGCATCCGCAAGCTCCGTTTCGCCGCCTTCGTCGGGAATGGTCACCGCGGACAGCATGGCGCATTTGGAGCTCAGCGGTTTGTAGGTGGAGTCCGTATGCCAGGCTTCGTTGCCGACGTTGGTGCGCATGATCTGACCATTGAGATCGAATACGTCGCCGTATTTGCCTTCGGCAAGGCGCTTCTGATTCGACAGGGGGGCGCCGCCGAACTCCAGCTCGCCAAAACGGAGGCCGAAGTCGATGTTTTCCTGTTCAGTCAGGAACTGGCCTGGAAACAGAAGAAAGCCGTATTCCAGGAAAGCGGTATGGATCTGCGCGAACTCATCTTCTGTGAGTGCGCCAAGACGGACGCCGGTCACCGTGGCGCCGAAGGTCCTGCCCGCCATGGGTTTGATCGTCAGCTTGCTCATGCTTCCCCCCGAAGTGCTGCCGCAATGGGGGAATCATAACATTTCGCGAACGCGCAGCCGCTGTGGCGAGCTGGGTCCGGCGATCGGCGTCAGGCTACCTGGTCTGATTCGGCGCCGAGGCCGTACTTGCGGATCTTCTCAACCAGGGTGGTGCGGCCGACGTTCAGCATTCTGGCCGCTTCGGCGACCACGCCATGGGATCTTGCCAGCGCCTGCTCGATCAGCTCCCGCTCAATCTGCTGCAGGTGGTCCTTCAGATCGACTTTGTCGCAGTCGTCCGTCAGCAGCGTCGTCTCTCCGGCCACCACCTGTTCAGGGGGGAGATCCACCCGGTACTCGGCCGGCAGATCGTCGATGCTCACGGTGCCGCCAGGCTTGAGGATGGCCATGCGCTCAACCAGGTTGGCCAGCTCGCGGATGTTGCCTGGCCAGTCGAGCCATGACAGCGCGCGTATGGTCTGATCAGCGAACTTCACCGGGACGCCACCCCTGGCCACGTTGACGCGAATGAGCTCGTCGATGAGTGCGGGCATGTCCTGCACCCGATCGCGCAGCGCAGGCACCTCGATCGGAAATACGCTCAGGCGGTAGTAAAGGTCTTCGCGGAAATTACCGGCGGCAACCGCTGCCTTCAGATCACGGTGGGTCGCGGCCAGAATGCGAACGTCGCAATCGATGGTGCGATCGCCGCCCAGGCGCTCGAACGAACGTTCCTGGAGCACGCGCAGCAGCTTGACCTGCAGCTCGAGGCTCATGTCTCCGATCTCATCGAGAAACAGGGTGCCGCCGTCCGCCATTTCGAAGCGGCCTTTGCGCCGGGTCAGGGCCCCGGTGAAGGCCCCTTTCTCGTGGCCGAACAACTCGCTTTCCATCAGCTCGGCCGGAACTGCGCCGCAGTTGAGCGGCACAAAAGGCTGATCTTGACGTCCGGATTGGGCGTGCACGCTGCGCGCCACACGTTCCTTGCCCGTGCCGGACTCGCCGAGAATCAGCACGGTGGCGTTGGAGGGCGCAACCTGCTCGATGAGGTGAGCCAGGTGCCGGGCAGCGGCCGAGCGGCCGGTTGGCGCCAGTGTGCTGGGCGATAACTCGCTGGGATTGTCTGCAGGCTGGCCCGCGTCGCCGAGCCAGAGCGCTCTGGAATCCAGAACCGGGATGGCCGGGTTCCGTTCCGACATCGCCGCGATCCGTTTATTCCAGGCTTCGTCGGCGGCACCGACCACGACGGCTGACCATTCCGGATTCTCCAGACAGATCTGGTCGGGGGAATCAAGGCGCTGAGACTGGTAGCCGAGGAAGGCAAGCAGCTGAGTTAATTGCTGCGCACGCCCCGTATCGCGATCTACGACGAGGACTTTGCCATGCGGGATCAAAATAAGGCCTCCAACTGCTTCTGCCTCTTGTTACCGGCTGGCGTGCTGTATCTTTAAACGCTCGCTCTCTTGTTGCCGGTATTTTGCGTTTTCCTGATCCTTCCCCGATCCGGTCGACGCTTGCTCCCTTTGTCAGACAGAGCGTAGTTCGGCAGGTTGCTTTCTGCAAGCGGCGATTGCACCGGCTTGGGGCGTTCCGGGCGCCTGGTTGCGTGGTCGGTCGGTAAGGCTTATTGTCCGGCGTCGATGCAACTTCTGGTAACAAGCGTCATGACGGAATCCGGATCTGGCAATTGGGCTCGAACGGCTTGATAAGGCAGGGTTGATAGCGTGAACACCGCAGGCACCACGGCCGAAGTGCGGTTCAACGCGCTGGCCGAACGCTCGGACGAAGTCATCGTTGAGGTGGGGCCTGATACCAGGCTCACCTATGTGAGTCCGAACGCCGAGTCTGTCTTCGGTATTGATGCCGCTGAGTTCGTCGGCCTGGATCTCAACACGGTCGCCGAGCGGCTGGAGGTTGCACCCAGGGAAGCGCTGCAGGGCTTCGCTGGCCCCCTGACCCTTGGCCAGTTGATCTCCAGAGGACCTTACCAGCGTATCCGCAGCATTCGGTTGCCCAACGGCGAGGTGCACTGGGTGGATATTGCGGTGACCCAGTTTTTAGCCGACAACGGTCAATCCAGAGCCACGGCCGTCCTGCGGGACATCACCCGCCGTGTGCAACTCGAAGAGCAGCTGATCCTTACCCAGAAACTCGAGAGCATGAGCGTGCTCGCCGGTGGCTCAGCGCACAGCTTCAACAATCAGCTCACCACCATACTGCTGAATGTGGAGCTGGCCATCGCCGAAGTAGAGGGAAGCAAGAGCTCCAAGATCCTCCCTTATCTCTGGGCCGTGGTCGAAGCGGCCGCCCGAGCGGAAGAAACGACCCATCAGCTGCTGACCTATGCCGGCAAGCAGTCCGTGGATATGACCAGCCTGGATCTGACCAGCGAGATCCGATCGCTGCGCGGTTTTCTGCGCTCGGTGGTCGGCGGCCGCACGTCCCTCGAATTCGAGCTGCGAAGCTGGTTGCCCAACGTGGTGGCGGACAGCAAACAGCTCAACCAGCTACTCACCCATCTGACCCTGAACGCGGTGGAAGCCTGCAGTGAAGGCGAGGGCAGCGTGGTGATCTCCACTGGAATGCTGGATCTCGAAGAGAATTCCACCGATGCACTGCGCACCGGCCTGCCGCCGGGATCCTATGTTTACATCGCGGTGCGCGACAATGGGGAAGGCATCGAGCCGGAAGTGCAGCTGAAGGTTTTCGATCCTTTCTTCACCACCAGGCCCGGCAGTGGCGGTCTCGGGCTCGCGGAATCTCTCGGCATTGCCCGCGCGCATGGCGGCACGATCATAGTCGACTCCCGACCCGGGCACGGCTCCACTTTAAAAGTGCTCCTGCCCGTGTCCGAACAGGTGGTGCCGCTGGCAGCCGAGTCCGCAGGCTTCAGCGAGCGGTCCGAAGCGCGCTCGCGACCCGAAGTCGTCGGAGTTGCCAATGAGCCGCTGGTGCTGGTGGTGGACGACGAGGACCATATCCGTCAGCTGGCGAGCGTTGGCTTGAAGCGCGCCGGCTACCGGGTGCTCACGGCCAATTCAGGCCGGCAGGCCATGGCCCAGTTTGCTGAGCATGGCGATGAGATCGACCTGCTGATCACTGATCTGGCCATGCCGGAGATGAGTGGTGAAGAACTCATCGTCAAGCTGCGCCGCACCCATCCCGATCTTCCCGTGCTGCTCATGAGCGGCTATAGCCGCTCTGCGGTCAGCGAGAGCCTGGTCAACCTCCCCACCCTCAGTTTCCTGCAGAAACCGTTTCTGCTCTCCGAGCTGGCCGCCTGTGTGAGCCGGATTCTGCCTGCCGAGGAATCCAGCGAGCGCTGAGCCCGATCCTGACCGCAATCGTGTGATTGTGATTCCCCTCTCAATACCCGCCTAAAGTTTCCTGTGTACTGGCCGAACCAGTGGTTGGGCAGGTCTGTTTTCGAATAGGCCTGACCGTGAAATGGATAAACACAAGGAGACTGACATGAAAGTCAAGACTAAGGTCAAGGCTGGTTCCATTCTGTGGAATAACTAAGCCTTAAATCGTGCTGGGGTGACATCCGTTGCCCCAGCCGATCCAGCTCTAGCGAACCTGCGCTGATGGCATTCAGCTGTGCGCGATCAGCATGACCTGACCCGGCAACTGCTCAATGGCATGCAGCACATCCAGGCTCGTTTCCGGATCCAGGGGCGATAGCAGCTCATCGGCGATCAGCATGTGTGCACCCTGGAGAATCCCACGAGCGACGAACAGTCGGCTGCGCTCACCCTGGGAAAGTCGCCAGCCCCCCTCGCCAACCATCTGCATCATGCCTGCGGGCATCTTCTCGATCAGCGATCCAAGACCGAGCGCCAGCGCCACCCGGTAGGCTTCTGCCATGTCTTCTGGGCTGGGTGGCCAGGCCCGTCCGAGCAGCAGGTTGAACGCGAAGGTCTCTGTGAGCACGTGGTTGCTGCCAGCCTGCGGCACATAGCAGACGTGTCGCAGCCAGCCCTTCGCACCGGCAATGTGCCGGTCCAGGCCGTGGCTGATCACCAGTCCGGAGTCGGGTTGCAGGCGGCCGGCCAGAAGCGCGCCGAGCGTGGACTTGCCGCTGCCGGACGGGCCGGACAGCATTACTTTCTGACCGGACTCAATGCGAAGATTGGCGTTGTTCAGAACCTGCCGCTGAGTGCCGGGATAGTGGTAGGTGAGCCCCTTGGCCTGGAGTTCCGCGCCATCCGCACGCAGGTCGACCTCGTTGAGCTCTGAGTCGTCAACCGGCTCGCTTTCGAAACCGGACAGGTACCTGTAGGACACCAGGGCTTTCAGGAGCTGGGCCATCCCCGTGGTGGCTCCGGCGAGGACGCCGAAGCCGAAAATCACGAAACCGATCAGCGCCACTGCCAGCTCGCCGCCCGTGTAGAGGTCTGCGAGCACGACGATCACGCCCAGTGCGGCCCAGAACCGGTGAACGGTGCCCATGGTCAGACCGATACGATCGGCCGCCGCAGACGCCTGTTCGTAGTCCGCCAGCCGGGCATCTTCCTGGGCATGCCACTGATCGCGCCCGACGAATACTTTTCGCGCCCGATGCCCGATCATCTCTTCCGCATGCAGCGCGGTCACTGCCAGATGTGTTCGGTGAAGTCGCCGTTCGGCGCCATAGTACCGCCAGCACAGCGCGGCCACGAACAGCAGCATGCCGACGAAAAGCAGCCACAGAAGGTGGAATCCAGCCAACAGATAGAAAAGGATGAGGATGATCAGCATGTCAAACAGGGTCAGCAGCACCCGTATGGCGCCTCGGGTGGCGAGCTGATCGAACGTGTTCGCTTCCAGCGATTGTGCGAGCAGGGCGCCGATCCCCAGCTGACGCACGGCACCTTTGTCCATGGCAAGCGCACGCTTGAGCAACACCTGTTTGATCATCACTCCGAGGCGGACGGCGAAGTCCTGCTCGAGAAACGTTTCCAACGGCAGCAAGATCATGGCCGTGGCAAGCGCGGCCCCCCAGAGCAGGAGCAGCGCGTCACGATCGCCAAGACCGGACAGCGCGCTCACCAGCACGATCCAGCTGGTGATCCAGAAGCCAACCTGGGCGACGTGCGCGAGCACCAGCGCGGCGGCCCGTCGTGCCAGGGTCTGACCATGGACAGCCCGGGGTGATCGAGATCCCAGCTTCCAGCCGACGAACAGAGGGCGGCCCTGCATGTGTGCGGTGCGTAGCGTCTCCAGCAACGAGGTGTCGAGCTCATCGACCAGGGCGTCGATGGCGGCCTGGGTCTGCTCTGGCACGGGAACCTGCAGTCGATCCGTG
>Ga0316194_10002255_pt1 | contig 13420 bp, 11 predicted proteins | sample CroRivsedime1_MG_FD_204936 | JGI IMG/M metagenome (GOLD analysis project Ga0316194, IMG submission 204936) | Coastal sediment microbial communities from Maine, United States - Cross River sediment 1 | ecosystem: Environmental > Aquatic > Marine > Coastal > Sediment | place: USA: Maine...
AGCAGTGAGGTGTTGACTTCAACGTGCAATCGGGCTTTTAGTTCACCGGAAAAAAACCCTTCCTCGGAGCGCTCAATGAAGCCTTCCAGGGTTGCCAACAAGGTGCCATCGCGAGAAAACCAAACGGAGTCATATGACCATAAGCCGATCACGCTTGTTGATGGTGCTGCTCTATCTCGTCTTATTGGTGATGTACAGAAATCACCAAATATTCAGATGACGGTGAAAGATACAACATGTCCTGTATGTCGGAGCCCAATGGTTGTCCGGACAGCCTAACGAGGAAAGAATGCGGGAAATAGTTTCTGGGGATGCTCCCGTTTTCCGAAATGCAGGGGTACGAGAGCAGTTTGATCTTTAGGTGCTGAACTGTACCAATCTGGCAAGCGCATCTACACATCGTGGCTGCCTGCACCACCGCCATATCCCCCAATGCTGCCCCACACCAAGGGACTATGCATCCCTTGGTCCCTATGCCATAACGCCATGATTCCCAGGAGAGATGGTGGGCCCGGAAGGACTCGAGCCTTCGACCAAGGGATTATTAGTTCCGCATCCTCTTTGTTTATGTGTCGGTAAGCTGAAGGCTCAAAAGTATTTTTCTGCCGGCCCCATCGACCGAAACTGAACGGCGATGCCGAACTCGGGGAGAGTAAGTCGAAGAAAGGTAAGGAATCGTGTGGCTGAGTTGATTGAGTTCGCTGCTGGTCGGGGGTGTTTGCCCTGTTGCGCAGGGCTTGACGTGGCCATCACAGCCTGCATCAGCCCAGTGCCGGCGTGGTAAATGGCCGATGCGCGTACCAGATGACCTGAATATCTGCTACTTTAAGCAGTATAGCGCCATGTGCGCTGCGGACTGGAAAACAGACATGCATAATTACAAGGCTGTCGCCACCCTGGCAATGATGTTTACGCTTGTTCAGCTGTCCATGCTGCCCACAGGCTTTGCGCTTGCTGCCCACCCCGATGGCGACGTCAACCAGGATGGCGTGGTTAATACCGCTGATGTCTATACAGGGATGCGCGCCGCGCTGATGCTGCAGACGCTGTTGCATGACGAACAGCTGCGCGGTGATGTGGCGCCGATCATGGGAGGCAAACCGGTCCCGGACGGACTGGTGGACGTGGCGGATGTGGTCATTCTGCTGCGAATGGTGCTGGACGGTCTCTACTATGGCTTTCCGGTTAACCAGTTCAACGCTGGCGACTCGATCGGCGAGGCCCAGGCAGCCGATAGCGACTCGATCGGTGATGATACGAAATTCCATCAACATGTCTGGTCGACCGGCTACAGCGCCAGTGACGATTTTGCCAGCTACAACGAGCGTTTCGAGGCGGCAGCGTCGATGCTGTATACAGAGAACAATTCCACTGAGGATTCCGTTTTCAATCATGCCGTCAGCGGCGCCGTGATGGGGGATTTCGTTGGCCAGGCGCAGGCTATCGTGGCTGAAGCCGAGGCAATGCCGGAAGGGCAGGCCGGCATGGTGACAGTGTTGCTGGGCAACAATGACGTCTGTGCTGACTCGCTCAACAACATGACCAACCCGCAGCTGTTCGAGGACCAGTTCAAGGCAGGCCTCGACGTGCTGGTGGCGAGCGAGGCGACTCGCTTGGCGCAGATTCAGATTACCGGCATCCCCGCGATCTACTGGCTATGGGTCGCCAGGCGCAACGATTTTTCCTGCTGGTTCCTCGTCTGGCCGTTTGGGGATGTGTGCCAGAGCCTACTTGCTAACGCTACTACGGACTGCGTCAGCAGTACTTCACGCAATGACCCGGACAATGATTACCCCAACGAGACCCAGGCCTGCACCGACAGGAAGCTGTTCCACCGTGCCATCCGCGATAATTACAACAGCAGGCTCAGTAATGTAACCGACCAGTACCGCGAGGCCGGACTGCTGCCCAATGCCCGCTATGTCGATATCTTCGATGTCCAGTTTTCATCATCCGATGTCAGCGATGCCGATTGTTTCCATCCCAGTGTCGAAGGCCATGCCAAGCTGGCGCAGGAGGCGTGGTGCCGCACCCACTGGGGTATTAATCATGCACTGTGTCCCAACTGAATGGTGAATCCATGAACTGTCGTGCCCTGATGCTGTTGTTCCTATCCCTGCTGACGGTGCAGGGCGTCGCGGTGAGTGCAGGCGACGGGTTCTCGTTGACACCGGGTGGTGTGCATTACCATGAACTGCAACCAGGCAACGGACCGGTTGCAGAGACGGGTGATGTCGCCACCATCCATTTTCGCGTCTGGCTGGCACGGTCAGGTACACAGGGGCAACCCTTTATCGAGAGCCGTAGTGAGGGCAAGCCGGTCAGTTTCATCATCGGTACCGACAGGATTCTGCAGGGCTGGAACGAGACGGTGGCCGGCATGCGGGTGGGTGGTAAGCGGCTTGCACGGATCCCGTCGGCGCTGGCCTATGGCGATCACGGTGTCAGTGGCGTGGTACCGCCGGGCAGTGACCTGATTTTCGAAATCGAACTGCTGGCCGTAGAAAAGGCCGCTGCGCGCTGAATCAGTCTCGTGTTTCCAGGGCACGGTAAAACAGGATCAGTCGCCTCGCCCCAAGTCGGACAGTTCCCGAAATTCGCCATCTATGAGCCCCCGCCATGAGACACATCAGGGGACTATGCATCCCTTGGTCTGAGGGCCATAACTCCATGAAATCTATGAGGATGGCGGGCCCGGAAGGACTCGGATCTTAGGGCGGGGGATTATGAGTCCCCCATCCCCTTTGTTTATGTGTCGGAAAGCTGAAGAACCCAAAGCGCTTTTCCGGTGACCTTTCACATCAATGACCGAAACCGACCTTATGCCGAACCCGGTAGTGGACAATTCCGAACGGGCCGAGGGTAAGTCGAGGAAGGGGGAGGGTTTCCGGAAACCGAACTCCGAACTTCCCCCGAGCCGAAATTGGCGGTTCATCGATATCCGAGTTGGTGATCCCTCAGCTCATTGTGTACAAGCCTGAGAACGCATGAGACCATCCATCCTGCGCACACTTCCAGCTAATCATATCAATGGACAAGAACATTCAATTTACCGAGAGAGAAGTAGAAGAAATATATGCTTTCCTCGAAGCGGCGAATCATCTGTTTCACCAGCCTTTAAACTATCGAGATGCTAAGACGGTTGAGCAGTTTGCACAGGATCAATACCCGACAATCAAAAAGCTCTATTACTCGGTTTTATGGGAAAAGCTGCCGGAAGCCACACGGGGTGCAATATTAAAATCCTGAGTGCCAGTTCATAACCGAAAATGATGAGGCGCATCGTGTTGTGCCTTAGTGGTTTCGATCCGTCCATCGAGTGACCGATACAGTCGGCGCCTGCGGTGGGGCGGTCCACGCCGGGAGTTGGGCATGCCCGTGCAGGGAACTCCTGAGAGCGGGTCTGTCCGGGCCACCGGCGGGCGAGTTTTGATGCGGCTGCGGGTCGCCGGGGCGGGAAGGTGCGATTTTGGAGGGCGGATTCCGGGCGGGGAATGGACGTTCATCGGGTGCCGGTCATGATGCTGATGATGAATACTGTAATAACCGTTGTTAGCCAATATTTGCCATCTCAGAAAAGAAAAATGCGAGCCGAAGGTTATGTGATATTCAGCTAAAAGGACCTGAGGTACTTAGCCAGATAAGAGAGAGTAGTAGAGGGGGCACCAACAGAAGAGAGAGGAAGGCGAATATACACTTGGAACACCTCAGAAGTTTTTCTAGCATTCCTTGCAGCCTCATCATTTAATCGCTATGGGTGTAATTCCCCGCCGCTTGCGGCGTTAAAAGGGTTGTTGCAATGAAAATCTGTGATTTTCGAGCAACTCATCCAAATACCCCGTCCGCTTGCGGCGGGGATGATTTATTAAAAACGGCGACCAGACCAAGGCCGCCATGTACAAATACTAGTTACACCAGAGTGACTATATGGGGCCGATCAGTCTGGCCTGAAGATTCTGTCCACTGACCGCACTCAGTACATCTTGTGACGAATACTGATCTTTATCATATCTCACCAGCATAAGGTGATAGCGTAAAGGGCAAAACTCTGCTGAAGCAATACCATCTTTATTTTCAAGTGCGGCCACCAGGTTGCTGCGTTGCCTCTCCTCCAGGTTCTCTGAAATATGCACCACGATTTCAACTGTGTTTTTTGCCACATCAAGTACAGGCATATTTTCTATTACCATATCCATGCTACACCCCCCATCAATTTTGTCTTAAAACGCCATAGGGATTTATCTATGGCTGGCTACAAGCTGAAAGATAGCAAAGAAGCATCGAAATGAAATGGTAAATATTTACTATTCAGAACATCAGCATGTAACGATGTTTTAACATGTGAAAAAAAGGAGAAACACGCAATGTCGCATTAGAATAATAAATTATTAATCGCAGGCAAAAAAAGCGGCCACAAGGCCGCCGTGAGGATTGCAAAGTAACTATAAAAACAGCAGTTTTGGAGAATTCCTTTTTCGCTACTTGCAAAAATAAATTAGCAAGTATTAGGCACGCTTCCTATTGTGGAAACTACGTACCCATACTGCTGGTTCATTACTTGTTGTCATGGTCTCAGACCTCTCATGAGAAGGTCGTTGGTATTAATGCCACCATCCGGACAGTGTGCACAGTCGACACATTTTGTGTGCATATTTGTGAGGAAAGCAGGGTGGCTCCTGACTACTCTAAAAGCAGAAAGAGAAGTAACACAAAGATACGTTTCCAGTATCAATGCTTCCGGTAAGGAAGCGGGAGTAGAGAGATGAACAGGAAAATTAACAATGCATTATTCATTCTGGCCATGTCATCGGCATTCAGTGATTCGGCCCTGGCTGGTGATGATCCACAACAGAGTTGGCAACTATCCCTTTTATTCAACCCCGGTGATCACCAATACGAGATGGAGCGCAGTGGCAGGGTTTTTATCTATGATGGACTGCGTGACACCGTCATCGAGAAGGCGCTTGATGAGCAGTATGACCGTATTGAGGGGATGATGTTTGTCAATACGGTTGTGACCGATAATAACGGTGTGCCGCTGACAGACCCGGAGACCGGCGAGTTGGTGGTTGAGGATGACGGCTGTGATTAGATCGCTACATAACTCTGACTGTCTTGTGAGGACAGCTGCAGGTCGTCGCCGGGGCAGGGGGTGGGCGCGATTTCGAAGGGCGGCCTACGGGGGGCAACTCGGACATTCCCCGAGATTTCATGAAGGTCTCAGGTCAACACCGGTCATCTGAGTAATTTACTAAGGTATTCTCCCGGGAAGGTCCGAGATCGGGTGGTAACTTGCCGTTCCCTGGCGGCTAGCGAAGGACATGAATGCCGCATAAGTTGCCGTTCACGCCCAGCAATCACTGCTCACACTTTCGGCCAACTCCTGCCCTATAGGGGCGACCAACGAACGGCAGCCGACAACTGGTTTTCGGACATTCGAGCGCCTATGGTATTCAGCAAGGTGATCAGCGCTCCACCAGTTCCACACGTCTATTCAAAGCACGGCCTTCCTCGGTCTTGTTTGTCGCGACAGGAGACACTGGCCCTACACCAACAGGGGACATGCGATCAGCTACTATGCCAAATTTGGAGGTTAGTTTATTCACGACTGACACGGCTCTCCGCTTCGACAGATCTTCGTTGTATTCAAGCGTTCCCTCGTTATCCGTGTGCCCGACGACATAGATATTCAAATCAGCATCCGCCTTTAACGCATTGGCAATTTCTTCCAGAATTGGATCAGATTCTGGCTTTAGCCGATCGCTGTCGAAATCAAAATTAATACCATAAAGCGCAATGTGACCTTTCTCGCTGATTTTCGTCGTCATATCCTCTGCCGTAACGACTTCAAGGGTGGGTTTGAAGTCGGCAACTTCTACCACCTCAAGATGTATTAGCGGATGCTTCGTAACTCTATCAAAAGCATACATTCCACCATCAATAATGGTTGAATAAACGGAAACGTGATAGAGGGATTCGGGTGTGGCAACCTTGCCATACCAGTAAACTTGATTTGAGTAATTGGTGAAATACAGATTCTTTGAATTATCCGCCCCAAAACTATTGGATATTTGATTGGATTTTCGCCATATGAATTCACCACCCAGATTACTGAAGCATGTATCGCCTTTGCATGTGTATATCTCCTCTACTTCTCCAAGATCATCGAAGGCTTTTTGGTAATTTCGTAAAATGCCGAGCGGTGACAGATCTTTTGGCCCGACGTACATGATTCGTGTACGCTTACCTTCAACATTCTCGGAAAGTAATTCTTTTCGCTCGGCACCCGTCATGAACACCCCTTCGTCGTAACTACTTTCCGTATAACCAGCAATTGTAGTGCCAGCGACACGCGGTATTTTCGGATGGTCTTTACTCCCTTTCATGTCGGAGTCCGACCAAGCAATATTAAAATGCAATAATGTGGCAATAAAGAGCGTACCCAGAAAAATATTTTTGTGATTCAACATATCACTCCCCCCTAATTTATTTTTGTAACCCGACCAGATAGTAGTGCATATCTATGCTGAAAGAAATGTCAGTGTTTCACTAGACTTCAACTGCGTTTCTCCCTGTACTTTGACCATGTTCTCATGATGAATGACTGCTCCTCTAGTGCATTCCAGACATTCAGATATTCGTCCTGAATGGCGACAACTATCCTGACAGAGAGGGATAGTCCCCTTCTAGGGCCTAGCCCGGGAACGGCAACTATCAGTACGTTCCTGACATTTAAGGATAAATTCTGAAGGTCTGGGTTGGGGCCTATTCCGGTCATCCGAGTAAATTACTCAGGTATTTCCGGTGAAGGTCCGGAATGTGCCCGAAACTCTCCGTTCCCCTGGCGGCATCTGTAGGACTGCAATGCCGCAAAAGCGGTCGTACAACCTATTTCTATCGAGTCTGACCCTATTGGTTACACGGGAGATCAGCATCCTGTTGTTACATCTGGAGTATCAGTCGATTCCATACCTGTCCCACATTCTCGTAAACCCATCAAATTTCCTGCGCACAAAATCGAATTCACTGGTGGACACCCGGTAAGCTACACAGATGTTATCGATATTGTTGATTTCAAAGTCGACGGCGTAAAGAGCTACCGGCATTTGACTGGATTCAACCAGAACCCAGTAACGGATAATCCTGTTATTTTTATCTTTTTCCACGGTTTCATCGATTCTGCCGTATTCCCCTGTTATTTCAGCAACGGACAGGGGCTTTATCAGCGATATCTTATAGCCGATTACTTTATGCGTTTTAAATAGGTCCTCCGGTATTGTGTATGTAGTCTTGTGGTGTTCTTTATCGATCTTGAGAACCCCGGCGCCTCCCTGTGTAAACAGGGTCACCTGGGACAAGTCCGAAAAACATCGTGATTTGACAGGATCGGGATTAATCCAGTCGTTTCCCGTACCTGTCGCCGCGGTGCCCTGGAAATTTTGGTAAAGCAAATCCCAGTTACCCGCAGACAAGTTCATTGTTATGTTATTCCAGTGAATGTCTTTTTTTGTCGGGGAGCTAGAACTGTGGTCGACTACAACATCGGGAAGGCCGCATTTAGTAAATATTTCATTGGCCCTCAGGTCAAGTAGGTACGCACCACGTAACTGCTTCATCTGCTCAATCGTCATTGCATACCCGGTGCTGGGCGGAACAGCCAAGCTGGCTACAATCAAAAGCTTTGCGACGCATTTCATTGCAAATAACTCCCGGGTGGTTTCCCGCAAACTCCAGGGCGCCTTTAAAGGAAGGACACCAAATCCATGCTAGAGATTCTTTCAAAAAACCAGAACAAGCCCAGCATCCCGATAGCAATGGAAGACCACCGGACAAAAACCGGAGCCCAAGGCGCTTTATGGATATAATGCAGGCAGAAAACACCTCCGCCCACAATAATCAACTGTCCCGCTTCGATCCCGAGGTTAAATGAAACAAGAGATGTTAATAGCTCCTGTTTTGAAACGGTGATTTCTTTTAATACGCCTACAAAGCCGAGACCGTGTACCAGTCCGAAAATAAAAATAAGCCGCCATCTGCTGTTGAAATTACCGATAAACACATTTTCAAAGGCAACAATGGCAATGGTAAGCGCTATTAGCGGTTCTACAATACTTGATGAGAGAGATACTATCCCTAGGAATGCCAGGGCAAGAGTAATGCTGTGAGCGACCGTGAAAGAAGTTACCAGTTTCAGGATTTCCATGAACCCCGATACCACCAGGATAGCTGCCAGTATGAAAAGGATATGATCGTACCCGGATAATATGTGCTCAACCCCGAGCAGGAAAAACCTGTACGCGCGATAAAGCAGCACAGAACCACCGGTCTTCGCATCTGCTATGTGAAAAACCGGGTTCCGCAGGGTTAACATGCCCTCTTGAAGAACGTTTCTTGGATTATCTGGTGCTGCGAGTTTTATAAACTGAATGTGTTTCTCGTCAATATCGAGAAATGCCGTGCTGCGAATGGTGAGATCGGTGATTTCCCGGGGGCAGATATACTCAAGATGTATGATCCGGTTTCCGGACGCCTGTGGCGAGATCGCCCGTAATTTTTGCAATTCACAAGGCTCGTCCCAGCTCGTCATCTTTAGTGTCCATGAAAAGTATTCCTCGAGCGCCTCCTCATTGCCATAGCCCATATCATCCAGCGATTTGCCAAGCACCGGAGGTATGTTTAGATAATATTCTACCGTTTTTTCCTGAACAGTAATGACGACATTGCTTACACTGCCGATGCTTTCATGCGCATGTATCGGGAAAGACATTGCCATGTTAAGCAAGAATAACAACGCCGCAAGCCAGACAACACCGGCACCTGGTCGAGGCCAGTGACTATCGATCATACCTGCATACTGTGGTACTAGGTGCTGTGAGCACAATTTCATGATTTGTTCAATGGAGTGAAGCCGTCCGACAAGCAAAAAGGCCCAATCGATCATTGCGATCGATTGGGCCGTTGGAGCGAATGCAGCACCAATATTGTTGTTGTGATGGGTTCCAGATTAATCCAGTCGTTGAGTCCTCCCGTCTATCCCGGACGACATCGTGCCCTGAGTCTCGATATAATCGATGATTTCATCAACCGCCGTTGTGGCAGCCATTCGGGGTGTTCCACGCCCTGCCGGTGCCGAAGCGGCGTAAGTATAAGTCTTGGCCAGATTAGCGGCGTTTACCACTCCATCCTCTACCAGGTAATCGCTACCTACTTTAAGGTCGACAACATGCTGATCGTCAGGCGTATTGACCTTGTAGGTATAGGTTACGTTGTCATTGAACCTGGTCACGTCACCTCCCGCAAAATCGTAGGGATCATCTCCGTATTCCCTGTTTAGACCGCCATTGATCTGTCCGTAAACAAATGCTCCATTGGTTGCGCCGACATACATCCCGTTACCGCCGATATTGGGAGAGACCATGTTCCACACATCACCGACGGTTATCGGGCCGGGCACGATACTGGATCCATAACGAATACCAAAGTGTCGAGATAAGTCTGTCCCGTAGATGGCGGACCACGAGTCCGTCAGCAGATTGGCCATGGTGCTCTGCACATCGCCGCGTCGTGCGACGACCACATCGGTAGTACCGATGACCCGATCCAGTTCTGCGGCGAAGGGTGCATAGGCTGCTTCAGCGAGTGCCTGCACTGCAGCATCAGGGACAATATCGTCCGCTATTACCCGGATCAGTTCATAATCCGACACACGAATTTTACTCGGCCTGTTATTGTCATCACCACGCTGTACTTCCAGATCAAGTTTCCCCAGGAATTTGCCGTGTGACCCCGCCTGAACGACGACCACATCCTTTTTGCCAGACTTGTCCTTAACGAGGTGTTCCTCATAAATATTGTGATGGGTATGGGCGCCAAGAATCACATCGAGTCCGTGTTGCTCGGAGGCGAGTTTCAGGTCTTGCAAGTAGCCAAAGTGAGAAATGGCGACAACCAGGTCCGGGTGGTGTTGGGCTCGAATACTGGCCACCAGTCTGCTTAATTCATCAGCCACCTGAAATGCCTCGTATGAACTCCTTGGCGCTAGGTCCTCACCGTGTACGAAACCATTTGTGGAGAGAGGATGGGTTACACCCACAATGGCCACTCTCATCCCGCCAGACAGGTCCTTTATCAGGTAGGGTTGAAAAACCAGCTCTCCCGTGACTTCGTCCCTTAGATTCATGGAAAGGTAGGGTGCAGTGATCTGGGTGGTGGCTTCTAAAAATTTAGCTTTGCCGAAAGCAAAATCCCTGTTTCCCGGTGTCATGGCATCGAAGCCCATAGCATTTATAACCGGGATGACGTCAAGGCCTGAAGTCTTTTGAGCCACGGGTGAGCCGTCAAAGGTATCGCCCGAGTCCACAAAGAGTGAGTTGGGATAGGGTTGCCTGAGTTCGTCGGCCAGCGTTTTTATATTGGCGTACCCGCCAACCTGACCTTCGGTGGCGGCAGTACCCTCATAGCTGTCCAGCTCTTCAAATTCGGCATGCCAGACAGGCACAAAAAATCCATGGGTGTCATTCGTCCACAACAACCGGATGTACTGTGTTTCACTACCGCCACCAGCCGAGGCGGCACCAGAGAAAACAAAGACACCGGCAACGCAAATACCAATGAATTTCGACAGAAAAATAAACGGTGTTCTTTTAATAATCATTATCTCACCTTTAAAGTGAATATGTGCTTCGCCATCGTAGGCGGATCAGTATTCACAGTTGATAAATCATCAAGGGTCCCGGGAAACAAATTTACTCACACTGGGTTTCCCGTAGCCAGCTTAGCTAGCGTTGTTAAAATTATCAGTGCGTACTCTGGAAAAAAACCCCGCCTTGCGGCGGGGTCTTGTACAGCGTAGTCAATCACTCCCAGTCGTAGGAATCAGCAAAATTACCCTGGTACATCAGTTTTGGTAGCAGGCGGGTTTCATAGGGAAGTCCCTGGTGATTGCGCCAGCCGTTCTTGTCCTCGTCTGTGAGCTCGCCGTCATGGTTCAGATCGACAGGGCCGGGAGTACTGTCTTCTCGATTTTCGTCTTGAAAGGGCGCTGTCAAATTAATTCCAACGAAGCCCTCCCAGATGTTACGCACGTTGGTGTAACCGGCTTCGGTCAGGATTTCGGCCGCGCCAACACTGCGCACGCCGGTGCGGCACAGGGTGTAGATAGGTGTAGCCTTGTCCGGCACAATACTTTCAACATAAGTCACAAAGTCTTCGGCAGGTTGAGGAATTCTGTCGCCACCACTCTTGCAGGCGCCATCAGGCTGGCGATCATCTCCCTCCACATCGTTGCAGGTCTGATAGATATAAGGAGAGGGAACGTTGTAGGCATGCTCGGGATGACCTGCCTTGTACTCCGGGGTACTGCGTACATCGATAATTACGGCGCCCTGCGACGGATCACTCCACTTGCCGCGTTTGACCACGGTATTCAGAAAGGCCTCGGCAGGACTGATTTCGGAATGATAGTCGCCGCAGATGCCTCTGCGGTTTTCGTTAAACTCGCAAGCTGGTTCGTCCTCGGCCCAAGCTGCTGCAGGGAATATAGCGGCAAGCATGGGGGTGGCCATCGCGAAAATTGTCGACTTGAATAGCATATTCATGTAGATCTCCTTTTTGTTCCGTTATATTTATTACCATCAGCAATCCTTAAAAAATTGCTCAGTGATTAGCTCATGGTTTTAAAAATGCGTCTATAGGGATATTACTCATTCAGCAAATCAGCAATTAGCGATACTGCAATAGTGAATGATCAATTATTAAGGCAGAAATGCCTTAGTTGGGCTGGTGACAGCCGATGGCCGCCTGAATCTGAAGGTCCGACTACAGTACTTTCGCGACATTCAATAAGTTGCGTTGAATGTCATCTTTGTGCTCGAAACCTTCCGTTTAGTGATGGCTAATATAAGGGATGACTAAAAGTCCGGAATGGGGCCCTAACTTGCCGTTCCCCATGAGTCGGGCTATGTCTTGAATGTACTGTAAGCAGACCTACAGAGGCCGAATGCGGATCGGCAATCTTCGACCCGGACCTTCCTGATTTATGCAGCAGTTAGTAGTGCATACGTATTTCCACGTACGACTTTTTTATATTTATATATCAAAAATTACGATCACGTTTAGTTCTGTCATTTGATTGACATCAATATCATTCTGCTTCATCAGAGTAGTGTTTAACTTACTAGTTAATTCTTCAGTAGACATATGAGACTGAAATTACAACACCGATGTTAAGAGGAGATTCGACGATGAAGAAATTATGTTTAAAAATTGCTGTCGCAATGATTGCTAGTATTGGATTATTTACCACGAGTGCAAGTGCAGCAAACCGTACAGTTAACTGCGACGAGGGCCAATCTATTCAGGATGCGGTAGAGAAAGGACAGGGTTCCGCAGCACCGCTCTATATTGATGTAAGTGGTTCGTGTGAAGAGGTGGTTACAATCACGAGAGACGACGTCACCATTGATGGTGATGAAACTGCCACAGTTACAGGCACTATCGTCGTAGAGGGAGGCAGACGCATAAATATTAGTGCAATTACAATTACTGGCCCAGGACCGGGTGTTGTGGCAGCAAGTGGTGATCTCAAGTTGAGATACGTTGTTATCACAGGAAATACAGGTTTTGGTATACTCGTAGCTGAATCTTCCCAAGTGGGGATAGCCAGATCTACGATATCCAATAATCTTCATGGAGTTGTCGCAGGAAAAGGGTCGAGTGTTATCGTTAGGAATACATCTATTGATGGGAACGAAGATGTCGGTATTGCCCTAGAAGATAATTCCACAGTAGCGATTTATAAATCTATAATCAGTGGTAATTCTAGCGGTATAGCAGCATTTACTGGAACTGTCCACATTGAGGGAACTACCATCAGTGGCAATGACCATGGAATTGATGCTAGCTTTCACTCTACTGTGCGGGTTAATGATTCAGCTATTATCAATAACGCCGAAATGGGGATCAACTTAGAATTTGACTCAGGCCTCCACACATCTGACAATGTTGCCATTAGCGGGAATGGCGATGTTGATGTGTTCTGCTCTGATACGGAGTCAAGTTTTCATGATGGTAGCGATACTGGTGCTGAAGTTGAGTGCACCGATTTCAATCAACTCGAACCCTAAATAACTACTAATAAGAATGGCGGCCTTCGGGTCGCCGTTCTTGTTTGGGCTAAAGGTCAGGTACTGATTCCTGATCCTGAACGGCAGCTTTTGCGGCAAGCTTGTCGTTCGCCAGGCAGTCTGGGAACGGCAAGTCTGGAAAAATTCTGCCATTCAGATGCAAATTCCTGAGTGAATTACTCGGATGACCGGTGTCGCCCACATGCCGGACATTCAGAATTTATGCTTGTAGGTCAGGAAGGTACTGAAGTAGGACATTCAGACTCATGCGGGTATCGACTCTTTCAGGTCTACCA
>Ga0316194_10002258_pt1 | contig 13409 bp, 11 predicted proteins | sample CroRivsedime1_MG_FD_204936 | JGI IMG/M metagenome (GOLD analysis project Ga0316194, IMG submission 204936) | Coastal sediment microbial communities from Maine, United States - Cross River sediment 1 | ecosystem: Environmental > Aquatic > Marine > Coastal > Sediment | place: USA: Maine...
ATATTCCTCTAGCAGGCGAGGGGTGTTGTCAGTGTGGGTCAGGAAGGGAGACAGCCAGCCCTTGGTCTTGCGGCCCAGCGTTTTTTCCATCGTGTTCAACGTTGCTTCAAGAATCTCGCGTTCCTTGGCTTCCGGCAACTCGCTAAGGCTGCCGTCCGGATTTCTTACATTACCGATGAAATTGGCTGGCGCGTTGTTGACACCATGGCCAATCCAGGCCCATTTGCGCTTTTCGCCTTCCTCGATGATGCGCGGATATTCACGAATGATTTCACCATTCAGGCAAACCGTCCCGCGCATACCGCAGTCATCCATCATATCCATCATGCGCCACAGGCCAACACGATTGCCGTAATCGCGCCAACCGTAGTTCAGTGGATCGGGCGAGAAACCGGCGGTTCCTGGTATCAGAGGCGTACCCGGAATCGCCGCCGGGAAATGTTCGATGTTGATATAAGGCATCACCGCTACGCGCGCACCGTTCGGTAATTTGAAAGGCTTTCGGTCGATAATGGGCACGTAGTCATAATGCTGGCTTTGTGTCAGCGTCGCGCTCGCTTTCTTGGGAGTAGCTTTCTTTGCTTTGGGTTTCTTCGAAGCCGCCTTCTTTGGCGCTGCTTTTTTCTTCGCTGCTACTTTTTTCTTAGCGACCTTCTTTTTTGCTACTTTTTTCTTCGCTTTCTTTCTGGCTGCCATGTCTGTCTACCCCTCAGATAAAGTCTGAAAATAAATCGAAAATTAAAGGCTGTTTATGTATTCAAGCGCTTCAGTCTTGCTGATGACATCACCGTATTTCGCATTGATATCAAAAAGATTGGCTTCGTGTGGGCCGTCGTGACGATCGCCTATACATTCACGCACACATATAGGACGAAAACCATTTTGGACGGCATCAACTGCAGTGGCCCGAATGCAACCGGAAGTTGTGCAACCGGTAATCATCAGCGTGTCTACACCTGCTGCCGTCAATGTTGCATTTAATGAAGTGCCAAAAAATACACTGGCATAGTTTTTGGTAATCAAAAGTTCTTCTGGGAGCGGTTCGACGCCTTCGCAGAATTGTGCATAGGGGTCGCCTTCAACCAGGCTTTTCAGTACCGGCGCCTTTTTGATCCAAACCCCACCGTCAATAAAGGTATGTGGGTTGTAGCGCACTTGTGTATGAATAATAGGCATATCTGTCGCGCGCGCTGCTTTAAGCAATTCGGGCATCTCCGCAACCGCTTTCACAACGCCCGGTGCGAACAGGGGAGAACCTTCGGTGGTGTAGCCTTGCAACAGATCTATGACGACCAGCGCCGTCTTCTTACCGAAACCCAGTTTGCCATCCCACACGCCTGAGTAATTTTCTTGTTGATCCGCCATGCTTTTCTCCGCTTTAGAGTATTCAGGCTGACTTCATTCGGCACCTTTGTGCTTCACGAACGACAACCGCATATTTTCAAAGAGGCCGGGCCAATCCCGTTTCGAGCTGCCTCACAAGGAAGCTCTTGATGTTCTTCGGTTTGACCACAGCGTTGTAATGTTCCCGCCTGATACTACCGCAAGCGGTAACTGAAAACCTACCCTCGCCAAGGGCTGGTCGAGCCCTGTCCGCAGCATGGTACTGCACCTGATATTGCCCCAAATGCATCGTTGGTCGGCTCCCTGATCGCGGCGGATATTTTTCTGGTGATATGCTCTATGCTTGGCCCGTAAGCAGTTCGTGATACCGGTAACTCTAACTAAGGAATTTTGCTTTATGGATCTCAGATACTCTGCCGTCGGCATTCAGAATCAGTCCAGAATGGCGGTTAGTCGAGCCGACTATATGAAAGACATCGAGCGACTGGCAACTACGATTGGATTCGCAGTATGGAACTGCAGCCTGGACCTTCCAGTCCGGCTCGTCGCCGTATCCGAAGGCGGGATTGGCGGCTGGGCGCTGGGTGGGGGCGATGACCATCAGCGTATTTATAACGACATAGTGCCGGAAATAGACGGGCCGGAAACCCGGGCGTTAGGGGACATTGCACGCGCCACCAATACTTTTCTGATTGCCCAGATGGTCTGTAAAGATCCTGAGTTCATGGAGAACAAGATATTCAATATTGCGTTCATCATCGATCCCAACGGCGATATTATTCACAAGCACTACAAGACTTCTTTCTATCAGTACGAACCCAACGTGGCCCCAAGTGATATATGGGATCACTACCTCGAACTTTACGGTGATGACCCGATCAAGTTGCATGAGGCCATATGGCCGGTTGCAAAGACAGAAATCGGCAATATTGGTACGCTGATATGTGCAGAGGGCAGTTTCCCCGAGGCAGCTCGTGGACTGGCCATGAATGGTGCCGAAATCATCTGGCGGACACAGTATCCCGAGCCCTGGATGGGCAATGGCATGTCGGAGATGCAGAATAAATCCCATGCCATTTTTAATACCTGCTACGTGGTTGCGCCCAATATTGGGGCAATTGCCTTGCCGGGCGCACCCGACCACGTGATAGCTACCGGCAAAAGTCAGATTATTGATTACCGCGGTAATGTTATCTCGCAATACCTCGGGTCCGGTGAATCGTGGGTCAGCGGCTTAATCGATATAGAGCAACTCCGCGATTTTCGTTTGCGTGGGCAATGGCAGAATCTTGTCAAAGATATACGCGTCGAGGAGTACAAGGTTATCTACGACGCGATGATGGCGAAGGGTGGCATCTACCCGAAGAACCTGTGCATGGAAGATCCACCATTTGATGAGGCCGATCAGAAGGAACTGGTGAAGCATCAGGTCAACAAGATGGTGGAGTGGGGCGTTTACGAACCCACGCGTGACTGGCAGCCCTACAAAATTTCACAGACCGTGCAATCCCGATTGAAAAAAGCGGGTAACTAGAGTCGCAAGCGACACCGAGACTGCTCGAGCACGCAGATCAGCTAGCGTTTTTTGTAAGTCCCCCGCGCCTGCAGGTCTGCCACTGTCTTGTTAAACACGATTTCGGCTTCTTCGTGCCGCATGTTGGGATTGTTCTTCGGCCAGATTGGCTGATCGTAGAGCTTGCTGTAAATTTCCGAGCGGATATACGGGATCCAGTTCTGAAACCTGGCCTTCTCGCGATAGTGGCGCAGGGCATCGATGTTGATCTCGGCGGCTACGTAACAGTCATCCACGATGGTGCTATCGGCCAGCACGTGCCCCTTGTAGTCAACGATAGATGAGCGACCGCCAAGCGCGCCACCAATAACGGTCGGCGCCTCGCCAGCTTCCCCGGGCATAATCAAAGAGCCGGTATTGGGCGCGACCATGTACGCCGTATTATCCATCGCGCGAGCGCGATTCTGGACTTCAAATATCTCCCGAGAGACCCATGGCTCGGGAAGGGACGAACGGTAAAATATTTCCGCACCGTTTAAGGCAAAACCACGGTAGCTTTCCGGAAACGAACCTTCAACGCCAACGCTACCGGCGATATTGCCAATCTCGGTTTCAGCCACCGGGAAAAATGCATCCAGCCCATCCCCGTAAAGTTTCACCCATTCGTCATACACATCATGCGGCGTCGACGAATGCTCAACGAACAAGACCACGTTCTTATAGTGCCTGTAGATGATTTCGCCACTGGGGTCGACAATGAAAACCGCGTTGAAGAAACGCTCTGGAAACTCGGGCAGCGTTACTTTTAGCTGCGCCATAATAAAGCAACCTTTCTGTTTGGCTTTCTCGGCCAGAAAATCGGTTTCCGGACCGGGCAGGGTAGTCGCCATCTTGTCCGCGTATTCCGGCGGGCTCATGTTGATGATCTCGTCGACAAAGCCCTGGATTGCGCCTTCACCTAGACAAATCAGGCGCACCGGTAATTCCAATGAGCAGATATGGGTAACCAGATCGATCATATTGCCGATGTGCTTCAGGTTGCGGTCCACCTCGTTGCGGTTTGCAACGTGGCGGACTGTGGTTTGCAAAGCAACCGCTATGTAAGGATCAATCATGTTTGTTTCCCTGTGTATGCCAGATCTGGTGTTTCTGCATTTGGTGCCAGGTTAATCGAGATAGTCGTCCAGATGTATAGCCTCGCTGCCCGGGATGATCGGCTTGAGCAACTTATCGACCGAATCCATATCCATGGTGCCATCGATTCCAACGCGTACCGATTCCATATCTTCGTTCACGCAGCGCTCGAGTTCCCAGCTCTTTACGTCCGCGATTGTCATGATCTTGTCGGCGCGAGACAAACGCGTCCAGATAGCCCATTCAACTTCCTCGAGGTTGAACACATCGATGTCGTCATCGACAATCACAATGCGCTTGGCAATCATGCTGACTGGAAAGATACCAGCCGTTGCCTTGAATGCGGCATCAAGCAGTTTGCGCGGCTCTTCGTCATCTTTTTTAGCTATAGAGATAAATATATGCAACATGGCGCCCAAACGCGGCTCACAAGCAATATTGATATCCTTGATGCTCGGAAACTGCTCACGCAGATTGGCCGCAATGATTTTCTGCATACCATAGGTTGATATGGCGCCAAGCGTGTTGTGCTCTGGGTTGCGGCCAGCCATGATCGAATAGTACATGGCATCCTTGCGGTGCGTAATCGCGGTGACACGCGTGGTGGGTGCGGTTTCCGGACCGTACTGACCCGCAAATTCGCCCAAGGTATTTTCTACCTTGTTCGAAAAATCCACGACACCCTCGATAACGATTTCGGCAAGTGCTGGAACCAGCAGGTCACTGGTCTCGCATTTCACCATTTCCACCGGCTGACCGCTAAGCCCGCCGGCGAGATCCAGTTCGGACATGCCTGGAGGCGTCTTACCCGAAGCGGCCATCAGCAGTGCCGGCGGCACCCCGATGGCGAGTGCTATGGGCATCGCTTCACCGGATTCTTCTGCGGCCGCATAGATTCTTCGCAGATCGCTCATGGAACTGGCGTTAATCACCAGCGTATCCTTACCGGTAATCAGCGAGCGGTAGAAGCCCATATTAAGGCGCCCATCGGTTTTGTCCTTGCTGATGCCAACTGCACCAGTAACAAAAGCACCGCTGTCGAGCTCAAAGAACGTGGGCACCGGCAGGTCGGCCAGGTTGATGTCGTCGCCGGTTATAACAATTTCTTTGACAGGGCCGCTTTCGACAATCTCGTGTGCGATGGGAGCACCGATAGCGGCAAGAAAGGCCTCGGCATGATGACGATGATCGTACAATCCACTTGTGTCGTTGCCGATCGCCTGGCCCAGGCGTTCCGTGCTGTTCAGCAAGCCACCAATCAGGGGGAACCGCGCGCCTTTAACATTTTCAAAAATAAAGGCCTTCCGGTGTTGCTCGAGTTGCTGCAGCAATGCCGGTAGCTCAAACTTGGGCTCGACTTCTTTGCGAATTCTCACGAGTTCGCCTTGCGACTCAAGCTGAGCCGCGAACGATCTGAGGTCGTGCGATTTTCTCCAACTATTCATAGAATCCTGCGCCGGTTGTGTCTAGAGCTGGGCATTCTACCCGCGCACCCTTGACTGCGAACAACCCATGTCCGCTGTGTCCAAACAGCGGCGGCCCTTAACCAGCTTCCGTTTCCAAGCGATACAGCTGCAAGAGCGCAAGAAAATCAGGCTCGCTAATGACCGGCCCCTGCGACTCGGTATCCGGACCGACCGAACAGCCCGATACAGGTGGGGATAACATTGCATGGCCTTCTGATAGCTTCTCCACGCGGTACCATTTATACCAGCGGGGCAGAGGCAACGTATTGCCCCCATTGTCATCGGTAAATTTCTTGTACATATCGTAGCGACTGGATACCGACTTCAACTCCTGCGGATCCAGACCTAGTTCAATGCATCGGTTACGCCATGCGGGGACATTTTGATTCATGGGCGCAGACTAAAGCGCGCGAGGACCGCTTACAATAGATGTTTGCAAAAATCAGACAGGTAGAGCAGAAAGTATGGCCGTGCCGTTCTCGGTCACATCCGCCACAGAGGCAATATCAGCGGTATCGATAATAGTCGCGTCATCAAACAATTCGGTAAGCCTCGCCGGCTCGCCGATGTGAAAGCCCTGAGCCCAGTCAACGCCAATCTCGCGGAGGACCGCTACGGTTTCTTCGTCCTGCACGTATTCAGCCACTGTTTCTATCTTCATTACACGCGCAATTTCCGCGATGGCCGACACCATTGACCGGGACACTTCATTCTGACAAATATCCTGAACAAAACTGCCGTCTATCTTAAGTTTATCGACCGCAAATAGTTTCAAATAGGCGAACGAACTCAGGCCGGTCCCAAAATCATCAAGGGAGAACATACAACCGATCTTTTTCATTTCGCTGATAAACAACTGCGCTTTTTGCAGATTTGATACAGCTACCGTTTCAGTAATTTCAAAGCAAAGGCGATCCGGCGAAACGGCTGTTCTTGCAAATTCAGAACGAACGAAATCGAGGAACTGATCATTGCCAATACTCTGGCCGGACAGATTGACGGCAAAACGCATTGCGTGACCCTCAAGCGTGTCGCCATGGTTAGCAAGTGTTTCGATGGCTTTCGCCACAACCCAGCGGTCGATTTCCTGCACCAGGTGGTAGCGTTCAGCCGCCCCCAGAAATTCTGCTGGTTCGACAGGATTTCCTGACGTGTCCAGCAAGCGCACTAGCAGTTCGTAGTAACCACCGCGGCGCTCCTGATCCATCCGCACTATAGGTTGGGCGAACAGTATCAAGCGGCCGGCATCGATAGCATTGCGTATGGAGCCAAGCTGATTGATTTCGTCCATGCGCCGGATAATGCTGACATCTGTGGACTGGTATATCTCAAACCGGCCACGTCCACGGTCTTTCGCGGCCTGGCACGCGACCTGGGCTGGCACCAGAACGCTACGCAAGTCCTTTTCGTTGGGCATTAATGAAGCCACACCGATACTCACAGACGGCTTATAGTTATGCGCGCCGCTCGCGTAATCGAGTTCATGCAAGCGAGTACAAATCGTCTGAGCCAGCGTTGCTGCCTCGTCGACAGAGCAGTTGCCCAATAATGCAGCGAAGCTGTCACTGGTCACCCGAGTGACTGTGTGGTCAGATAGCGTTTTGCGGAGGATTCCCGCAAAGCTACGCAAGATTTCGTCTCCCGTATCACGTCCGAAGGTATCATTAACGACATCCAGCTGATCGATATCCAGATACATCAGACTGTATTCGGATTCCACATCGATACAGGCAGTTTCCAGAGACGACTCGAATCCTGGCCAGTTGATCAGGCCGGTCAACGAGTCAAATCCGCGTTCCATTACGTACTCGATGGTCGAAACGACAAAACCCACCATGCTGGTGTCTTGCTCGCTTAGTTTGCCGACGGTTACGGCACGGGACAGCACCAGGATTCCCACAAGCGTCTTGCCGTCCTCAAGAATGGGCCAGGCCCGAGATCGATCGCGCGGATCGTGGGCGGGGCGGTTCGCCAGTGCTTCGGCCGTGTCACCATCGGCTTCGGCAACCAGATCCTGCATTGATTCATAGAGCAAATCGACGTCTACAATGTCAATTGGGTTTGGTCCCACCGCGATACTTAGGTCGCGCTCCGGAGCCAGGAATACAGCGCCGTCAAGGAGCAGATGTTTACGGCACAGCTCAAGCGTTTCATGCAAGGCGTCATAACAGCCATTGGGTTGCCGGGCACGATCCCCTAATTGTTTTAGAAAATCGTATTCGCCACCATGCTGATTGAGCTTCTCATTAACGTCGAGCAAATGGACACGCAAGCTTAGTTCCCGCCGCAAGCTGCGCAGGGCGGGCTGCAGCAGGTCGGAACAGAATTTCCACGGCATAGTGCCGACGTCGCGATCAACGAGTGCGGTAAGGACCCCCAGAACCCGACCCTGATCACTTACCAGTCGCATAAAATAGGCCGTGCAGTCGCGCAGCGGTATCCTGCCTGCCTCGTTGGCGGGCTCAGCGGTGACAAGGGCGTGGTTCAGTGCCGCGTGATAGGCATCGTTTAGCTGGCTGGTATCCGGCGCATTATCGTGCCAGAAAAGACCGCCATGGCGATCATGAAACAGAAAGCCCTGTGCGTTTGGCAATAGTGCATGGAGGAATGCAGCGTAATCACCGAAGACTTCATTTTTTTCTGTACTCGTTTTCATTTGCGTCTTTGGAAGTTCGACCGGACATATTCTGAGCGATTCCGTTGAATATGACCGTGATGAGGCTCGCACTTCAACCGAGCAAACGGCTCGAAAGTCAGCGTTTTAGTGTGTTTTTAACTTAATCCTGACACTAAGGTGCGGGCTTGGGTCAAGCGCGCAAGGCACGCTGCAGCCAGGGGAGGCTGATATCCATTCGACCGTCGATACCTGAATGGGTGCCATCAAACTCTTCGTAGCGGTGCTTTACCCCGTAGCGCGAGAGCTGCCGGGAAATGAGTCGGCTACCATACTGAATGTGGTACTGGTCGCGCCAGCCGCAGTCCATATAGACGGCCTTTAGTTTGCCGAGGTTGCGGTGATAACGACTTATCATATTTATTGGGTCATGCCGTAACCATCTTCGCCAGCGTTTGGGCAGCAGTTCACCGGTATCAAGGTCGAAGGGCACGCGAAACCCATTGGGCGCGTTCGGGTCTGCGTCGTAAGTCGCCGCCATGCACAAATTCATCAGGCAATGCATTTCGTTGGGATTGAGTCGAGGACGTTTCCAGGCATAGTCCAGAAAGTTTTTCACTCGGCCATCGTCCATACCGGCATCCGGCCCATCGACGTCATCTATGCCACGCGCAGCAGGCAGTTGCCATGGCCCCTCACGTAGTTTTTCATCGCGAAACCTGGCGAGTTGGGTGATTGTGTTGGGCCAGTCTGACCGGTAGATAAAATCAAAATAAGCGTCACCCGAATGATTTGCGATGGCACCCCAATATTTCGTGTATTTCATACCATGAACCATGGCGCCGTAACCGCCCGACGATTTGCCAAAACAGCCGCGGTGTTCTCGCGCTGCTAGGGTGCGAAACTCGGAATCGACGAAAGGAATGATTTCGCGGGTCAGATAGTCTGCATAATTCCCGATCGCTGATGAATTAACGTACTGGTTGCCACCCAGGGCGGTAAAACAATCCGGGAATACGATAATGCAGCCCGTCATCTTGTGCTGGTGAATCAAGCGGGCTACGCGCTCCGGAACATTCTCATCAAAACCCTGCCAGTTGGTATGAGATGCACCTGAGCCGGTGTAGCCCACCAGGTCATAAAGTACCGGGAAGCGTTTGCCACGGTCGAGCCCGGCGCCACGGTTGTAGCCAGGAGGTAGCCAGACATCGAATTGCCGCGTATGCGGATCGCCGAGTGGATTATCAGCCAGAATGGCCGAACTGTATTCGACCGTCACAATCTCGCCCGGGTCACCGTTAAAACGCTTGATGGCCAACCAGCTACTCCCTTGTTACTGCGTAGTGAGTGCTACAAGAAGCTCGCGCCGTCTTTTTCCGCAAGGGGGTCCCCGAACGCAAAGCCTGCATCCTTGATCTTCTGATTAGACAGGCTTTTAGGTCCGGTGCCTGCACCAACCCAGTTGATAGGATCTTTGCCTGCGGCTTCAGTCATACGGCCGAAAAACACTTCCTTGGTATCACTAATGTCGTTTATCAGATTATACAAACCGGAAAACTGATGCTCGATTGCGAAGTCCAGCGCTCGCACCACATCATCACGGTGCACGATCGCAGCGGGTGCATTGCCATCAAAGGGCACGGTTTGCCCGGCCATCGGTAGCGTCTGTGCCGCCAGGCCGCGCGGTACGAAGCCGACCTGGGGCCCGTAAATAGTACCTGTGCGATAGACAGCCACTTTCAATTTGTCGGTCGCGGCACCGAACAGGAGATTCTCCGTATCGATATAGACCTGGGCGAACGGAGACGCCGGGGTCGCTGGCGTTTCTTCGTTTACATCATCCGCTCCACCGGCATTGCCATAAGCGCTCCAGGAACCAGTGAAAATAATCTGACTCAGGCCCGGCGCCGCATCCAGAGATTCTACAAGTGATTCGGCTGTGCCTACGTAGGCATCCCGATACAGATCGAGATCCATCACATACTTACCGTCTCTTTCGACCATTCCGCCGGCTACTGTCATCAGCACCACGTCCTGACCAGCAACAAGCTCACGCATTTTCTCGCGATCGCTACCCTTCATGACAACCACACGGTCAGCAACAGCGCTTAACTGCTCAACGCGAGCTTCATTAGTGGTTGTAACGCTAATGGTGTGCCCCTTGGCTTTCAGAAACTCAGCGGCAGCCAGGCCAGTGTATGCCGCACCTATAATCGCAATCTTCACTCGTTAATCTCCATGGTGAAATTAATTAATTATTTAATCGATGTCGTAAGGGGCAGGAACAGCCTATGAATCGCCCAGCGGTGATTCAAAAAGAGCTTTGACCGCACGACCCTGGTCTTCGCCAATAATGCGGTAGACGCCGTTCCATGCACGCGGATCCATGTCATCACTGAAAAACAACGCCAGGTGACGACGATCACGCTCGACCAGGGAAGCACCATTCGGTTCATCCCAGCCATCTTCGTTCGCCAGCCGAAGATAATGCTCGAGATATTCATCGATACAGGGTGTGACTTTGTCCAATTCAGCCTTATCGGCCCGGCCACTCGCGATGCCCCAGGGCGACATGTAAACTGCCAGCGCAGGGTTGGCGGGTGCCTGCGCACAGGAGTTCTCGCTGTCCGTTGTGGCTTTTCGATAAGGCCGACGCAATGCTCCGAACACCCGTTCAAACCACTCAGGCCGATCGACAGGGTCCACTCGCGGCAGGTAATCCATGTTGTAAACACAGCCGTCAGGTGGAAACTGCACGACCTGAGCATGCAAATGCGGCATCGATGTTTCCGACCGGCCAAAAATGAACAATAGTTGTGTTTCTACCGGCCCAGCGATCAGACGCATGTGAACCATCCGGTCCAGCGGCGACCCCTTCGCACCACGCCAGAGCCTGACGTAACCAGCCGAATGTCCGCCCTCCAGCATAGTCAGGGGAAGAAAAGCAGCTCCATCGGAGGCGACAAGTTCATCCCAGCCTGTATTGGCAAGAACCTGGTCAATCATTTTGGATATGTAGACGTGTGAAAAGGGTTGCTCAGTCATGAAAAATTTTCTTGGTTGTTTGAGTCGCTATTCTAGTGGGCAAAATAGCTGGCCTTGTCGCTAATTCCAGTGGTGGCTGACAGATGGTTGCCAGCAACACTCATGGTTCTTCCTGCAGGTCGCTGAACAAACGCTCCAGCAGAGCCGTCATCTGTTTGCTTTCGGCATCACTTAACGTCCGCAGCATACGTGCAACAAATGCTTGAGCTTCAGGCATCAATTCAGAATAAATATCGCGCCCTAGCTGGGTTATCCATACTTCTACGGCACGGGTGTCATTCAAGGAAGGGCGCCGTTTCACCAGGCCATCCCGTTCCATCTGATCAATAACGCGACTCACTGCCGGTTGTTCGCCACCACTAAGATCGGCAATAGTACCAATACGACTGCCATCATAGGTTGAAAGTACATTCAGAACCTGCCAGCGACCTATGGTAAGTCCATGCTCGCGGAGTTGCCTGACCCATAGCTGATTAGTGCGTGAAGATACTCGCGACAGCAAATACGGAAGCATTTCGTAAGCCATAGCGTGGCGATTTCCTTCTGCAACACCGGAGAATGCGCTACAGCTTAGTAGCAGCCTTTAGGTATGTATATATTACAGACATCAGGCCAGCATTTGACCGCGGAAACGGTGGGACTAAAAGTCAGCCAAAAACCGAGCGCCGAAGAGTTGATTCTAAATATCGCCGGCTTCTTTCAATCGTGCTATTTCTTCGGTTGACATGCCGAGCAAATCACCCAGTATTTCCTCGTTGTGCGCACCCAGCGCCGGGCCGGGCCACCGAGTTTCGCCGGGCGTGTCACTGAGCTTGGGAATCATAGCTGGAATTTTTAGCGGCTTACCGTTTGACTCGACTGTTTCAAACAGCCCCCGCGCAATGTAATGCTCATCGGTCATCATATCGGCAACGCTATATATGGGGCCGGAAGGTACTTCTGCTTTCTCAAGCACCGCCAGTGCTTCGTCACCCGTCATGGTAGTCATCCATGCGGCAATCACCGCATCAATCTCCGGCTCATGTATTACGCGACCGGCATTGTCGGCGAACCGCGGGTCATCACCCATTTCCGGTCTTCCCATGGCTACGGTCAGGCGTTTGAAAATGGAATCACCGTTGGCACCGATAATCACATCCTTGCCATCTTTGCAGCGATAGGTATTCGTAGGAACAATCCCGGTGAGCGTCGAACCCGAGCACTCGCGAATTTCTCCGCCGCGGTCATATTCGGGCACCACTGATTCGAGCAGGTTGAATACCGCCTCATAGATGGCAACATCCACAACCTGACCTTTGTGCTCAGGATCCGTCAACTTGCGTACACAGGCCATAACGATGCCAAGCGCCGTATGCAATGCCGCCAGAGTATCGCCCATGCTGAGGTTAGGCCGGACAGGCGGACGGTCGGGGAATCCATTCAGGTACCGAAAGCCACCATAACCCTCGCATACCGACGCAAATCCCAGCCGACTGGAGTAGGGGCCAGTCTGCCCATAACCCGAGACACGTGCGTAAATCAGTCCAGGGTTAATCTTACGCAATACATCTGGGCCAAGCCCCCATTTTTCCATCGCGCCGGGGCGGAAATTTTCAATCAGGACATCAGCTTCGGCCGCCAGTCTGTGCACGATATCCCGCCCAGCTTCTGTACGAAGGTTTGCAGTGATGCACTTTTTATTGCGGGCCATGCTGGCCCACCAGACTGAAGTATCGCCATCCATCATGCGCCATTTGCGCAACGGATCGCCCGCACCAGGCTGCTCCACCTTGATAACCTCGGCACCAAAATAACCAAGGAAAGAACCCGTAAACGGTCCGGCAATAAGCTGCCCGAGTTCGAGGACTTTGATTCCCTGGAGGGGGCCGTGAGCTTTTTGAACGTCTGTCATTCTTATTATTCTTGTTTTAATAGTCGTCGATAGCAGAGTCTAGTATATGGGCGCGACAGATTGCATAGGTAAATATCTATATCTGTTTGACATCAGGCCTGTAGGTCGCTCCCAGCGCTTCATACTCGCCATGAACCAGATGATAGGTAGACGTTAGCATCCTCTGTGGCTATTTTCCGTGCGAAGCTCACAAAATCAGGCCGATTCTGCGCTCAATCCGAACATTGCGACGAGCAATACCTCCCGCGTTCTACTTAAGCAGCTTGGGGTATTCACCCGATCTTGCGAGACCGAAATCTAAGATTCGGGCTCGTCGGGAACCAACGGTGTTACCGAGGACACATCCGACCTGATTATCGAATCCAGTTTGCTTTCAATCTGGTAGAACCGCAGCGTCTTTTT
>Ga0316194_10002262_pt1 | contig 13396 bp, 12 predicted proteins | sample CroRivsedime1_MG_FD_204936 | JGI IMG/M metagenome (GOLD analysis project Ga0316194, IMG submission 204936) | Coastal sediment microbial communities from Maine, United States - Cross River sediment 1 | ecosystem: Environmental > Aquatic > Marine > Coastal > Sediment | place: USA: Maine...
ACGAAGGCGCCTCCAATAATCGTTTAAGAGCGTTTATTGCCGGCGGCGCCCTGGTGGGTCCCGTAGATGGCACCGATCTACATCTGGACATCGGCGGCCGAACCGCTGAAACTGTCAGACACTTTCTTAAGGAAGAAGAAATCCAGATCGAAAAATCGGAGACCGGGGGATTCTTCACCTGTTGCCTGAACCTGAACATGGGCAACTGGCATTGCGGCATCGAACCTCTCGGCCTAGATAAAGCATCCAATGATATCGGAAGTTATGACCTTTCCCCCCATGAAATTGAACGGGCCATTGAAAGGATCCAACCGATCCCTCAAGTAGCGCTGAAAATTTTGAGAATGATCAATGAAGACGAACATGATGTCAAGGAATTGACCGAAGAAATCCGTCAAGATCAGGTCATCTGCGCCAAAACATTAAAATTATGCAACAGCGCCATTTTTGTAGGTAAACGAAAAATCGAATCCCTTGACCATGCGCTGACTTTTTTAGGTTTTAATAATCTCGCAAGGCTGGTTATTTCCACCTCGATGGGCAGTTTCTATGGTTGCTCGAGTGCCGGATATTCGTTGTGTAAAGGTGGCCTTTTTCATCACACCGTCGGCACAGCCGTCATCTCTGAGAAACTGGCGGATTTGACCGCAGAAGTGAAACCGGGGTTAGCCTATACCGCGGGTCTTCTTCATGATATTGGAAAGGTGGTCCTCGACCAACATATCGCTTCTGCCTACCCTCTTTTTTACCGCCAACTGTTTGAAGAAAATGCCAATTTCAATGAAGCGGAAAAAACGATTTTGGGTGTCGATCATACAGAAGTCGGCCGTGACCTTGCCTTGAAATGGTCATTATCAGAATCGTTGGCCGATACCATCCATCATCACCATAACCCAGAAGACACCGCTCGAAACGTTGAGCTGACAAATATTGTTTACCTTGCCGATCTTCTCATGTCTCGATTTCACACCGGTTTGGAACTGGAACGACTGAGTACTGCAACACTTTCTTCAAGACTGAGAACGATCGGTTTTTCGATTGAAAAATTTCCCGATATCGTCGATCTGATTCCTGCCGGAGTATTTAAATCAGAGCCCGAACTAGCATTGATGCAATGATGAACCTAAAATAAAGAATTACGGTGAAAAATGGCAGAGAAAGAAGGCATCGACAACAATGATTCCAAAAAATCTGAATTTTCCTCCCTTGAGGAATTTGACTTAGATGACCAGATCGAAATAATTTTACCTGAAAAAGACACGGTCGAAGCGCTGGATGTGGTGCCGGAGGAGGATATTAGAGAGGAAGCAGAAAACGGCCCCAGTCAAGAAGTGGTGCCGGAGGAGGCTGTTAGGGAGGAACCAAAAAACGGTCATAGTCAAGAAGTGGTGCTTGAGGAGGTTGTTGGCGAGGACGAAGAAAACGGTTCCGGCCAATCGGACAGCGATATATTCAAAGAAATAAAATTACCGTCAAATTCGGATGACGGGGAATCGGAGCGCCCCCCGAAAGACAAAGGAGCCGAAAATTTCTCGCCAACGGCTGATGAGCAGAAAGATGGGCAATCAGATCCCAGTAAAATTGATGAACCTTATTTTTTAGGAGTGGATGGTGAAGAATCCCATGACGAACCACCCAAAGGGCCGGGGCCTCATTCAGTAAATGATGGGGGGGAAGGCCAGGAGAGCGGCAAATCAGACATAAAATCCAAAAAAGACATTGAACCGGCCGAAAATCAAAAAGATAGAAACGATAAGAATGGGGATTCCGTAAAATTTGCCGAGAAATCCAAAGCCAAAACAATCATCGGAAATTGGACATTCACCCAAATCATCATCGGATTGACCTTGCTATTGATGAGCTTCGCAGGTGGTGTAATTTGCATGAACCCTGCTTTCCTTGGATTCAAAAAAGAGGCAGAACCGATTACTCTTAAAACGAGAGAACCATCGCTTACTGTGGTACCGGCATCAAAACAGGTCGAGTCAGCTAAACCGCTTAGCAAAAACGACATTTATATAGCAAAGATCAGTGAGGCAGGACTTCTCAGAGATGAACTGCGATCGAAAAAAGAAGAGATCTACCAGCTCAAACAATACTATCAGAACGGGATCACCGATCTGACCACCCAAATTAACCGTGAATTGCAGGAAGGCAACATCACCTCATACTCGGAAGCCCTTAAAAATAGGCGAATTGAACTTAACCTTCGCACCATACAACGCCGCCGGTTCTATATCCAGCGACTTGAAGAACCTATCCGTTGGATCAAGCAGGGAAGGGAGGAACTTCTTTATCTTAAACGTAAAGCCGAATTTGATCTGAATTTGATCGATATCGCCGGCGGTATTGATATGGACAGACATATGCGACACATCGATGCGGCGATTCAAAAATATCGACCGAGTGCGGAAAAGCTTGCGATCCGTCGCGAGCATGCTGATCCGACACCTCTCGAGACGATCTGGGGCCAACAAATTAAAGGCCAAAAAAAGAATAACGATCAAGTGCTGTCGAATGGGATGGATCAGGAAATTTCCGAAGAAATTTGTTCGGGAAATTATGAACGCACTGCAGAACTCACCAGTATGTCTGCCGTAACGGCCCGATGCCTCTCCAAAAAGCCTGGATCGGATCTTTTTTTAAATAGATTAACGGCACTATCCCCGAAGGCAGCCGAGCACTTATTTAAGTGGCGTGGCAGCTGGATCTGCATAAACGGTATTAAGGAACTTTCTCCGTCAGCGGCACAACACCTCTTTAAATGGGAGGGCAAGTGGATATCTCTCAACGGTTTGACTGAATTTGCGCCTGAGCTGGCAACCTGTCTAATGGCATGGGAAGGCAACCAATTGGAGCTTATGGGGCTTCGGTACAATAAAAGAAATGCGGATCAAAAAACACTAAAATATCTGGCATTGTGGCAAACCATGGGTGGCAAATTGTTTGTCGCCGATGATCTCCGCCAAGAAATAGAGCGAGTCACGATGTGAGCTAAAGACGTCGTTATCTATTAGCAAAAAAGTGAATTGAGGAAATTGATATGAAAAAACATTTGATATCTATCAGTTTGACGTCACTGATGATTTATCTTTTGTTTTGCGGCCCAAGTTACGCCAGCGAGCACAAAACTTCGGAACTTCATCGAAAGATGGCTGAAATTTCATCATTACAGCAAAAACTATCACAAAAAATTAGATTGGCAATGCAAAAACAGGAGCAGTTAAGTCAAAGAGTGGATGAACTCGAAAAAGAGATCAAACACGAGAAAGAGCAATTGCAGATCGACTCCTATCAAAAAGCCATCCGGAATCCCCGTATTGAATTCGACCTTAAACTGATTCAATTGTTAATTGGGTATATATACGGAATAAATGAAAAAATCAGCTCTTTCCAAAATGGATATCAAACCTTGGTTTTTTTTCAGCAGCAGGCCCAGGATGATTTGCGGATGATCAAGACCTTAAACGATATGGAAATAGACAAACTTATTACCCAGATCAATTCGGTTCTTGATGAATTCTTTCCCGAACTTGGCAAACCTGTTTTTGATGCCCAAAATATACCCATGAAAAATACTGAAAAGATATGGAATGAAATCATTCAGCAACAGAATGCGAGAAGTTGAATGTTCACGTTTGGTTCAGGTCTTCTAAAAATTCTCGGAACCACGCCGGATTGGCTAAAATGATATAGACAAGAAATAGGGCCGTCAGCGGCAAAAAAAACACGATAAGATCAATGAGTAAAATACCGATGGATAAAAGAACTCGCTGAGTGAAGCTCATGGTATTCTCCAGAAACAAGTTAGGGACTTCGCCCCAATATCCCATTATCCCAAGTGGCTTATAGAAGCGGAGGGCCACAAAAAAAAACGTAATTCCAAAAAGTTGAAAAAATTCCTAGACGTTAATTTGGTAGGGTGCTATAACAACCCCTTATCCGCCAAAAGGGTCATGGATTGCTGGCCGATGGTGGTAACTTTTGTTAGGGCTTGGGTGAGGTGGAAGCCGGCTTCTTGAGTCACGCCGGAATTCAGCATGACCAAGGCGGTATTCATGTCCTTTTCAGCATCCGACCAGACATCGTGGGGGGCTGCTTTCTTCGCAACATGGATCTCAGTGGCGATCATGTTGATCAATGTGTTCAGTACACGTTCAGCTCCGGGTTTTTCGGGTTCCGAAAGTCCGATATACATTTCGACAATCTGGCTTGCCCAGATAATTCCGCTTTTCAGTTTTTCGCTCTGCGAGAATGCGATGATGGCTTGATTGACCTGCATTATTCCGATGTCCTCTCATGCCCTGTATAAAATTGACTCTGCGGACCCTAACTCCAAATTACCAACGATCAAAAACTACTCTGGGGGCAGGTCCTGTTCTTGGACTTTGGTATCTTCGTTACTTTCAATCGATTCTGACTTCTCGTTTACAGTGGATTGCGGGGACGGCAATTCATCGGGAACTACCTCCTCCGGCTGACGGTTCAATTTAGAATCTATTGGCGCGTCTTCGATTTTCTTTTGAATCGAATCCAATATCTGGCTAAGGCGTGTGAGTTCCTGAGAATGGTTGTTTTGATTTTTTTTAAACATTAGCAGCTCAACGCCCAATGCGGCTTTATCGAGTTTCTCATTTAACTGCTCGGCAATCGATGCCTGGAGTAGATCATACTCTTTTTTGAACGTTGCGGTATTCGCAGCGACCTTTGTCATTTCTGCTGTAATTTCACTTTCCAAATTTTTTATTTCAAAGGATATCGAATTTATGTCTGCACGAAGATTTGTTAGCGATTGGATTTCATTTTTGAGAGGATCCAAATCCGCCTTTAAATTGGCGACAGCAGTTGCCTGGCTTTTTTTATCGGCTTTTGCTTTATCTAGTTTTTTTATGGCGTTTTGGGCTTGTTTCAAATTTCCGTTCAGAGACGCCATGTTTTTATTTAACACGTCGAAGTTGGTATTAATGGTATTTAGTTGGCCCGAGATCGAATCGCTGAATTTCTGATCCTGAGAGGACATGGTCGTTGAGAAGGTGTCCATTTTTTCATTGAATTTTTCTGAAAGCGCTTCCATTTGATTCGATAGCTGTTGAACTTCCTGATTTCTGTTGTCCCGACCCTTGTGCACTCTGCCGGTTAAGTCCCGGTAACCGATATAGAGGGCCACCGCAATCAGGCAAGGTAGTAGAATCGATATCAGCGTAATTCGCTGGCTTAATTTTTCAACCCGCAGGTCCTTCATCTCCTCTTGATAAAATTCATCGGGTTCTTGATCGTCGACATTAAATCGAAATTCAGGCGGTTTTTTTTCTGCCATAATTTTTTATTCCCATTCTATCGTGCTGGGGGGTTTCGAACTAATGTCGTAAACCACCCGGTTAACGCCATTGACCTCATTTATAATCCGGTTGGAAATTCGGCCCAATAATTTATGGGGCAGTTTCGCCCAGTCAGCCGTCATCGCATCCTTACTTGTCACCGCACGTATGGCCACGATGTTTTCATAGGTACGCTGATCTCCCATGACGCCGACGCTTTTAATCGGCAGCAACACGGCAAAGGATTGCCATAGCTTTCTATAATATCCGGCATTTTTAATCTCTTCAAGCAAAAGATCATCAACGTTGCGCAATATTTTCAGCCGTTTCGGTGTAATTACGCCGATGATTCTAATGGCAAGGCCGGGGCCCGGAAAAGGCTGTCGCCAAATTAACTCCTGTTCAAGGCCCAATTCTTTGCCCAGTAGACGCACTTCGTCCTTAAAAAGGTATTTTAGAGGCTCGATGAGCTTAAGTTTCATGTTTTTGGGAAGACCGCCTACATTATGGTGGGATTTGATAACGGATGTGGGTCCCCCAAATGCGGAGACCGACTCGATGACATCCGGATACAGCGTGCCTTGGGCTAAGAATTCGGCACCTTTTATCTTACGGGCTTCGGCTTCAAAAACCTGCATGAAAATCCGACCGATGATTTTACGTTTTTTTTCGGGATCGACTACCTTGGCAAGGGCCTTCAAAAATTTTGTTTTTGCGTTTACAAACCGGATGTTGAGTTTGAGTTGCCGGTTTAAGGTGAGTTTGAGTTTGCGGGCTTCGTCTTTTCTGAGTACACCGTTGTCCACGAATATGCAGGTCAATTGCTTGCCGATACTCTTATGAAGGAGCACGGCCGCCACCGAAGAATCAACGCCGCCGCTTAATCCCAGTATGACTTTTTTGTCGGCCACGGTCGAGCGGATCTCTTCAATGGACCGGCGAGCAAATGATTTCATGGTCCAGGACCGTTTGCATACGCAGATGTTGAACAAGAAGTTGTGCAGCATCTTTTTGCCCATTTGGGTATGCGCCACCTCCGGATGATATTGGAAACCAAAGAGATTTTTTTTGGGATGAACCGTCGCAGCAATTTTTGTGTTGGTGGTAGAAGCGCTTGTTTTAAAGCCACGCGGTAGTCTGCGGATGGAATCACCATGACTCATCCAGCAAGTACTTTTTTTACGCACCCCTTGAAAAATACCGTCGGCATTTTTGATGTCGAGCTCGGCGAATCCGTATTCACGTTTTCCGACGCCCTCAACGGTTCCACCCAGCGCCGAGATCATGAAGTGCATACCGTAACAAATACCCAGGATTGGAATTCCCAGATCAAAAATAGCAATGTCGGTTTTTGGGCTGTTTTTTTCGTAAATGCTTGCCGGGCCGCCGGACAGGATAATTCCGCTGGGGTTGAGCGCCTGAATCGTCTCGATGGAAATATCGGGAGGGTCAATCTGACAATAGACATGGTTTTCCCGAACCCTGCGGGCAATTAACTGATTGTACTGGGAGCCGAAATCGATGATGAGTATCATATGCTACCTGCACGTTGTTTAAATTGAGACGTCGATCTTGACTGTTCAGTTGACCGGGTATCTCTGATACGGTTTGCGAAAATAGGCTGAATATGTTAGACAAAGCGGCAAATGTCAACCGTAAATTCAGAATTGGATGCTATTTTGAAGTGAATATCGTATCGTAACCAAAACCATGAAAAACATCATTGTGCAGATCTATGAAATACAGGAACCAAGTGAGGCTGAATCTCTTGTTGAAATCGGTGTCGATCAAATCGGCAGTGTGATTGTCTCCGAAACCGAATGGAAAATCCCCGGGGTAAAAGACACCATCAGGCAGGTCCGCTCTGCAGCTGCCAAAAGCAGTTTGATACCGCTTTTTAATTCCCTGGAATCAGTGCTGTATACCCTGGATTATTATCAACCGGATATTATCCACTTTTGCGAGTCTCTGGTCGATGAAAAAGATATCAGGGATTACTGCCGTCGTTTGATCCAACTTCAAAAAGAGGTAAAACTGCGATTTCCCCAGATAGGGATTATGCGATCTATCCCCATCGCTCAGTCCGGCAGAAACACTTGGAATGCCACCCTTGAACTCAGCAGATGGTTTGAACCGGTCAGCGATTTTTTCCTCACCGATACCTTGCTTGCAAATGAACCGGGGATCGACGACGCTCCCCAGCCGGTACCCGGTTTTGTGGGAATAACCGGGCAGCGGTGCGATTGGGAGACAGCCGCCGAGTTGGTTGCGTCTTGCCGCATCCCGGTCATCCTGGCCGGCGGGATATCCCCGGACAATGTTGCTGAGGGTATCCGCCGGGTGAGACCTGCCGGTGTGGACAGCTGCACCCGGACCAATGCGTTGGACAAAAAGGGTGTCCCGATCCGGTTTAAAAAGGATCTGCAACAAGTGAAACGGTTGATCAATGCCGTTCGGGAGGCCGAGAAAGCTTTGGAATGAATAATGTAGATTGACGAATGACCATTTGCGGAATTCTATCGTTTTAAAAAGAGAGGAACTAAAAAACATGTTAGAAAGCGGTGATTTGAAAAAAGGCGCTAAAATTGAAATTGATGGTGACCCATATATCTTGGTGCAATTCGAGTTTGTCAAACCCGGCAAGGGGCAGGCGCTTTACAAATGTAAATTGAAGAATATGGTTACTGGTGTTCAATTTGACAGAACCTTCAGATCCGGTGAGAAATTCAAACAACCGGACCTGGAAGAACAGGAAATGGAGTATCTGTATGCGGAAGGGGACCAATTCTGTTTCATGAACATGACGACCTATGAACAGGAATATCTTAGCGTAATCCAACTCGGTGATGCCAAAGATTTTCTCAAAGAAAATACCGTCTGCAATATATTATTATTCGAGGGTCGACCCATCGGGATTTCCCTGCCGATTTTTATCAATTTAAAGGTCGAACAAACCGATCCATGGGTAAAAGGGGATACGGCATCGGGTGATTCCAAACCGGCGACTCTGGAAACGGGTTATGTGCTCCAGGTGCCGCCGTTTATCGAAGAAGGGGAACTGTTAAAAATCGATACCCGAACCGGCGCCTATGTCGAGCGGGTTAAAGAATAGAGATTAGACAAGATGTGGGATCAATTGATCGAGATCTGTAATCACCAGATCGGCGTTAAGATGTTTACAGCGCGGATCATCCGCTCTCAGGCGCAGTGACCGTCGATCACCGGCAAACAGAGCCGTTTGAAATCCGGTGGCTTTGGCAGGATATATGTCGTTGAGCATGTCGTTGCCGATATAAAGAACATTAGACGGCAAAATTGCCCGCTCTTTAAGCTTTTGAGCCGCGATCTGAAAAAGCATGGCAGACGGCTTTGCGATTTCGAATTGATAGGAGTAATATACTAGTTCGGGAGCAAACCCTAAACCCTTCAAATCTGAACCCAGGAACCATTTAAACAAATACTCGGTATAAAACTGGGCATTGGAGATAATCCCCATCGATTGGCGCCGATATCGGCAGGCAGACAGCATATTTTCAAGATTGGGCATGGGGAATACCGGGTTGACGATTAATTCAAACTCCACCGCGAATTGCCTGACGATGGTGGTGTCATCGGTTGACAGTACTTTTATCCAGACCCGGTCGATCTGGACTTCCGGAAATTCAACGCCTCTGTTGCGAAGTTCTCGGTGTCTGGCTTTAATGGTGAGGTAAAATTCGTCCAACAGCTTTTGAGGTGATTTGCCGATGGAATATTTAGTTAGAAGCCGTTTGATTTCATCGATTTTCACCGATTTTTTATCGGCAAGGCTGATGTCGCCCGACCCACTGACAAAGAGCGTTCCATAAATATCAAACAGAACGCATTTGATCTCTTCCTTTAAAGCGCCTTCCGGCTTCAAGGATGTCGGCAGGGGCGTCAGACGGCGAAGATATTTTTGGACGGACTTTTTTTCTATCATGCCACTATTCCATCGCGAGTCATCGAATTCGGGTCTGCGGGTTGGGGTTTACTGGACGTAATCACTCCACTTTAAGAGACTGAATTTTTCCAGATCCAAAAAGGCTGTTGCTAAAGTGGTTTTATCGATACTTTGTTTAACCGGCGTTGTGACCACTTTATTATAAAGGCTCAGCATTCTTTGGCGGTTTATGGCCGGGTTGTAACATTCCTGAATAATCCGTTTATTGGTATGGATCCGTTCGCTTTCGTCGGCAACCAGGCCGGGATTAGCCAGAAACGGGTTTATCTGAATCAACTTTTCAGCAGCTTTTTTGCTGGATATCAGGCGTACGATCACCTCTTTTTGGGCTGCTTCATCTAAGAGTCCAAAGTCAATGACCCCATTTATTGTTATGAAATCAAATGCATTTAAAACCAAGGCCATATCCGTGGATAAATTAAACAGTGTGCCAGCATTTAAGGCACAGGCAGTCCACCTCCGATTGAAACGGCGCAGATTGATCCAATCCAGCGGGACAAAGAGAGCGTCATAAAGATGGTCGAGTCGGATACCGTTTCTTGTAAAATCACGGCAGATATCCGGGAGGTTACGTCCCCAGAGTAATTTTTCGAAAAGCCAGGGCTCAAGAAAAGAAAAGCCAAACCCTTCGGTAATGCTGGATGTGATCAAAAAATCAGCAGATAAAACCAGGGCCTCAAAGTCACAATGAAGGCCCTTATCAAAATCCAGATTTAAATTATAGTCTTTTACAAAAGTTTTCCACCCCTCGTAACTCTTTATGTCTGACGGACTGTTCGGCGGTAATGTGACACCCAGGGTCTGACTGTGGATAAAAAACAGAGACAATAAAATGGCCTCGCCGATATTTTTGCGCCGGATTGCTCTGATGGGATACAGGACCAGGGGTTTCTCGAATTTAAGTTGTGGTTTAATACGGCTCGGATTGACGGCGTTCACCAGGCGGTGCAATCCTTCTTTCTTTAGCCCTGCGGCAAGCAGGATATCATAATCCCGTTGATTGATGACGCCATAATGACAGTCCGACGGATACTCATCCGCAAAATAGGCATACGGTCTTCCGTCCTCAGCAAAATCATGGATCTGCAAAAAAAGATTTAGACCTTTTTTCTGCAAAGATTTTAAAATTTCTAAAAAATGTTTATTTTTTGCGATGGTAGGGTTATGTACGTGAAGGACATCGCACAGTCCGTTAAATTTGTGACAGATGGCATTGATGATCGATTCGGCCACATCATCCGGATCAATTGGTTTTTTATACTGACTGCTGTATCCAAGTTCGGGGATGTGAACGAAATCGGCAGGAAATGACGTCTCCGGAGGGAGTCCGGTAAGCACAAGTGTCTGCCATTTTTTTCCGATGGCATTCAGCTGCTGCTTTAAAACCGTGGTGACGCCGCCGGTCTTGAGATGATAATGCATAAACGCTATTTTCATGCATTCTGTTATATCATTTTTTTCCTTTTTTGATGAGGTTTTTGTATAAAAAATTGCATTTTGGTCGAGCCGATATCAATGATATCAAAATCATTGAGGATGGCTGATTGTTTCACCCTTTTTTCGTTGATTTTGGGCTTTGACAGACCACTAACATAGCTTAAGTAGAAACCATCGGGTCTTCTGCTGATGGTCACCGATGTTCGTCCAACAAATAGACCTTTCACGACAATGTCAGATGTTGGATGTTTACCGAGCTTGGTAATCTTACCTTTGAGCTTAATATTGCCGTTGCCGCCGGCTAAATAGGTTAAAACCCCTGCGATTTCATTCATATTAACTTTGGGGAGGGGCTTGGGGGCTTTCGAATTGCTCTTTTTCATCATATTGCGATGCTGGCTTGTATCGATTACCATGGTTTGATCCATTTCATCAGAATCCTCACCGGGTATCACTTCATCCTCGGAATAGGAAAAAACCAGAGAATGTTTTCCAATACTGATAATATCTCCATTTTTAAGCCAGTGTGAATTAATCAGCTGTTCGTTGACGAAAGATCCATTCTTGCTTTTCAGATCCACCAGCACAAAACCGTCTGCAACCGAATCTATTTTGGCATGGTGGCTCGAGACAGCCAGATTCTCGATGATCACGTCATTGTTTTTGCGCCGGCCGATTGTTAAAGAATGTCCCCGTTGAAGTGGGTAATCTTCAAGTGTGATATCTTTGAATGTTAAGGTTAAATTTGGCATTTTGCTGTTCTTCTATATTTTAATTTTGTCAGAAAATTGAAAGAATTTCGCTTAACCAGGGCTAAAAATCGATTGATCTTATGCCGTGAATTATTAACCAATTTGACTTTAAGTACAATCACGGTAATGTTATCGTCGCCACCGCGATCATTGGCCAACTTCACCAGTTTTTTACAGGCCGCATCCGGCCCATTGTTGCGGGTCAGCTCCAGGATCTCCTGCGGTGACACTTTATCGTTCAACCCGTCGGAGCTGATCACTATAATATCCTCCCTGAAACATTGAATTTCATAAATATCTGTTTTTACAAATTTTTCTGTTCCAATAGCGCGGGTTAAGACGTGTCTGAATTCCATTCCCAGTTTTGCGGCCTTTTCCGGATTAAGCGCTTTCTGTTCTTCCAGAAAGGTGTGGGGTACCGACAACAACTTTATTTTACCATCGCGAACCAGATAGATGGGACTGTCTCCGACGTTAGCCGCAATCAAAGTGTTTTCGGTAAAGTATACGGCAGACACCGTTGAACCCATTCCGCGGTAAGAACTGTTGGCCAGAGATGCTTCATGTACAGCCTGGTTGGATCTGCGAATACTGCCGAGAAGAAGATTGGCCTCCCGGGAGAGGGTTTCATCGAAGTCCGCAGTTTGATCACTATCGTCATTGGCTATGGCTTTTTTGACGGATTCCCCAATGGTTGTTACAACCAGTCGACTGGCGATGTGACCGGCCCGATGGCCACCCATCCCATCGGCGACGACATAAAGTCCCAGGGCATCTTCAAGAATCAGGGCGTCTTCATTGGCTTTGCGTTTTTTGCCCTTATCGGTAATGCTTGCCGATTCGACAATGATCATAATGCTTAAATGACTTCAAAGAGGGTTGATTTTGTAATTTAGGTTTAATACTTTGCCGTCGTGATATCAATAGCTTGCTGTTGCCAAATTAATTTAATATGAATTAATTGAGTTGAGCGGTTCAATTTAGGTTTCAATTTCTAATATCGTCCATCTGATGGAAAACATTAATTTTTCTAAATAATTGTCTTCTAACACGTAATGGTGAAAAAATGCGAAGTATCAAACTACTTAAAAATACTGTCCAGAATTATGCCTGGGGCTCCCCAACCGCAATTCCTGAGCTTCTCGGAGAGGAGAATCCCACGCTTGAACCCAAAGCCGAACTCTGGATGGGCGCCCATCCCAAAGCGCCATCGTTGGTAAAATATGATGGCCGATGGCTGTCCTTGGCAGATTTAATTGCTGAATACCCGCAAGAGATCCTGGGAAGTAATGTGGCATTGTCCTTTGACAGCAAACTGCCGTACCTGTTTAAGGTCCTGGCAGCAGCAAAGCCCTTGTCCATTCAGGCCCACCCTAGCCTGAATCAGGCTAGGGTGGGGTTTGAAAAAGAATCCGGCCGGGGAATTGCCATGGATGCGCCCGACCGGAATTACAGAGATAAAAACCATAAACCGGAATGCATTTGTGCCTTATCACCGTTTTGGGCTATGCATGGATTTCGCGATATCCCGGAGATCCTAGCTAAGATCGATAAATATTGTCCTGTCGGGCTGGCCGCTGAAAAAGATTTGCTAAAAAAAAATCCGGATTCCGAAGGATTAAAGAGATTCTTCACGGTTTTAATGACCATGGATCCCCAACGGCAAAAACAAGTGGTCGATGAGGCCGTCCAAAAAGCGCGTCAAATGCCGGATTACAATATAGTGTCTCACTGGATGACAAGACTTTCCAATGAATACCCCTCAGACATTGGAATCTTTGGCCCCCTGCTGTTAAACCTTATTGAATTGAAACCCGGTGACGCTTTATTTCTCCCGGCAGGGGAACTTCACGCCTATTTGGAGGGCGTAGGGATGGAATTGATGGCCAATTCGGACAATGTCTTAC
>Ga0316194_10002265_pt1 | contig 13390 bp, 11 predicted proteins | sample CroRivsedime1_MG_FD_204936 | JGI IMG/M metagenome (GOLD analysis project Ga0316194, IMG submission 204936) | Coastal sediment microbial communities from Maine, United States - Cross River sediment 1 | ecosystem: Environmental > Aquatic > Marine > Coastal > Sediment | place: USA: Maine...
GGGCCTGAGCGACCCGCTCACGTCGACTATCCTTCCCAAGCGATGCGAGTCCTACAGGGAAGAGGTACAGGGCGTAATCCAGCTGGTGGAGAAGTGCTTCCTGATCTACGGCGAATATGGCTATGACCGCACAACGAACTTCGGGGCGCTGCCTTCTCCGGCTTACATCCCCGCACCACCCGATGGACCCCTGGACGGCACGTTTGAGTACCTCTCGTTGATACCTGCCAGTGACCCGCCTACGTTCGAGATCCTATACGACTTGATCACGACCGCCGTCTTCGCAGATGATGCGGGCGACACGGACGGCAACATCGGCGGCTTCGCCCAGGCGAGCGACGACACCCGTGCGGTCATCAGCTTCATGCACGAAAACCAGGTGCCCGTCGACTTCGAGACCGCGGTACCCTGCGAAACCGATCCGACTGTTGTCGCCTATGACGTCTTGATCAGCGATGTGTCCGGCCTGCAGGTGCCCAAAAATATCGTGGACGGCTCGGAGGGCAGGGAGTTCTTCTTGACCGTCGCTAACGCGAGTGGCTCTGCGGACCCAGCCTCGGGCACCGTCACGGTGACCGCCATACCCGAGAATGGGGGCACCATCGAAGGCTCTCCGTGGGTATTTACCTTCGGTGAGGGTGATGAACCATGCCCCGATCCGATAGATGTGGGCGGGAGTTGTTCATGGACGCAGTTCTTCAATGTTGACCTTGGCCAGCGGACCACGATCAACTGGAAGGCGGTTGCCGTTGCCGAGTTCGATGTGAACCTCAGCAACAACACCGTCACCGCGGTTAGCAACGTCAAGGTGACCGGTGGCGGCGGCCGTCCATAACCGGCCAACGCTATCCGGCAATAGCAACGCAACAGCCCCGGGCCGCAACGGCCCGGGGACCGCCGGAACCATAACACTTCAGGGGGGCGGGCGACCGCCCCCCATTTTCTTTGCAGTTTGATCCTGCGCAACCAACCCCGCGCAGAGGAGGAAATCATGAAAAAATCGACCTTGGCAAGCGCCGTCAGCGCAGCCTTGCTGGGTGCCACCGTTTTCGTCGGCAGCGCCCAGGCCGCGCCGCGGCTGTGCGACGACGGCTCGCGCCCGCCCTGCCGGGACACCGGCGAGGCGGCTGCCAACAACCTGTCTTATCCGGTCATCTGGTCGGACGGCGACTCGATCCTGGCACCCCTGCCCGAGTGGACGTTCGCCACAATTACAGACCCGGCGAGCCAGTGTTTTATGGGTGACACCGGCGGCCTGCCGGTTCCGGAAGACGCCGTCTGCTATTACGACGTAGAGGCGCCCGTGGGTGATAGCCCTCAAGTCTGGTGGCTGCAGCAGCGGGATGCCAACAAGTGGCAGGCGTTTAACCCGTTGGCCACACAAGCCATCGCGATTACCGGGGTGGACTGGGGTGACGACCTCGAGTCCCGTGACAATTTCAACACCCGCTCGATCATCCGCACCGAGGTGGTGCTGCTGAAGAACGTGGCGGAAGACCCCACCAGCGAGTTCGATGCGGCCGATTTCCTGGCCTTCGCGATGAGCGGGGCGGTGCCCGGTACCGCGAACTCCCCCGTCGAGATGCATGGCACTAACTACGGCGGCGAGGCGAACCCCGTGTTGGGGACACAAACCCTGATCGATCCGACGCTCGTGCGCCCGGGCTTCCAGGCGACGATGTACTCGGCCTGTGCGCGTTTCATCATCCAGAAGGTCGTGGGCGACCCCGCGGGCCTGCAGTGGAACCCGGCGGATGGCTACTGGGGGCCGGTGTCCGCGGTGAACAACCCGGTCTTCAACGGCGCGATCTACCCGGACGCACTTGCCGATGACTACTCCGCCGAGATCAATGTTAGTGGCAGCCTGATCTACGGCTACAACTGGAACCTGAGGAAGGTCGGCGAGGGGGCGGGGCTGTACCGCCTGACCTACGTCCTCGACGGCGGCGGCGAGGTGGGCGGTTCCTGCACCACGCCTCTCACTACCGCGTTTACGCCGGAACCAGCGAACCCCGAGACCGAGGCCCCGGCGACCGAAGTGGTGAACGTTGTGACCAACCCCGTCGCGACCGCGGCCATCGTGCCGGCCGGTGACGCTGGCCTCAACGGCGACCTCGGCGGCGGCCTCAGCTACATCGACGTCGTGATCAACGCCAAGACGCCCGGTGGCGGCAAGAAAAAATGAGCAGGTGGGCCGTGCTGGTGTAGTGCACGGCGGCACCGTCGACTGACGACTGGCCGGGGAAGGTCATCGACTCCTTCCCAGGCGATATTTTCTTATGCTTTCGAGAGAAGCGAGGAGGAACACAATGAAACCCAGACACCTGAAATCATTATTTTTGGCAGTGGGCGCTGCAACGATGGCGGCAACCGCTGCGGCCGCGCCCAAGTCAGAGCCCACGTTCGACTGGACTACGGTGGTCAACAACACCGACCTGATGCCGCCGCTCGATGTGAGAAACTTCAACAGCTACAACCAGCCCTCGGTGAATGTGGACGGGCTGGTGGTCATCCGGGCGCGCAGCCGGGGCGGGCCGCCGCTGGGGCAACCGACCCACGGCATCTACACCCGCGACATGTCGGTGGAGAGCCCGATCGTCAGCATCCTCGACCGGACCACGCTGGTGCCGTACCCCAACAACTTAGACACCACCTTCGTCGAGACCCCGTCATTCCCGCGCATCGACATCGACTCGGACACCATCGCCACCCGCGGCAATCACCAGCCGGTGTGGAACTATGTCGTGGGAACCGATCCAGAGACCGGCGAGCCGATCGAGACACGGGCCGGAACCACGGGGATCTACACCAACCCCTTCGATGACCTCATCACCGGCGCCGCCAAGCTCGGCGATGTGCCGGAGTTTTCCTTCTTCGAGGTCCCCGAATTCCCCGGCATTCGTTTCGAGGTGTTCCCGGGAGCCCCTTCGGTGACGGAAGGCGACACCATCGTGTTCAAGGGTAACTACACGGCGCCGGACGGCAGCGCCAGGACCGGGGTGTACTACCGGGAGCTGGTGGATAATGCACCAGCCGGTGGCGTGTCGCCCGTGGTACTGATCGCCAACAGCACAGACACCGTGATTCCTGACTCCGATACAGTGTTCGGCTCCACCGCCCCGCCCAGCGCCGCTGGCCAGAGGGTCGTGTTTGCCGGCTTCGACGATGAGGACGACCCCACGCTGGGTGGCATCTACCTGGCAGAGCCGCTGCAATCCCAGCCGCCGCTCGACACGCTCGTCAGCATCGGAGAACGGGTTCCCGGCGAGTCCCGTCAGGACACCTTCAATGGTCTCGGTGAGGGCGGGGCGTTCGACGGTCGCTTTGTGGGTTTCTGGGGTAGCTGGGGTGAACAGACCAAGACCGTGCGTCTGTACTGCCCCACGGAAGGCAACCGGGACCGCATCGACTATTGCAATCAAGAGCTGGTCTGCGAAGACACGGGCGAGATTCTGGGAGCCCCGAACATTGAATGCGACGACACGGGCTGCTATCAGGACAAAGAGGTGCCGGTCAATCAGGGCATCTTTGTCCACGACATCGACACGCGCAGTACGCGGATAGTGGCGAAGGCCGGTGCGCCATTCGATGAGTTCCTGTTCTGGAACTTCTCCGGCAAGACCCCCTGCGTGGGCGGCGGCCACTCAGACGACGGCGCCGAGGACGACGGTGAGCCGGCACGCTGGCGCTCCTCGGCGTTCGTCGCCGTTTCGGGCGGGGTGGGCGCGACCTACCAGGCTGCCTTCAAGGCCAGGACGGGCGAGCTGGTTGACGGGGTCTATGTGGATCCGGTGGACGGCATCTACCTCAGGAGAGGGCCGGGGCAGGGGCAGACTATTGTGACCGTCCTCGACACCACCATGGACGGGCAGCTGCTCGATCCTGATGCGCCTGTGGACTCAACCATTGCCGAGCTGGGTCTGGAGCGCGAGGGCCTGCGCGGCGACTGGCTGGCGATCAGTGCGAAGATGGGGATTGAAGGTGGCGAAGAAGAAGACGACATGGCCGGGGTCTACCTGACCCGCGTGCCGCGGCGCTAGTAGCGGCGGTTTGCGCTTGGGCGTGCGCGGCTTGCGCCCAAGTGCATCTTCGCCACTGCATCACCACGATCCAGTGTGCCCTGGAAGAAGAATCCGGGTGCTGTGATGGTGGCGTTCAGCGTGACCTTTTATCGATAATAAAAAGCCCTGCCAAAGAACCTGGCAGGGCTTTTTGCTGCCTGGTAAGCGATAGCTGCTTACAGGCTACGCGCCGCGATGATCCCGATTGCCATTTGCTGCGCACCCAGAATGGCAGTCTGGGTGGTGGCAACATTCAGGTTCATCGTTTGTTGGGTCAAGACAATCTGATCTGCCTGCATACCAATGTTATCTGACATCAGCAGGATCTGGTCGGCCATCTGCAGAATAGTGTTGGACATGCTGCCAATATCGGCAGACATCATCAGCATGCTGTGCATGGCATCGGCCAGGGTGGCGGATGGCGTAAACGCCTGCAGGCCTTCAATAGCAATGACATAAGCATCGACGGCGCCTGCCAGTGAGGTCAGCATCAGCGACAGATTGCCCAGCTGAATCAGCGCATCGTAGCTGATATCCAGGGTGTTCATGGTGCTGTCATTGCTCAGTGCATCCTGTACAGACTGAACATCGGCGAGAAATACGTTTACATCATCACGCACAGCGGCCAATTGATCGTCCAGCCTCCACGGGCTGAAGGCGACTGCGCCCATGCGTACCGCCAGCAGCTCACCTTCGCTGATCAGGCGGGAAAAATCCACATCGTAACTGCTGTCTTCAACCACAGACACCAATGCGAGGGTGTTGGTCTGTGTCTGTAAAAGGCTGTTGATCGTCAGCTCGACATTCCGGTTCTGCAGCTCTTGTGTCAGCAGAATGCGATCGGCCATCAGGCCAATGTTGTCAGACATGACCAGGATGTTATCGGCCATCTCACCGATACGATCAGCCATGGCGCCAATATCAGTAGACAGTTGTAACATGGCAGCAAGAGCATCTTTGAGGGTGATCATATCAACGCCGGTAGAGAGGCTTTGCAGATCCACGGACAGACGCAGCGCCTCATTGGCCAGCGACAGGGCCGTGTTCGACAAGCCTTCGATGCCGGCTAATACATCGGCATCAAGCTGCAGCGGGGCGGCCAGGCTCTCGTCGACAGCCGTGATGCTGTTAACCATGTCACGGGCCATGTTGTCAGCCTGGACCAGTGGACCACAGAGTGGGGTCGAATCAGCGTTGAGTTGAACACCTTCCAGGTAGCTTTGCAAAGCAGTGGCTTGTGTATTCAGTGCTTGCAGATCTGTCGCCACGTCGGCGCGAGCGTATGCAGACAACAGTGTGATAGCGGCAACTGCAATAAATAGAGTGGCCATAGCTTGACGAAGAGTAGGTATCATAGTTCGTTCTCCTGATTCTCTAGTGGGTCGTGCGGAAAATCCGGAAACAGATTTTATTCATTCGCTGTGCCTGCCGCGGCGCAAGACCGCCGCTGTAGCACTCCTACAGCAAGTGTCTTGCAACAAAAGCAGGTGCAGCGAAGGGATGAAAGATGTGAACGTATTTTCCGCACGGCCCACTAAGTCCCGATTAAAGGCCTTGAGTGGAAATAGCGTTAATCACGATTGACTGGGCAGCCAGGATAGAGCCTTCAGTCAGCTGTACATTGGTCTGCTGGATGTTCTGTGTTTCCACAATACGCTCCGCCATCAGGCCAATGTTGTCGGCCATGACAATGATGTTGTCAGTCATTTCCATGATGCGATCAGACATAATGCCGATGTCTTTGGCCAGTCGCAGCATGCTGGCGGTGGCATCACCCAGGATGACGTTATCGGTAACAGGCGAGAGTAATTCAATAGCTTGGGCGTAAGCTTGCAAAGAAGCTGCCAGCGCCTGGTGGATGTTGGACAAATCGACCAGCAGGGTGAGGGTGTCGCCGTTTATGTAGTGGCTGGCCCCCTGGCTGGTCAGCATCATTGTCGTGTAAAGGCTTAGCGTCTTGTTTAGCACAAAGGTGGTTGATGATTCGATTTGTGCCAGCTCGCTGGCCATGCTGGTTTCGGTCAGACCCACATTAGCCAATTCGTTAACCAGGTCCTGGGTGTCGTCGTTTAGCTGGCCAAGGGTCAGGTTGTAAGCGATGGAGTTAAAGCTATCGCTCAAGGCAACCATGTTGTTCATAGTGGTCAGGATTGAAGCCTGCGTCAGGGCAACATTGCTGTTCTGCAATTGCTGGGTGATCAGGATGCGGTCAGCCATGCTGCCGATGTTGTCCGCCATGATCAGAATGCGGTCAGCCATTTCCAGAATACGGTTGGCCATGGTGCCAATGTCGTTCGACAGGCGTAGCATGGCGCTTAGTGCCGCACGGTACTGAAACAGCTCCTGAACATCTTCTAACTTGCGCAGATCCCACGACAGGCGAACAGTGTCATCTGCCATGTTGCGTACCAGGTAGGAGAGATCGTCCAGCGAGGTCATGTCGTCAGCCGTTAAAGACAAAGGTGCTGTCAGACCTGCGGTGATGTTTTCCGTCGTAGCGATGTAGTCTTCAATGGACGTGTTTAAGGTGCCCAGCTCCGAACAGGAGCCTTCGCCATTGAACTGAAAAGCAGCCAGCTGGCTGCCGAAGCCATTGAGGTCGGTTACCAGTGTTTGTAGATCGGTGGTCAGTGATGCCTGAGCGCGTACCGTTAGAAGCATTAGAAGCAGGGGTAGCAGTGAGACTTGTAGCAGCTTGTATCGCATAGGCGTTCCTCCTTGTTAGTGATCCTTTCCGACCAACATCCATGCGCTTTAACAGCCTTCACCACTTCCCGGGACAAGAAGGGTGAACCATGGGCAAGTCAGCGTCCCCTATAACACCGGAGAATAGTTGATCATTTTTGTCGGGAATGGGGATTATATAGAGAATTAGCAAATAAGCAAATAATGATAAGCTTATTGTCTATTGATTGTTTGTTGTCTGTGAAATCAAAAAGCCGGTATATGTAACAGACTGATTTGTATTGTATTATTCCGTCTGACCCAGGTATTCATCCTGTATCCTGGTTACCAATTGATGGTTTCTATGATGGATGGCAGTGTTTTCAGCCTGCCGCTGCTATGTTGGCGAGATTGAAGCCGGGGGAGAGCAACTTGCTACACTATCCGTGGCGTATGGATACGGTGGTTGGGGCACGCGACCTTGGTAATGCGCAATCCTGTTTAGCTTAGTTCAGCAGTGCAAATCAGGTACCGCGACACATTACTGATTAAGGCGTTCAAATATGCGCTTTCGGATCGACTGTTCTTCTTCTGCGGAAATCAGCTTGTCATCGAGAAGCTCGTTCAATACCTTCAGCTGTCGCAAGCGGCGTTCGGATAAAGCTTCCGTGGCCGACGTGGCAGATTGTTCAGGTTTTCGGATGGCTTGTGGTTTCCCACCTGCGTCCAGTTTTACAACGGGAGTTGATTCCGTACAGTCCAGCCGAATGTCGAGACCGGTCTTGATCTCATTCAGCGTTACGCGTCGAGTGACGGTCTTGCAGCCTGACTTACTGATAACGACTTTACCGTACAGGTCTACTTTCGCATCAGGATAAGTGTTGGGGTAGATATCTCTCTCGGTAATACTGAGCGGTGTCACCCCCTGCTCACCAACAATAGTGTTCACCGCCGCCCCGGCAGGTGTCGATTCAATACGAATGCGCTGAACCTTTAATTCCGCTGCATTGCCAGTCGTTACACTGAGCATGGCACCGATTGTTGCGAGCAGAATGCTCAATACACCAGCAAGCTGAATTCGGCGGGAATGTTGGCTAGGCATGCCCATATTCTGCGCTAAAAAGCGGCGTCGAATCCGAACAGAATATAGTGCTCCTTTGTCAGGTGTCCGGTGTAATAGGTCCCTTTCCGGGAATCCTTGCCGAGGAAGTCGACATTGACTTCGGCAACGCCTTTGACATTGCGCATGAAATAGTAAGAGGCGGTCAATGATAAACTGTTGATATCGATGCCTTCGTAAATCGTATCCGTGTTACTCAGGTCATCGGCGTCAGCATAATTATACAGTGCCGAAAATGCCCAGAAGTCATTGGGGATATAATCGGCTCCCAGGAATCCACCCCACCAGTTGTAATCCTCGTTTTTGTCCAGAAAACCATCCCATGAATTCCACAGCAGCTGCGCATACCAATAGGTCTTGCCCTGCACGTCGCCGGAAATATCCACTCCCACGATTCGTTTGTCGGTGTCCCTGTTTCCACTATCGAGACCCGCCGGACCGGTTGCATTGGCCTGTTCCCCCGAAAGCCCGAACAGACCGAGTGATACAGGTCCTATATCTGTACCAATACGTCCGAATATGCTCTTGTCGCTGTTATTGTCGAACATCTTGTCGGGGCGCCTGTATCCCGGACTATTGATATTGAAATTCTCATCGATACCGTTGCCATTCACCAGGCCGAGGCCAAAATCGAATTTTCCGAGACTGCGGTCAAATAACAAACCCCGGTCATAGGTGATGCCTGCCATGCGATAGGCCATAAAATCCTGAAAGGACAGGCGTGTTTCGCGGGCAAACATCAGATCGGATATCTGGAACTGACCGAGCTGCATGCCAACGCCGCTGCCAAACAGGTCATCGTGCCTGAACCAGGCATCTTCAATGGTAGTCTCGCCATTATTGCCCTTCTCGGCAAAGATACCGTAAAAGTAATAGGTAATGTGATCGCTGAGAGGCGCGCTGGACAACAGCTTGACAAGATACGGCGACTGAAAATCGGAGCTCGCCTGCTCGGTCTCACCGCTGACCGGGTCAATCGACTTGCCTTCTCGTGCTTGTGCATAGGCCTGTGCCCGGATAGCGAGAGGAGCCGTTGATGGCAATGCCAGGCGCTCGTCACCTGTCTGCACCGTGTTGTCCCGCCAGTTAGGCAGCCTCATGTTGTTGTCACGAAAGTGTTCGCCGAACTGGTTGAGCCGCGGAAAGGCGGAGTGGCAGGCAACGCAACTCATGCTGTACTTACGTGCAAACACCGGTATCGCCTCGGCAGTCAATGGCAATACCAACTGAGCAAATAAGAAAACAAATGACAGGGTATAGCGTCGGAACTTAACGTCAAACGGCGTCATGCCATTCTCCTGATCAGATGGTCAAACAATAGCTTAGGCAAGCCAGAGCCGCTATTCAGCAAGCGGGATTAGCGACAACCCTAAATAATCAACCTGTACTTGAGAGCTGTGTCTGTATTTTGGGCTGGTATCGGCATTGATTGATAACGATAGATACCTTCCCCCATCGGCATGGGGTATTGGTTTGAAATTGCCGGTGGCAACATGTGCGCACATTTACCACCGACTACTTACTTGAATGAAACGCAGCATAAACCTACCTTACGCCACCTTCGAGTTGCCTGATGCGCTCTTTCAATCGCATCACTTCTTCTTGATTGGATCCGCTTGCCGGTGCGCCGTATGTGGGAGCACCGCCATAACCGGGAGCACCGCCATAACCGGGACCACCGCCATAACCGGGACCACCGCCGTAACCGGGACCACCACCGTAACCGGGACCACCACCGTAACCGGGACCACCACCGTAACCGGGACCACCACCGTAACCGGGACCACCACCATAACCGGGCGCGCCACCATAACCAGGCCCACCACCATAACCATAGCCTGGGGGGCCACCTGGATAACCGTAGCCGGGCCCGCCACGATAATCATCGTAACGATCATTATCTTTGTTACCGCCCATCCACTTGGTAGGATTCATCATTTTGCCCATATCCATCGCATGGGCTGAGTTGGCAAGCAGTAAGCTGGCTGCCACGATACATACTCTGAATTTTATATGCTGGTTTTTCATTGTGTCTGTTTCTCCCTCTATTTAAATATTCGCTTCTGGACAAACGATGTTGCCGGTCTGTCTCCCGACTACCCTTATCCCACTCGCCGGTGATGGCGTCAAATAAAAGTACATCAATGGGTCCAGATGCAAGGGAAATGATGCTTTTGCAGTAACGCCGGATAATTCGCCTATCGGTTCCTTTTGGACGAATGATGGAATCAGTCTACAGGTCGTATTCCGGCTCTGTTGCGGACAGAGCACATTGGGCCACTACACAAATGGCCTTGCCTATCAGGCGCTAATGTGCTCTGACCAGCGTGGTCTGCAGAACGACCGAGCCCCAGGCAACTGAACTCTCGGATAAGAAATACACGGTTTCTATGCCTTGAAGGCGTGGCCCGGCCCCCTTCGCGTGGACTTACTGCGTGTCCTGGCGCAGGCGATCCTGATCCCGGATCTGATCCGGATCCTGGTCCTGGTCCTGGTCCTGGTCCTGATCCTGGTCCTGATCCTGGTCCTGATCCTGATCCTGGTCCTGGTGCAGCCGGTCTTGGTCCTGGAGCCGGTCTCGATCCTGGTCTCTGAGGATATCCTCTACATTGGTCCCCGTGTTGCTTGACGTACTGCCGGTCTGCCCACTGCCAACCGGACCCGCTGCTCCCGCTCCACCGGCAGCGCCACCCTGTTTACCGCTTCCGGCCTGGGCGCTGGTCCCGAACAGGACAAGAAGTGCTACGGTCGCTAAACCCATGATTTTACTCATTGTTAAACTCCTTCTGACTGATACCAATTTGCCACTGGGCATATTAAGTTGCCACTGGACAGTTTTTGCGCCGCGGCATGGTAACTGTAGGCCAGCCCCGGTAAGTAGTTGTATAACACAGGGCGTGTCACCGGAGAATGATGTAGATCAACCCGGCTCGTTTGATCTGGCTCTGTAACCCTGCTGTTATCTATCTTGAGAGAGTGATCGCCTACTGCATGGGTCGTTATAGTTCAAAAGGTAACCACTTTGACCCCGTGCTCAAGCAGCATCTTTGCAACCAGCGGTGATTTTGCCTGGGTAACCCCATCGATGAGATCTTCTGCCGATATGCCCTTGTTTGGCAAATACAGTGGGCACACTTGTACTGTTACACCGCTTTCGATCAAGGATTTCAGGATCATCCGGGGTGACTTGTTGATGGGCTTCAGAATAACCTCTTCACTGCCAGTGAAGGCGATGTCACCGGCAGCTCCACATAAGAGTATTTGAACCGGTTGTTGGTCCCGGGTTAGCTGTGTGGTGAGCTCCAGCGCCATAAGCTGTGTCTGTGTATCCGGTGTAGTCAACACCAGGAACAATCTACAGTCCTCATCAGGCAAGACGCGGAATGGTGTGCATATGGCTATGATGGCAGTCAAATACAATATTTTCCTTGATACCATATTTCTTCTCCTCTGAGGCGTCATTGGTCCTTGCATGAGATGCTTTTATATCAACTAATATATCAACTAAATCTTCAATCAAATTCCGGTATTCTGCTGATACAACATAGTATCATTTTAATGATCGCCGAATTATATTGAGGCTCATCAACAGCATGGTTGATTCCCATCCGGCGGACCGGTCCGGTTAAAAATGGCTGGTTTTGTTCAGTATGAGAAAATAACAGGCGGGTGGCGACGAAATCGTGCGCAAAATCTTCACCGACAAAAAAGTGTTCTCATGGGCCTTGTACGACTGGGCTAATTCGGCGTTTGCCACCACCGTGCTGGCGGCCTTTTTCCCCGCCTTCTTCAAGGACTACTGGAGTGCAGGCGCGACTGTCGGCACCAGTACGTTCCAGCTTGGCGTGGGCCACTCACTGGCCAGTGTGCTCATGGTGATTCTGGCGCCCGTTCTCGGCGCGATTGCAGACGCCGGTATGGCGAAAAAACGCTTCCTCGGCGTCTTCACACTGCTCGGGATCGCCATGACGGCCACGCTGTATCTGGTCGCACAGGGCGACTGGCTGTTCGCCCTCGGCGTTTTCGTGCTGGCAAACCTGGGGTTTTCCGCCGCCAATGCATTCTATGATTCACTCATCGTCGGCGTTGCCCGGCAGGATGAGCTGGACCTGGTTTCGGCTTACGGCTATGCGCTTGGCTATCTCGGCGGCGGGCTGTTGTTTGCGGTAAATATCGCCATGGTGGTGCGGCCGGCGATGTTCGGTTTTAGCGATGCGCAGGAAGCGGTTCGTGTTTCGTTTCTCTGTGTGGCAGCGTGGTGGTTTATATTCTCCATCCCCCTGTACCTGAATGTGCCCGAGCCGGGTGCAAAGACAGATATCAGCGCAATCGGTGCGATACGGGCCGGTTTCCGGCAGTTGGCGAGTACCTTTCACGAGATCCGCAAACTGCGCGTCGTATTATTGTTTCTTGTCGCCTACTGGCTGTACATCGATGGCGTGCATACCATTGTTCGAATGGCGGTGGACTACGGTATGGCCCTGGGTTTCAACATGTCGCATCTGTTCACGGCCTTGCTCATTACCCAGTTCGTGGCCTTTCCGGCGGCCGTAGGGTTCGGCATTTTGGCGGGCCGCATTGGCGCCAAGGCCGGGATTCTCATCGCCATTTGCGTGTATATGCTGGTCACCGGCTGGGCGACATTCATGGATCAGGTTAGTGAGTTCTATGTGCTGGCTGTGGTCATCGGGCTGGTTCAGGGCGGTGTTCAGTCGCTCAGCCGCTCCCTGTATGCGCGCATCATCCCGGCAAACAAATCCGCGGAGTACTTTGGTTTCTACAATGTCCTGGGCAAGTTCGCCGCGGTACTCGGACCGCTGATGGTCGGGTTCACCAGTCTGGCGACGGGAAGTCCGCAACTGTCGCTGTTCACCATTGTTATCCTGTTTGCCATCGGAGGCCTGTTGTTGTATCGGGTTGATGAACGGGCCGGTGCCCGTATCGCGCAGGAGCTGGCCAAAGGCTAGTGTACCCCGCCACTGATATTGACCCATTCAGCGGGCCAGGAAGCGGTTAGCCGCAAGGCTTGCCTCGCAGGGAATGGCCGCTCCCTTTCCAAGAGGCATAACGCAGCGGATGGCCGCTTCCTGGCCCGCCCGAAGGGAGCGCCCCCACGAGGCCATTGCAGCGTTCCGATCCTAGGAAAGGGCGTGCCATTCCCTGCGGATCGCGCCTTGCACTGACCTCGTGGGGGCGCTCTGAATGGGTCAATATCAGTGGCGGGGTACACTAGCATGGTCGAAGACGATAAGAACTGGTCGGCCCGTGTTACGCGAGAGAGCGATGCGCTGGATCTCGAAGAGGGTGTCTTTACCTGGAAAGATCCGCGTCGCATCGCCCTGTCCCTGCAACGTTCCGCCGAGGCCAGCCGGCGCCGCAAATCCCCCCCGTTCCGCTCTGCAATGTCGATGCTGGTGTTCTATATCAACCGCGCCGGCAAGCACCTGGACCCCGGCCAGAGAGCAATTCTGGAAGCGGCTAAAACCGAGTTGCGACAGCTTTACGGTCGCATCTGAGCTATGCTTAACAAGTCAGGCCTGGAATC
>Ga0316194_10002271_pt1 | contig 13382 bp, 12 predicted proteins | sample CroRivsedime1_MG_FD_204936 | JGI IMG/M metagenome (GOLD analysis project Ga0316194, IMG submission 204936) | Coastal sediment microbial communities from Maine, United States - Cross River sediment 1 | ecosystem: Environmental > Aquatic > Marine > Coastal > Sediment | place: USA: Maine...
GAGGGTGGACAGCATTGGAGATATACCTCGGCAGACTTTGATATCACTTATGGTGGAAACGAGTATGCTCCTGCTTTAATCTCAAGAGGATCGGTGCAGTACGACACCGAATTTGAAGTAAGTACTCTCCGGTGTACCTTTGGATATGTTCAAAATCCGGTGCTAGAGTACATAGGGCAAAACCCGGTCGAGTTAATTTGGATAGAAGTACTTAAATGGTACGAAGATGTTGCTCCCGAAGAGGCGAGTGTAATCTTTATTGGGCAAGTAAAGAATGTTGCCTTTTCGGGCAACAATGCTACTGCTACTTGTGTTGGATTTGAGCACTATCTCCAACAGAGAATACCTAAGTATCGGTTTCAATTAGGATGTAACAACGATTTGTATGACGACTTCTGCGGGTTAAGTAAAGCAGCATGGAGCGTAAATGCTACAGTCTCGGCAGTGGATTCGGATGGAGTAGTACTGACTAGTTCCTCTTTTGCCACCAAAGAAGACGGGTGGTTTACTAGAGGCTTTCTAACTTGGGGAGATTATCATAGAATGATAGTGGACCATGTAGGGAGTAATATTACTATCCGTTTTCACATGCCGAGTTTTACTTCTGGTCAAAGTATAACAGCTTATGCCGGGTGCGATAGACAGTTACATACTTGTGTAGAGAAGTTCGATAACATGCTCAACTTCTTTGGACACCCTTGGATACCAATAGATAACCCATCGCAGTGGATACCTTAATGAAGTGGTTTTTTACTAGTAAAGAAAGTCAAAAGATCCTACACAGAGAATTGCGAGAGTGGATAGGTACTCCTTTTAGGCATTACGCAGGAGTAAAGAAAGCGGGAGCAGACTGTATCCATTTTGCTCTTACTGTATATGTTAATGTAGGAGCAGTACTAGACGCATTACATTATATTCCTAGATACTCGCATGATTGGTGTCACCATACTTCGGAGCAAATGCTATACAAGGGATTGAAGGCGCATAAATTATTTGTTGAAGTAGGGCACAAAGAGCCGATAAATGGAGACATACTACTATATCAATTTGGTAGAGCCGCGAGTCATTGTGGAATCTATCATGATGGCAGTGTCTATCAGTCGATAGAGAGAATAGGAGTATGTAGACTATACCATAAAGATCCCTCATGGATAGGGAGACTACGATTTGGATTTAGGGTAAAAAATGGGTAAACTCACTAATCTAGTACTAGGAGCAGTAGGTGGAGTACTCGGGGCCATAGTAGGCGGACCTTGGGGAGCATTTGTAGGATTTAGTATTGGGTATGGACTAGGAACTATTATAGATCCTTTTGTGCCTGACATTCCTTCTCCCGGCGAGCCAACAATGAATGACCTGGAGATGATGAGTAATCAAGAGGGACTCCCGTTACCCGATATTCTAGGTACTGCGAAGACTACTGGCAATCTTCTGTTTTACGGCAATAACAGAATGACGGAGATAACAGAAAATGTAGACTCGGGAGGTGGCGCTAGTGGAGGAGGCGGTGGTGGTGACGAAGAAGTAGTAACGGGGCAGAGGTACTTCTTATCTTGGGCATTAGCATTTTGTTTAGGTCCTGTAGATACCTTATACACAGTATGGGCAGACGACGAGGTAGTGTGGTCAGGAGAGCTAGAGCGTACTGTAGCAACCAAAGGACAAGTAAATATTATATTAATGACAGGAGACAGGGATAAGGTTTCTGGATTTGAAGACGAGAATGGTCTAGTCAGTCCTGGAGAAGAGTTTTTTGAAGGTAGAAATAGTATGGCGGACGAGGGCATAATCGGAGTAATGACTTTTTATTTTGGTACTGCTGATCAAGAACCTGATGACTTACTAGGAAACTTAATGCAGGAAGAAGGAGCATTCGATCCTGCGGACGGGTATAGTGATCTTGACTACCATATACCTTATAGGAGACAGTGCTATGCCTATCTCCATAACTGTTACATAGGCTCATACAATCGGTGCCCTACTATCAAGGTAGTGTTAAGAAAAGCGCCCGAGTGTTCTTTCGATACTTAATTATGGGATCATACGACAATATAGATGTACTATTTGACGAGGAGTATTACCCGTTTAACTATAATCCAGTTCATGCAATTTGGCAGTGTCTAGTAATAACTGGACTACCGGAGAGCTGGATGAGCAGTAGTAGTTTCCTAGCAGCAGCAGAGCAAATACATACGGAAGGAATAGGAGTATCTGTACTACTTAGGAATCATCAAACCTGCTTAACTTATCTTAAGAGTCTCCTGAGTCATATCAATGGGATTTTATACTACTCAACCGATGGAAAGCTACATGTTAGGCTAGTAAGGGATGACTATGATCCAGACGATCTTCCTGTTATTACTGTAGAGGAGCTACTAGACGAGCCAGATGTTGAGCGAGGTAGTTGGATGGAAAGTATAGGAGAAGTACAGATCCAATACAATCAAATAACAGTACCCGACCCTCCGGAAGAAATAGACTAACATGCAGTATGACTCCATTTTCGACGAGGATGGGCAGGCTTATTTTGACTACAACCCTGCGCATGCCATTTGGTATCTTCTAGTATCTAGTGGATTTCCAGAGAGTAAACTAAACGAGGAGTCCTTTTTAGCAGCAGCAATAACTCTGCATGGAGAAGATAGAGGAATAAGTGCTCGACTACATACTCAAATAGGAGCTAAAGATTATATATTCCAATTACTGAACCACATGAATGGAGTATTGACTTGGGGAACTGATGGTAAGTTTCATTTACTGCTTATCAGAGACGACTACGAGGTAGACGATCTCCCGATAGTAAATGAGAACGTAATGCTAGATCGCCCTGAGATTGAGCGAGCATCCTGGCCGGAGACTTATGGAGAGATCCAAGTACAATATAATAAAAGAGTATACCCGCCCGCAGGATTGAGATACTACCAAGAGGCAGTAGAGGTAGTAAGAAAAGGTAAACCAAAAATAAGAAATTATCAGGAAGTAGTAGAGATAGTGAGGCAAGGTAGACCGTATGTTAGGTATTATCAAGAAGCAGCAGAGATTATAAGAGTTAACTCGTATGTTTGTCTAGACGATATTGCAATACTGTGGACTACTACAACGACAGTATAGGAGAAGTAAATGGCGCTAGTATTTTGTGATGGCTTCGATCACTTAGCTACTGTAGACTATGATCCCTATTTGGGGTACTCGACGGACTACCAGTTATGGTATAAGTGGGAGATGGCATTTAATATTGGAGACATGAGAATAGGACACAACCCTGATTGGTTAAGGAGACCCGCTAAGAACGATTGGCCGATAGGGTATGTGACTCAGGGTAGTACATACTACCAAACACAAATGTTTCGACACTTCAACGAGCCTCACTATAATACGATAATAGTAGGATTCGCTTTTATGGGAGTACCGGGCTATTCGCCACCAGCGTCTCCTATATTAACTATCTATGACTACGACGAGAATATCATAGGCGGAATAAAAGCTATAGATGAAAACGGTAGAGTAAGGATGATAGCAGGTAGCTTCTTTTCTAATATGAATATGAGTGCCTCTTCGGGGACAATACAAGACTTCTACTCAGACATTAATGTAGTAGAAGAGAGAACTTGGTATCACCTTGAGGCAAAGTGGGTATTCGACGAGGGTACTGGCGGAAGCATGGAGTGTCGAATAAACGAGACTGCTGTAATAGATCAAACAGGTATACAAACCTATAAGGCAGGAGGAGACAGCGAGGGAAACTATTCTGTTACTCAGATCGAGTTAGCTAAAGGTCTCCACAATAGGTTTTATGTTGACGATCTTTTTGTGCTCGATGGAGAAGGCAGTGTAGCCAACGATTTCATAGGAGACTGTCGAGTAGACACCATCTACCCAAATGCGAATGGAGACTATATTAATTTCGATCCCGAGCCTAGTAGTAATGACAATTATGAGAATGTACAACCTATAGTGAGGCACTGGTACTCGTATGCTGATCATGCCACACTTAGAGGGTATTCAGGAAATTGGTATAATACGGGTATTGACTTTTCTACTTATAACGAGGCAGAAGATCCAGTAAGAGAATGCTATCATCACGAAAGTATACCCTCTTTGAATAAGCCTATTTATGGGATTCAGAGTAACTCAGTATTTAGGAAGACTGACGCAGGAAGAAAACAAGTAGAGCAGTTTATTCGAGTAAGTAGCACTAACTACGACTCGGGGAGAATAATTGATGTACCTGACTGGTCGAAAGTATATTACTACCCTGTTACTATAAACCCATATACTACAGCAGCGTGGACAGAATCAGATATCAACTCTCTCCAGAGTGGTATTGAAATAGTTACTTAGGAGTAACAATGCCAGCAGTAGATTATAAAGCAGCACTAGGCAATCCTACTAGTATAGATCATGCAAACATAGAGATACAAGGAATGCGAGTGTCTCGTACTGTCAAGATGGGATTGTTTACAGTTAATAAGAATGCAGTAAGGCAGGGAGACTACATACTTGCTAAGGAGAGCTATCCAGTTGCTAGAGTCAGATTTCCTGCGAATAGAAATATTTTTCGACTACAGCCTGGAGATCCTTTTAAATTTGTGTATCCCAAGTATGGGATCACAGAAATGATTTGTCGAGTAGTTAGAATAGAAGAAGAGGATGTAGGAACGGAGAGAATAATAGTAACTGCATTAGAAGAGAGTGTGCATGCTACTAAGCCAATTACTAGTTATACAGAACCTCCAAACTATCGAAGACGGAGACCATCAGATAGAGTATCAGTGTTGACTCCTGTTAATGTTGTCGAGGCACCCTATGCTTTAGCTGGAGAAGAGATATCTTTAATCTTTCTAGTACCGAGGAAAACCGGAAACGAGTTAGGGTATCAGATCTACTTAAGTCAGGATGGTACAGAGTATTACAATCTCAAAAATAGTGCTTACTTTCAGGTATGGGGAACACTAGCAGAAGCATACCCAGTGACTCCGACTATCGACGAGGACACTGGTATGTTAATCAACTTCGATACGAAACAAGATATGGATCGCTTGCAGAGTATCTCCTATACGGAGCTATTGGGGACGAGGAATACCTGTATAATAGGAGACGAGATAATAACATTCCAAACGATTACTCCTATTACTACTACTCAGTATAGACTTACAGGAGTTTATCGTGGTCGGTGGGGTACAGTCAATAAGAGTCATGCTATTGGAGAGAATTTTTATTTTACGGGTGCATCCATAGTTCCTGTAAAGCATTACTCGTTTACGACAGGATCTACTAGATATTTTAAAGTAGTTCCATACAGTAGAAGTAGTAGTGGCTCACTCTCTAGTGCCGAAGAAATAACGCATACTTTTACAGGCGAGGCATACACTCCCTATGAAGTAATAAATCTAAAAGCAAACGGAGATAATTACTGGCCGATATACTATGGATTACCTACTCCTGGAGATATAGTTCTGACATGGACAGGTCGAGTAAGAGGAGACGGTACAGGTATAGGAGATCCGTCAGTAGTAGTAGACGGGGCACACGAGACCGAAGGATCTTTTAGAGCAAAATTTTATGTGGGCGGGTCTCTAGTCAGAACTGCTGATGATTTATCTTCGGAGACCTACACTTATACCGCCGCTAACATACTCGCTGACAATGGACACTATCCTAGTAAAATAACAGCGAAGGTAAGTAATTTTATAGTGGGAGCAGGATCGGTGGAGTACGAGTCAGATACTACTGACTTGCTGATCAGGAAGAGTGGTACATTGACTACTACGACCACAACGACTTCTACGACCTCTACTAGTACTACCTCAACGACCACCACTACTACCACGACAACGACTACAGTTTAGGAGTAATTATGGCTACCGATAAATATGGTTTTGAAAATGTCTCCATCGGTACTTCTGGATGGAATGGGATTATGGATGATAATATTGATGACTTCGACTTGCATCTTCATACGAGACTGCTAGTTACTCTTGGAGAGAATGTCGGACAAGGACAGCCGGTAGCTATACTTCCTGGAGGTGCTGGATGGTTAGCTAGGCGAGGCAGCGACTCAGAGAGAAAGCCAGCAATAGGGATTGCAGTTGAGAGTGGACTAGTAGACGAACAGATCAGAGTGCAGCGAGTCGGACCTATGACGTATACTGGTTTTAATTTCGCTAAGATCGGGAGACCTGTATATCTCGGAGACACTGGTGGTAGTATGACTCAGACGAGGCCAGATAGTGATATTCAGTTTTTAGGGGTAGCTACAGCGAGTGATACCATTCTCCTTGGTGGGAATGTAATGGTAGAGGACTACTTATCTCCTAGTACTACAACCACTACAACCACGACTAGTACAACTACGACCTCTACGACCTCTACGACGACTACTACCACGACAACGGTATAGGAGTAACAATGTCTTTACTACTATTTGAAGGTTTTGATTTTCTTACTACTGCCTTACTACAGGACCATGTTTTTGCTTATAACTCATTATCGTACTCTACAGTAACTAGATATGGTTACGGTGGCAGTGCTAGAACTTCTGCTGGCTCGGGAGCATACTGTGGTATCGCTGTTGGAGAAGATGTTGGAAGTAACTATATAATTTGTGGAGTTGCTTTTAGATATGATCGTGAGGATGTTGATTACTATTGGGGAGTAGCCTTTTACAATAGCGAAGGGAGACAAGCTACAGTTCGCCCTATAGAAGGAGGAGCATTTGAGCTATGGCGAGGAGACACCGGAGATACACTACTAGACACCTCTAGTGCAGATATATGGACGGTAAACCAGTGGCACTACTTGGAAATAAAACTCTCGTGTACAAACTCTAGTGACTACGAGATAAGAGTAGATGGTGCTACTATAATGTCCGGAAGTGGAGTAGACTTACAACAGGAGAGCACTCCCGGAATGGATTATATTCGTCTCATGGGCGGGTATGGTAGTTCTTGCTACCATGATGACTTATACCTTTGTGATGATCAAGGCAGTAAGAATAACGACTTCTTAGGAGAAGTAGTAGTAAGGACTTTACTTCCTGATGGTGCAGGAACCCATACTGAGTTCACTCCGTCCGAAGGTAGTAACTACGAGAACGTAGACGATACGACTCCAGACGATGATACTACTTATAATTCGACAGGAGTAGTAGACAGTCAAGACTCGTATGCTATGGGTGACTTGCCGGACAGTCAGGTATCGGTACATGGAGTGAAAACTAGAGTCATTGCTAAAAAAGAAGGAGCAGGATTTAGGTCACTCAAAAATTTTGTTATAGTCAACTCTTCAAAGTATGATGAGGTAAAGAACACCTTAAGTTTATCTTATGATGTGAAGGAAGGAAGTGTACTAGAGGATAATCCAGATGACTCGCAGGATTGGGAAGTAGCAGACATAGATGCTATGGAAGTAGGTTATCAACTAGCAGCGGTACAGAGTACTACGACTACTACAGTTTAAGGAGTATAGGATGACTTTATTATTTATGGAGGGGTTTGACCACTTAGACACAGACGCAGCAGCATTAAAAGGTTGGGCCTTGGGTTATGGAGCAAGCGTTGGTACATCCTACGCGAGGTTCGATGGGAAAGGAGGAGAATGTGGTGGACGTTTTGATTCAATAAGAAAAGAACTCGGTGGAGACAATACTCTATCTACAATATATTTTGGGATAGCTTGTAAGAAAGTAGAAGTAGGTATTCCTGTAGGATACGGAGAAGGTACTTATGCACATTATTGGATCTCTACTTATGACGAGAATATTAACAGAAACCTTAAACTATCTGTAATGAGTGACTACTCTATTAATGTGTACGACGATGGAAACTCTCTTTTAGGTAGTACTTCTGCTGGAGTATTTCCTGACCTACAGTGGTTCTATTTTGAAATGAAGATAGTAGTTCACGCCACCGCAGGAGAAGTAGTTATGAAGATAAATGAAGAAGTAGTCATGAATGAGACGGGTATAGATACTCAGTATACCGCCGGAGACTACACCCGTCTGCTATATTTTACATCTATTAATTATGAGAGATCTGCTTATTATGATGATATGTATGTAGACGACTCGCAGTTTCACGGAGATTGTAGAGTGAGAACATTCATGCCTACTTCTAATGGTTATACTAACTTTACACCCTCCGCAGGTAGTAACTATGAGAATGTAGACGAGACTACTCCAGACGAAGACACTACTTACAACGAGGCATCAGACGATGGAGATAAAGACTCTTATGGAATTACTTCAAGTATCAACGGCCCGATAATAGGAGTACAGTTAAATAACTATGCGAGGAAGACAGGAGACTTAATAGTAAAAACAAAAGACCTAGTCAAATCAGGAGGTACAGATTATCTAAGTACAGAAGAGAAGAATCAATCCACTAGTTATGATTATACTGTGAGTATGTGGGAAAACGATCCCGATACGAGCAGTCCGTGGACTCAGGCTGGATTAGATGCGGCAGAGTTTGGGATAGAGATCACCGCAATGTCTACAACTACCACAACGGTTTAACGAGTAACTATGCCAACTGCTCGAATATCCCAAACTGCTGTAGAGGTACTAACTAAGGACTACTCCAAAGCTAGAGTAAGTCAGACAGTAGTTGAAGTACTTACAAGGGATTTTTCCAAAGCTAGAATAAGTCAAGTAGCAGTAGAAGTACTTCAAAATTTAGATCAGGTAAGAACCACTCAAGTAGTAGCAGAAGTACTGACGGGCGGGGTTGATCCAGACGGGAGAGTAACTCAGGTAGCGGCAGAAGTACTAACGGGCGGGACTGTTCCTACAGGTCGAGTAACTCAGATAGCGCTGGAAGTACTAACCACCCCGACCACAACAACCACGACTAGTACAACCACGACTAGTACAACCACGACTAGTACAACTACCACCACTATTCATGGGAGCGTGTGCTATGGTCATGATACAGGAGTAACAGAGGACCACACTGAAGATTTTACAGGTGAGTGGGGAGGCAGTGCCACCACGTTAGGTAGTGGAGACAGCGAGCAATTAAGGTTTTATAATAATCAATATAAGCAACTAGTAAATCCCTGGTGGTATGGTACGGGGCAAGCTACTATTCAATTAAATAAGTATCAGACCGGAGACAATGTTTCAATTTATTATAAAACCGCAGGGAACTTAAGTGCAATCGAAGCATTGGGGTGGACTCCCTATTCAGGAAAGTTCACTAGTCAAGGATACGTGGATGTTAGACTAGTACGAGGGGCATATGTAAGCACTACGAGTACCACATCGACTAGCACGACTAGCACGACTGGCACGACTACCACTACTACCGTAACGACCACCACGGTATCCTATGGATCAGACTTCACTTTTCCAAGTGATATGACCTATGAAGTATCTTGCTCTAGTCGGTATTCTAATTACTACGCTGCTCAGGCAATAGACGGTAGTAGCTCTACTAAATGCGTAATTAATGGTAGTTCGGGATGGTTGGAGATAAAGTGTCCTACTGGACGAGTTCCTAGAAAACTTACTCTGACTAGCGGGACTAATTATCTTACGGAGTATCCAAAAGACTTTACTCTTGAAGCGAGTAATACAGGGAGCTTCAGCGGAGAGGAGGATACTTTACTTACAGTAACCGGATCGACTGGATGGAGCGCTAGTGAAACTAGAGAATGGGAGTTTGAAAATACTACTGCTTATACTTACTTTAGGCTAGACGTTACTGCAAACGATGGTGGAGGTAATCTAAGTATTCAAGATTTAGAACTTATCCCTGCTAGTTACGAGGTACTCTCAGGATGGCCTCCGTATGATGACTACGGGGCAGAAATGGCTCAAGGAGAAGACAGCGATGCTAGCTCTCAGTATTCAGCGGGTAATGCTAGTGAGTATGCAGTAGACGGCAATACAGGTACTATGTGGGTATCTAGTAGTGGGCCTCCCCAATGGTGGGAAGTAAATTTTGTAGTTGGAAGAAAAATAAATAAAGTAAGCATTACCTCAAGAAGTGATATCTATTACTACGAAGGACCAGGAACTTTTACAATAGAGGGAAGTAATACAGGCGACTTCTCTGGAGAAGAGGATACCTTACTATCAGTAGTAGGACTAGTAGCGTGGACTCAATCAGAGACCAGAAGTTTTGAGTTCTTCAATGCAAATTACTACAAGCATTATCGGATGAACTGTACGGGTAATGCCTCCGGTAATGTCTCTATGGCAGAGATAAAGATGTATGGTGCCCAGGGAGACAATGCTTCAACTACAACTACAACGACTACGAGTACTACAACGACTACGAGTACTACAACGACTACGACCTTACCGTACTTCGACTATGAGACAGATTTTTCAGAGTATACTATTGGAGTAACTCCTGGAGACTGGTCAGAGCATTGGCATACAGGAGATTTCTCTCTAGACATTGCAAGTGGAGACATAGGAGGTAAACAACTCTACTTTGATAAATCAGTACTGAGTAGCAGATGTGCATGCTCGTGGGATGATATAGGAAGTAAACTCAATGTAGAGATCCTATGTAAATTACAGTGGACTTCCACTGGTAGTTATCTGATTGGACCTGCTTGTAGACTGGCTGGAGGAAGTACCAACGAGACGGGATATGCTCTATGGTTAGACGATAATTCTAATGCTATACTACTTAGGAGATATAATGCGGGGACGGGCTCTAGTGATCTAGCCAGCCATTCTCATACAATGACAACAGATACTTACTACTGGGTAAGAGCGAGATTTGTAGGAAGTGGCATTAAAGCGAGAATATGGGATGATGGGAGTAGCGAGCATGGGACTTGGGATATTGATTATACCGATCCAAGTCCATTGACTAGCAGCGGTGCAGTAGGATTAGCTAACTACAGTTATGACGGGTGGTGCGACTACTTTGGAGTAAAGTTGTTGACTACTACGACTACCACTACGACTACTACAACAGTTTAGGAGTAACAATGGCATTAGTATTATTAGAGGGATTTGATCACTACAGTACTGCTAGTCAGGCGGGCCTGAAAGGGGCAGGGTACGATACTTCCCCGACTCCTCTTACTAGTTCAGGGAGATTTGGAGGCGGGTGCATCCAAATGAGCTCTAGTACTGATTTTCTTTATTTCCAAGGAACAGATACTCCTACTATTTGGATGGGATTCGCTTTTTATATAGAGGAGATTAATGTCCCGACTATTACAAGTACTTACTTCACTTGGGGGATTTTCTCGGATACTGCTATTCATGTGGCATTTTATATCAATCCTTCTTTTGGCATTAGTGTATATAGATCGTCTACTCTACTAGGTAGTACCGATCCCGGTATTATCAGTCAGCAGACTTGGCACTACATAGAATGCTATGCTAAAATAGACAATAGTGTAGGAGAAGTAATATTAAAAGTAGATGGAGGCGAGGAGTTAAATCTTACGAATCAGGATACCTTTCACGCAGGAGTTAACACTAATATTGCTTCAGTCGCTTTTTCTGCTATTTACTCGTCTATAGAATGCTGGTATGATGATCTTTATATTGACGATGCTGGATTTTTAGGAGACATAAAGGTAGTAACAAAACTTCCTGACAGTGACGGTACTCATACTGATTTTACTCCCCAGGGAGCAGGAAGTCATTATGTAGAAGTAGACGATACCTCGCCAGACGATGATACTACTTATGTAGAAGGAAAAGATAAAGGAGATCAAGAGAGTTTTGGTATACCTACTACTGGACTCGACGGGGAGATAGTTGGAGTACAATTAACTCAATACGCAAAGAAGACAGATGTAGCGACTTGTGGAATTAAAAATTTAGTACGAGTCGGAGGTACAGATTACTTAGCTAGTACAGAAAGATTTTTATCAACTGGTTATAATTTCTTTACAGACATATGGGAGAATAATCCAGACACTAGCAACCCGTGGAAGAAAAGCGACATAGATAATGCAGAGTTTGGAGTAGAGATAACTAGTTTAAGCACTACTACGACTACTACAACAGTTTAGGAGTAAACAATGACTATATATCTTTTAGAGGGATTTGACTCCTATGGAGCTGATGAGACCAAGATGGATGTGCATACGAAGTATCCAAATTCAAGTGGCTCATTTCAAAATGCTACTCCTGATACTCTCTCCGGTTCGGGTTACTACTTGGAACTTGGTTATAGGCAGCCGCTAGAGATTGGTATAACTCCTCCTTCATCTGGAACAGTAGTAGTAGGCTATCATGTTTATATGCCATCTACTGTTAATTCTAGCGATCTTATCCAAATGCATGGAGCATCTGGATTTGGAAATTATCATGTAAAGATCAATCCCAATGCAGGGGGGTATTTGGAAATTAGGGACGCTACGGGTACATTGAAGGCTACTGCTAGTAATCCTCTTAATACCGATACTTGGTTTTTTATAGAGGTCAAATTAGTTCTTAATACTTCTGTCTCGGTTAGAGTAAATGGAGAGGAGGTAGTATCGGATGCTACAGGAGACTATCAACGGGATAGTGAGGTTATTGAGGTAGTGCGTCTTTATAATGCCTCGACAAATACATACATGATTGATAATCTGTATGTAGCAGATTCCTTTCTAGGAGAGATGGTCATACATACAGTAGTACCCGATACGGACGGGACTCATACAGATTTTGATCCGTCTACAGGAAGTGATCACTATGCACTAGTAGACGAGATACCTCCTGTGGATACTGACTATAATGAAGGCTCTGCTCTTAATGATAAGGAGAGTTATACTGGTACACCGAGTCCTAGTCTTGTAGGGGCTATAAAAGGAGTTCAAGTAAACAACAGAGTAGTGAAAACAGGACAGCTAGCTACAAAAATAAAAGGGCTAGTCAGGACCGGAGGAAGTGACTATACAACGGACGAGGAGTATTTGAGTGCAGGAGCGACGTTAGTGCCCGCAATTTGGGAGAACAATCCTAACACGGGTAGTCCGTGGACTCCGGCAGAAGCGGAAGCAGTGGAGTTCGGATTACAGATAACTGGACTTTCTACTACTACCACTACTACGGTGTAAAGAGACGCGATGCCTACTGTTAAACTTGCTCAGTGCGTTACTCTATATGCCGAGTCAGCGCAATCAAAAGTAAGAAATTACCAAACAGTAGTTTTATACGCCGAGTCAGCACAGTCTAGAGTAAGAAACTATCAAACAGTACTCTTAATTGCAGAGAGTATCCCAAAAGCAGTAAGAGACACACAAGTAGCAGTCGAGATCGGAGTAGGAGGAATCGGTCCGACTAAGTTAAAAGATAGTCAAACAGCCATCGAAGTAGGTCTTGGAGGAAGAGGACTTACTAAGTTAAGAGATAGTCAAGTAGTAGTCGAGATAGCCGTGGGATTGTGGAGTACGACTACTACCACTACGACTACTAC
>Ga0316194_10002272_pt1 | contig 13380 bp, 9 predicted proteins | sample CroRivsedime1_MG_FD_204936 | JGI IMG/M metagenome (GOLD analysis project Ga0316194, IMG submission 204936) | Coastal sediment microbial communities from Maine, United States - Cross River sediment 1 | ecosystem: Environmental > Aquatic > Marine > Coastal > Sediment | place: USA: Maine...
ACATCGCACTGGTTCTGTTTGTTGTATTGGCGCTCGCGCTGTTTTGTGGATTCCCCGTCGCTTTCGTACTTGGGGGTATCGCAATTCTGTTCGGCGGGATCGGTATTCTTCTCGACGTGTTCGAGCCGATCCAGTTCTTCAACCTGATGCCAAGGGTCTGGGGCTCGGCAGCTTCGAACCCGATTCTGGTCGCGGTGCCGATGTTTATTTTTATGGGCACCATGCTGGAGCGCAGTGGTGTCGCCAATGACTTGCTGCACTGCCTGCAGGTAATCACCCGCCGCATTCCGGGTGGACTGGCGATGTCGGTCACGCTGATGGGCACCATCATGGCAGCAACGACAGGCATTGTTGGCGCGTCCGTTGTGATGCTCACAATGATCGCGTTGCCGTCGATGCTGCAACGTGGCTACGACAAGAAACTCGCTGTTGGCACCATTGCTTCCGCCGGTACCCTGGGGATACTGGTGCCCCCCTCGATCATGCTAGTGATCATGGGCGATCTGCTGTCGGTTTCCGTGGGCGCGTTGTTTGCCGCCGCAGTGTTTCCCGGCCTGGTGCTCGCATCGCTGTATCTCTTGTATATCGGCGTGGCAAGTTTCGTTAACCCTGATCGTGCACCACCCCTGCCTGCAGACATCGGTCCCAAGTCAACCGCTGAATTGTTCGCGTTGATCGGTAAGAGCTTCTTTCCACCGGTGTTGCTGATCACACTGGTGCTGGGTTCGATATTCGGTGGCTGGGCTACACCAACCGAGGCGGCCGGCGTAGGGTCTATCGGCGCGCTGTTCCTTGCATGGACGAACAAACGTCTGAGCATGCAGACGTTGAAGGACGTCATCGAACGTGCCGGTCTGACCAATGGCATGGTGTTTTTTATCTTCTTCGGCGCCACCTTGTTCTCGTATGTGTTCCGGTCTCTGGGCGGTGATGATCTGATTGTTGAACTGCTCGCCACAATCGGTATCGACACCGGGTGGGAGATACTGACATTCATGCTGGTGCTTACATTCATTCTCGGTTTCTTCTTTGACTGGATTGAGATCACATTGATCGTGCTGCCGGTCTTTGCGCCCATCCTGCAGGGTGTGGACTTCGGGCCGCACATTGGCGAGGGCGGCCCGATCGTGTTCCTGACATGGTTCGTCGTCATGATGTCGGTCAACCTGCAGACCTCCTTCCTGACGCCGCCGTTCGGATTCACGCTGTTTTACATGAAGGGTACGGTGCCGCCTTCGATTACCATGGCGCACATTTACCGCGGCATCATCCCGTTTGTTGTGTTGCAGCTGATCGGGCTATCGATCATTCTGGCGTTTCCGCAGGTGGCATTGTGGCTGCCGCGTTGGGCGGGTTTTCTGTATTGACGGCGCTCGGGAGTGATTCGGGCCGGACGGGGGGGAAACGGGACGCTATGCGTCCCGTTTTCCTTGATGGTTGGCGCCGCATCGTATTGTTCGGGTTTCGCGCATCGCGTCACTCCACCTTCACTCGCTCATTTCGTTCGCCGAATCCCTGAATATGCGTGATGTTCTCCGGCTTGTTTTACTCTGCCTTTTCTCTGTTGCTTCGGGGCAGGTGAGTGCTGTTGACACGATCAAGATTGCTTTTATCGACGCATTGAGTGGGGAGTACGCCGATATTGGCTTTGACAGCCTTAATCAGTTTCAGGCGGCCATCGCTTATACCAATGCCAATGGCGGAGCGCTCGGTCTCGATCTCGAACTGGTTCCGCTCGACGACCAGTCCAGTGTTGAGCGCGCTCTGGAGCATCTCGACCTGGCCCTGGGGCAGGGAATTCGCTACGTGACCCAGGGTAATAACCCGGAAGTGACGGTTGCTCTGGCGAAAGCGATTGATGCACACAATGCGGAGAACCCGGGTCGCGCAGTCCTGTTTCTGAATTATGGTGACGGTGCGCCGCAACTCGACAATCTGCATTGCAGTTTCTGGCATTTTCGGTTCGATGCAAGCCTGGAGATGAAATTGCGTACACTTGTTGACGGCATTCCGGCCGATGGCAGCGTGCAGAGCGCCTATCTTCTCAATCAGGACAACGCGTGGGGACATCAGGCCAGCCGCGAGATACAGCGGATGCTCTCGAAGCTGAGGCCGGAAATACAGATCGTCGGAGACGAAGTGCATCCGGGCGGAAGCGATCAGGATTTGTCTGTTTATGTTCAACAGGCAATGGCGTCGGACGCCGATGCGATCATCACGGCGGATCGTGGTGCTGACCTGGAGAGACTGATTTCAGCCGTCGCCCGTCTTGGCGGACGAACACCGGTGTTTATTGCCAGTAACGTTGCTTCCGGAGTGCCTGCAGCTATCGGCGTATCAGGTTCGGACCGCGTGACAGGAGTATTCACCTGGCATGCAAACATCGGCTCAAACCTGTTGAGCCCCTTCGCCCGATCCTATCGCGAGACGCACGGGGAAGACTGGAACGGATTGGCGAGCTATGTCACGGTTCAGATGCTTGCGGCCTCAATTGAGAACGCGCGATCCAGTGATCCGGTGCAGGTGGCACGTGTGCTCGAGGGATTGTCCTTCCTCGGGGTCGCCGGTCCAACTGCCATGCGCGAAGACAATCACCAGTTATTGCAGCCTCTGTTCCTCTCCCGTCTGGTCAGCCCCGGCAGCGGCACTGCCGAAAATATGGCTGTAGATTCCAGCCTGGCATGGCAGACATTGTCTCGAAGTGAACCTGATGAAACCGCGCTTGAAACGGCGTGCAAAATGCAAAGACCCAAGGTGTCGAACCAGTAGTTTCGCAGTCCGGTTACATTAATTTTGCGTTTATAAGCTCGGGTCTCGCAATCCGAATGGCAACCCGGATTCCCCGATGTCCAGTTTTAGTCGAATTGCGAGTGGTGTCCCGTGCGGCGCGTTTCGCTGCGCCGTTGGTAAAGCGCACGGTGATGCCGGTACTGTTTTCTCCCCGACCTGCCATCTCATGACCGAGATGATAAGTATCGAGTGGCACGCATGTCAGCAGTTCCCGGTATACCGTCGCCCATGAGCTGAAGCGGTATTGTTGCGGGCCGTCATAAGCGAATCCGGCATCGTGGGTCGGGTAGCGCAAACGCGAAGTGGCAACGCTGATGGCATCCAGTGAAATTCCGGCACCCTCAACGAGATAGCGCTGGCTTTCCGGCAGAAAACCGATTCCGGCGCCGCGTTACACCAGTTCAAGCGGAGAACGTTCATAGACATCGACGCTTATTCCGAGATCACGCAACAAGGCGGCGGTCAATCCGCCGAGAGAACCACCAATGATAGCGGCTTGCATGGACAGGATCAGTATTCGCCGGAGTGGCCGAAGTCATTGCGACACGCCAGCGTGTCATCATTGTCGACGCCGAACGCCTCCGCAGGCAAACCACCCGTGCAGTCGAGACATCCTGCAAATGAAACGTTCATGGTTTGTCTCCTCCGACCCTGTTTGATGGCAGCCTTTCCAAAGTAGCATCGGGTGGGGAAGATGTGAAGCGAGACCGCCTTGAACCACGTATTGGCCTATTTGGCACGCGGACGAACGCAGATCGAGGTGAGTCAGTAAACAGATATCGATCCCGAACCCGCGGAAATACTTGCCGCCCTCGAGCGTATCCAGGCAGCTATCGGGCAGGCTGAGTTGCTCGCGTATCAGGTCGCGCCGGATTGAACCTGGTTTCGTTGAGCTGCGTTCACGCACTTCACCGATAAGTGAACGGCATCGGATACGGTCTGCCGAACGGCACGCCTGCGCGAACGACATGTAACGGTTTCAACCAGTGCGTGCCGGGGCGGGTGTTGTTTTTCGTATCGACGAACTCCACTGGTTCTTCAACCAGTTCGAGCACGGATACGTCTGCCGGCGCACCAACTTCCAGGGTGCCCAGTTTGTCGATCCGGTCGATGACGCCAGCGGGCGCAGACGTGGCAAGCGCCACGACCTGCTGCAGAGATAAACCCAGATTCAGGAACTTGCTCATCACCCATGGGAGGTAAGGCATCCCCGGAGAGTTTCCACTTAACGCATGAATGTCGCTGCTGATGGTATCGGGCGTGAGGCCTTGTTCGATCGCCGGTTCTGCAACGGTATAGTCAAAGCTGCCGCCTCCGTGACCGACATCGATCGTCACGCCGCGCTGTTTTGCTTCCAGCGCGGCTGGCAGCAGTTTTCCATTCTGTACGATGTTGTTGCCTGCACCGCTGTATGAGTGCGTCAGAACATCGCCCGGACGGAGCATATCGAGCAAGGTCGACAAGTTGCCCGGCGCGTCCCCGATGTGGCACATGACCCGCGCGCCGGTGGCCGAAGTTTCCGCTGCTCGGATAGCGCGACGTAACGGATCCAGGCCATTGTCACCGACGACGTTGCGCGAAATCCGCACTTTCACACCAAGCACCACGTCACTGTTCTCCGCTACGCACTTCGCCGCAGCGTCGACGTCGGCGTAATCGATATTGAGGGTTTCGCCAACCGGGAATCCCGCCAAACCCATCCGGGAAATATGAATGAATGCGAACATGCGGCTTCGCGAGGCTGCCATCATGTAGTGTTTGAATGCGCCGAAGTTGTTTGCGCCGGCGTCTCCGGCGGACACGTACGTGGTCGTTGCGGTATACGGTGCGAGTTCGTCGGCCGGCAAACCTAGCGCTGAGCCAAGCGGGTAAACGTGTGTGTGGAGATCGACCAGGCCAGGTGTCACCAGCTTGCCACGCGCGTCGATGACGTGGCGCGCAGTTGGGCGCGGGATCTCTGGTGCGACTTGGACAATACGGCCCCAGAGAATGCCTACGTCGTATCGTCCTCGCAGTTGTCGGCTGGGGTCGAGTACTTCGCCGCCCTGGATAAGCAAATCAAGTTTGTCGTCTTCCATTGCGTGCAGGCTTGGCATTAACAACGTTGACCCGCCGACGGCAGCCGCGGTGCGAAGAAAGTTACGTCTGTTGAAAGCGGTCATTTTTCCTCCCTATCTAGCTGTCGCCTTTCGAGAACTTCGCAGCATCATGGCATGAAGAGCACACCCTCTTGCAGGGATACGTCCAATGGCCTTCGATGCTACGGGGCTATTGGCGCTCAGCTGAGTGAGAATGCTACGCTTGTTTGGACCAAGCCGGGAGCGTAGCTGCCCTGGGCGCCCGGGAAAGTGTTGTATCTGTAGGCCAAAAGTAGCCCACGGTGGCGTAAGCTTCTGGTCATGAGAGGGGGCGCGTTCGCGCGGTAGAGGTCTTGAAAAGTGAGATGCTCCGACGGACGGCCCTTGTTGGCGAGAGCCAAGCCAACTCCGGGTGAGGAGATGCTGAATGGATATCGCCATTTTGCTTGTGCATTTTCATTTCAACATCATTAACCTTGCTTCGCGGCGGCGCTAGCGATGGCAGCAAAGGCACCACAATTCGCTAAACTTACGCGGCCGCGATTGCACAAGGCGGTAGCACGCGAGCGCTTGTTCAATCAGCTGGATGAGGCGCGCAGTCGAAAATCCGCCATATGCGTCATCGGTCCCCCTGGTGCCGGCAAGACCACGTTGGTCGCAAGCTGGCTGGATGAAAATGACATCAAAGGCATCTGGTACCAGGTGGACCCGGGTGATGCTGACCTGGCGACGTTTTTCTACTACCTTGGTGAAGCCGCTAAACCATTCCGCCGCAAAAATCAGCGTCTGCTACCGCTGTTGACGCCGGAATATCTGCAGGACGTTGGCGGATTTTCCAGACGTTTCTTCCGGGAGCTGTTCTCACGCTTGCCCGATGGTGCAACACTGGTCCTCGACAACTATCAGGAAGTCGAATCCAGTCATTCCTTTCACGAGATCGTTTCAGCGGCAGTGAATGAAATTCCGCAGCGACGCACATTGCTGGCGGTCAGCCGGCGTGATCCGCCTGACTGCTACGCCAGACTGATAGCGAATGGAAACGTTGATTTTGTCGAATGGGATGAACTACGGCTGACTCTAGAAGAAGCGCGCCAAATAGTTGAAACGCGGGTATCGGCTGTCGAATTGCACGAAGTCAACAGACTCTACGAAGATTGCGGAGGATGGGCTGCTGGCCTGACGTTGATGCTCGACAGTTACCGGCAAGGTGAAGGCGGGTCCAGGTTTCCAGAGAAGAGCGATGTCATGGCTCAACACGATTCGATCTTCGGCTACTTCGCTGCGCAGGTCTTCGAAAGTTTGCCGGATCGAACCCGGGATTTCCTGCTTGCTACCGCCGTGCTCCCGCAGGTGCCGGTGTCCCTCGCCCGGGAATTGACCGGTGACCCAGGCGCCGCCGATATTCTTGAAGATCTCTACAGGCGCCATTTATTCACTCACCGGCGTGCCGGAGCGGAACCGACCTACTGGTATCACGCGCTGTTTCGAGAGTTTCTCAAGGCAAGGTCCCTGGCAGTTGTCGATCAAAATCGGATGCGCGAGACGATGCGGCGCGCAGCGCGCCTGCTCGAAGCGAGGTCCGATTTCGATGATGCGTTCCGGTTGTTTTTCGACGCCGGAGATTGGCCGGCCGCCAGACGTCTGATCGAACGTCACGCGGAGGCGATGCTTGCACACGGCAGGGGCGGGGTCTTGCGCGACTGGATACTTACCTTGCCCGATGGCATTGTCGAGGACGCGCCATGGCTCCGTTACTGGCTCGGAACCTCGTTAATTGAAATTGAACAGAAACAGGCGCGCAGCCATCTCGAGCGCGCCTTTGGGCGGTTCGCCACCTCCATTGACAATGTAGGTCAGGCACTATCGGCCGCAGGCGTGATTGAAAGCTACTTTTTCGAGTGGTCCGACTTCAGGCCATTGCGGCACTGGGTTGACACTCTCGAGCCGTTGTTGAAACGCACGCGTATGTCCGTCAGTGCATTAATAGAACGACGCATATACAACAGTTTGTTGCTCGGTATGCTCTACGCTGCTCCTGACCATCGTCTGCTCCCTCATGTCGTCGAACGCCTAACGGAAATGCTTGATGAGGACATGGATATCAACAGCAAAGTGTCGATAGCACACACTTTACTCAGCTACGGCAACATCAGCTGCGACATGGAGCGCGGAACTATCGCGGTGGCGCGTACGGAACCGCTGCTTGATCACCCGGAGCTGACGCCCTTCAATCGCGTATGGTGGTATGTGCGTAAAGGCTATTATTGTTTTGTAACCGGTGAGTATGGGGCGGGGTTCGAGGCGTTGAACCGCGCGAGCGAACTCAGTGAAGAGCACGGACTGCAAGGGCTGCGTCGTGCGGCTTTGCTGGTGAATTCGTACCAGAATGCAGGCTGCGCCATGATCGGTGATGTACGCCGCGCACGCATGTGGCATGAGCGCAACAGTTCAATAGCGTCGCCTGATCGGCCAATGGACAAGTGGCACGTTACGGAAACAAGAGTTCACCTCGAGTGCGCCAATGGCAACTACGGAGCAGTGGCCGAATACAGCCGTAAAGCGGCGGCGGAAGCGGCTGATGTCGGCATGCCATACATTGAAATCCTTGGTGTTGAGCACGAGGCGGCCGGCCTTGCGGTAACCGGCGATTTACAACGTCTTGACGAAACGCTATCCCGTTTGCGTCGAATGATATCCGGCACCTGCTTCGCCTTTCTCGAATGCCAGGCCCGATTCCTTGAGTCGTATAGTGCCCTGGTGCATGGCAGCGCAGAACGTGGGCGTGGCCTGCTAAAGGAAGCCATGCGGTTCGCGCGCGAGCACCAGTTTCGCTACGCGCAAATGGCGCGGTATTCCGTCGTCACCGGGTATTTGTTTGCAGAGGCGCTACGGGAAGGCGTGGAAGCGGAATATGTATGCGATGTGATCCGCAGGCTTCGTATTCGACCACCTGTCGATGCGCCGGACTCGTGGCCGTGGCCGATAAGGATTCACAGTCTTGGAAGATTTGATGTATTTCGTGACGGTGAGAAACTCGAATTCAGGGGCCGCGCCCCGCGCAAGGTGCTCGCGTTGCTAAGAGAGATCGTGGCAGGCGGCGGCGAAGCGGTGGCAAGCAGCCACCTGGTAGATACGCTGTGGGGCGACGAAGAAGGCGATGCGGGCCGAAAAGCGCTTGATGTGTCGCTTGTCCGTTTGCGCAAATTGCTCGGGAGCACCGATGCCGTCATCGTGAGAGACGAGCGGGTTGGTCTTAACGCTGATATGTGCTGGGTCGATGCATGGGCGTTTTCCCGTGTCGGCGAGATCGTCGAACGTGGTGACGAATCGGTGCGCAGACTTGGTCCCCGAGCGCTGGATTTGTATCGCGGAGGTTTCTTGCCGGGTGCCGATGAAACGAGCCTGATCGTCATCACGCGTCTGAAATTGCGAGACAAGCTGGCGCGGTTGGTATCGGCACTCGGACGGCAACTGGAAGACGCTCGTGAATTCGAGCAAGGGCTGGAATGTTACCGGCGCGGAATCGAGGCAGACGAACTGGCAGAGGAGTTTTATCAGGGCGTGATGCGTTGCCATGCCGCGATGGGGCGCCAAGCTGAAGGCATGGCAGCATATCGCCGATTGCGTCAGACGCTGTCAGTGGTGCTGGGAGTGCGGCCGTCGGAGAGCAGTGAACAGTTGATGCAGTTGCTCGGGCGCGCTGGTTCACAGCGGCATTCATGAAACGCGGAAATAAGTTTGTCAAAGACTATTTTCATTTTGTAGGGCAGTTGTAAGTCCGGAACGAATGTTCGTAGGGCATCCGTAGGATGCGTTCTCCTAGAGTTGGCCGCGTGGGGTAGCGACATGTCGTTGCCTTTCATTGACTGCCGTGCGGCAGGCGGCGCGTATTTAATCGACTCAAGGAGGAAATGCTCATGATGATCACCAAATTCGCAGCAAAGGCGCGTACCTCGGTTGCGGCAGCAATGTTTGCGGCGTTCGCGTTTAACGCGACAGCAGGCGAGCAGGGCAAGTTCGTAGGGCATGCGGTTCTGAACAATACCAAGTTTCACGAAGTCAAAACACCGGATGGTCACCCGTACAAAGCTGGATGGACAGGCGAACAGGAAGGGTTGATTTTCCACAATGGTGGTGGCAAAGCCCTGGACAAAATGCTCGACCGCGCACATTACATTGTGCAGTACGTCGGTGATGCCGGTACGGGATCGGGCTATTGCATGAAGACGTTTACCACCGCGGAAGGGCACAAGCTGTTTGCTCGCTGCGACTGGCAGCTTAATGCCAAAGGGTCACATGGGACGGTGACTTTACTCGGGGGAACCGGGCCATTTGCCGGAATCAAGGGCAAAGGAAAATTTAATGTCGTGTCGGTTTCCCCGGTCGTTATGTGGGACGACATCGAGTGGAGTTGGGAGACTCCTTGAGCATGTATCCATTGTGACGGAGTCATCACCATGGGAAAACCTGAACGCTACATCGTGCACATTTATCGTCGGGAAGGCGCCGGTAGTGCCATGCGCGTGGCAGGCTTACTTGAAGGAATAGGTAATGGACCGCAACGATCGTTTACAAGTGCAACGGAGTTGTGGGATTTATTGAACACAACGACGAAGGTGTCTCGCGGAACCGGTTGTCCGGGGCGCAAGCTGCAAAAGAAAATATCCAGATAGCTGCCTGCTGTCTCCTTACCCGAGAAGAAATGCCTCTCTCGTTTGCCGGGGTCTACGACCCCGGCTTTTTATTGTCCCCCGGCTGGGGTACATGATGACCGACGAAGCCGATCTCGAACTGTCGCAGGTGATAAACGATTCGCTCTACATCCATGTCTTGCACTGCTTCTCCCGCGGCTCTTCCGGGTATCGGGGTGGCTCTGCCTCCCACTTTTTCTTTATGACGGTGTTCCGGACTTGAAGCGACATCGCGGTTGTGGTCAACGTAAACAGGTGACGTAACCAGACATCGGCCAAAACGCCGGGTTTGCTGGCGGCCGCGCATGTTTCTGTCACGCCTCCTGACGCAGCTTGCGGCATCGCGCCGCTGCGTGCCATTCGTCGCAGGCGATGTCGCGATATGATGGGCCAAGTGAATCCTTTCTGCCCCGTCCCGGTGAATTCTCAGCATTTCTCGAACAGTACGCCGATGTCACAACCGGCCTGGTACCCGGGGTGCATGCGATGAGCAGCGCGCAACAGGCTGTCGCAGTCGAACATCCTGTGGGCGATGACGACCCGGCTTCGGTTATCTCCTCGAACCGCTGGTTGGTATTGGTACTGGCGCAGATAACGACGCTTGCCTTTGGTATGGCAGTGACGGCGACCAATGTTGTCCTGCCACAAATGCGCGGGGCTTTGTCGATAACGCAGGATCAGGCAGCGTGGATCGTCACTATCTTTCTCGTCGCAGCTGCCGTGGCGACGCCTTTAACGGGCTGGCTGGCTGGTTGGCTGGGCTGGCGTCGTTTCATGGTGACGGCGCTGATCGGATTCACGCTCTCCTCGCTTGCATGCGGACTGGCGGGTTCGCTGGAAGTTTTGCTGCTTGCCCGTGCGGCGCAAGGTCTTTTCAGCGCACCGCTGATGCCGCTTGGACAAGGCATGGTGCTCGCCTCGTTCCCGCGCCGCATGCATCCCATGGTGCTCATGCTGTGGGGGATCGGGGCCGTGATGGGGCCGGTACTGGGGCCGGTTCTTGGCGGCGTGATCGCCGAATCGCTCGATTGGCGGTGGGTGTTCCTGATGATGGTGCCGCTTGGCGCCCTATCCGCAGTACTCGCTGTTGTCGCACTAGGTGACCAGGAACGTGGAACCTCAGGCCGCCTCGGCTTGATCGGTTTTATCTCGCTGGGTGTATGCATGAGCAGCGCGCAACTGATGATGGACCGCGGTCATCGCCTGGACTGGTTCGCATCGTTTGAAATTATTGTCGAGACAATATTGGTCATCGCGGCACTCGTCATATTTATTGCGCATACGGCATATTCCCGCTCGCCATTCCTGAATCCGCGCATGTTCAGGGACTGGAACTTCAGCATTGGGGTCGTGATGGCCTTGATCATGGGCGCGCTGAGCTTCACGACGATCGTGCTGTTTCCGTTGTTGCTGCAGGAACTGCGCGGGTACCCGGATTTGATGGTGGGTTATCTGATTTCGGCGCGCGGTGTGGGAAATCTTCTGAGCTTTGCGGTGGTCGTGCAACTCACTCGATATAACGCCCGACTGTCGCTCGCCATTGGCATGGCGCTTCAATGCTGGGCGGCATGGAAGATGACTTTGTTTGACATCAACATGACGACGTTTGATGTTGTCTGGACGAACTTCGTGCAAGGGTTTGGATTTGGTATTGCCTATTTGCCGATGACCGTGCTGGCATTCGCCACCTTGCCGACCAACCTCGTTGTGCAAGGCTCGGGGCTCATGATTCTGATGCGCAACTTTGGCAGCAGCCTGTTCATTTCATTGAGTGTCCTCGTGCTGTTGCGGTCAACAGCAGAGAATTACGCCGGCTTGAGCGCCATGGTCACGCCGATGAACGAGGCACTGCGCAACCGCGGTCTTGCCGGTGGATGGGATCTGGCTACCACCAGAGGCCTCGCCGAGCTAAGTGCGGAGATTCAGCGTCAGGCGGAAATGGGTGGCTACCTGAACGCGTTCATATTGTTCGCCATCGCGGCAGCAATAGGCTTTCCGTTTGCGTGGATGTTCCGTGATCCGAAGCGACTGGACGCAGCGAGGTCGCGATGAACATGCTGCGAAATCGTTGCGTGGAAAGATCCTTGTCTCCAGCATGTTTCCGGCATCGGCTCGATGCACGCTGGTTTGAACATACATCGAACTTGCGTTTCGATTGACGCCCAATGGAGCGGGGGATACAGTCACTGTGGGTGGCAGAAGAGTTTGATTCTCAAAAACACATCCGGATCGGGAGGAGCTTATGTGGAAAACGTGCAAGCTATGCACGCTGATCGCCTTTACACTATTGTTTGCAGCTGGATGTGGTGACAGCGGCGATCAGCAACAGGCGGCTTCTTCAACGCAAGTGCAGGAGCGCGAGTTTCAGGTTGTGGGAACCTGGGGCAATGTCGATCTGTGGAAGAAGCACGAGAGCAGATTCTGGCAGGAAACCTTGCCACGGGTATCGGGCGGCAAGCTGACTGCAAACGCCAAGCCTTACACCGAGGTCGGACTGTCGGGCTTCGAAGTGATGCGACTCCTGAAGCTGGGCGCTTACGATGTGGTCCATGCCGTTGTAACGTATGTGGCACAGGATTCACCGGCCCTGGAAGGTGTCGACCTCGCGGGTGTGGCACAGGACCTGGATACTTATCGTAAGGTGATGGAGGCCTACAAGGGCGTGCTGTCACGCGAGCTCGCCGACAAGTACAACGCCAAGCTGCTGATGCTGTATTCCTTTCCCAGTCAGCAGTTGTATTGCAATCTGGGCGACAAGGGTGACAAGAACGTGCACCTTGCCGACCTGAAAGGCAAGAAAATCCGCACCTATTCCACCACGCTGGGCGATTTCATCGAGGGCATGGAGGCGAGTGCTGTCACCATTGCTTTTGCCGAAGTGGTGCCAGCGCTGCAGAAGGGCGTGGCCGACTGCGGGATCACCGGCACGGAGCCCGCGTACAACGCCAAGTGGTGGCAAGTTGTCACCCACAATATCCGCGTGCGGCTCGGATATGCCGCAACAGTCCTGGCGATAAACATTGATACCTGGAACAGCCTCAACGACGATACCCGGAAGCTGATGACCGAGCAGATCGCCAAATTCGAAGACGAGGTCTGGATTGCGACCAAGATTGCCGACAAGCAGGGAATGGACTGTAATGCCGACGGTCCTTGTCCGATGGGTGAGCCGGGCGGGATGGTGCCGGTCGAGGCCAACGCGGCGGACAAGGCACAGCTGCGCGATATCGTCGAGAACTACGTGCTCAAGCGCTGGGCACAGCGCTGCGGCAAGGCCTGCACGCAAGAATGGAACGACACCGTGGGGCAAGTGGTAAATCTCAAAGCACCGCTCTGAACGTGGCAGTCAGTCCGGTGGTTATGGCGGTGGCATTGCACCTGCGTTTCCTGCCGGGGGGCACCGCAGCGTGAAGTTTTTTGTGCGCATTCACGCGTGGTTTGAAAAAGTCTCTCGCGTCGCGGTATGGATCGGCGGCGCCGCGCTCCTGCTGTGCGCATTCATGGTCAGCATCGACGTTGTCATGCGCAAGCTGTTCTCGATCACGATGAGTGGCTCGGACGAGATTTCGGGCTATGCGTTCGCCGCAGCCACCGCGTGGGCCTACTCCTACACCTTGCTGCATCGGTCGCACATACGGATCGATGCGATCTACGGCGTCTTGCCGGTCTGGTTGCGGTCTGTCCTCGACGCGATCGGCCTCGCGTTGCTGCTGTATTACATGGGCTATCTCACCAACAAGGCGATTGACGTGTTTCTGACGTCGTGGGAGCACGATTCAGTTTCCATCACGACCCTGAGTGTCCCGCAGTGGGTTCCGCAA
>Ga0316194_10002273_pt1 | contig 13376 bp, 11 predicted proteins | sample CroRivsedime1_MG_FD_204936 | JGI IMG/M metagenome (GOLD analysis project Ga0316194, IMG submission 204936) | Coastal sediment microbial communities from Maine, United States - Cross River sediment 1 | ecosystem: Environmental > Aquatic > Marine > Coastal > Sediment | place: USA: Maine...
AACCACCGGGCCCCATCAGCACCATTCGGCCGAATCGCTCGGGTGCCCGGTCGGCGAGCCACATGGCCAATGAGCCGCCGAAGGAATTACCGACGACATGGGTTTTTTCGATTTCCAGCGCATCCAGCAGCGCCATGACTTGTTCTATCCAGCTGTCCATGAAGCGGAAGCTGAAGTCCTCCGGGGTCTCCGTATACCCGAACCCTACCAGGTCCGGGACAACGACCCGGTAAGTCTCGGAGAGCGTGGGCATCAGGCCCCGCCAGTTGGCCCAGCCAGAGACGCCCGCCCCGGAACCATGCAGGAGCAGGACCGCAGGCCCGCTTCCAAGGTCGTGGCAGTTGGTGACATAGCCGCAGGTTTCGATCCGATTGGCGATTTCCGGATTACTTTCCATTACTCCATCAACCTCCAGGTCTCAGAAAACGGGTGGAATCCCCGAAAGAACTGCGTCGTTCAGTGTTTCCGGGGAGGGGTAGGCGTGCTTGCTATGGCTCAGCTCCAGGTCCAGAAGCATCTCGCAAAGTTTGAGTGAAATCAGTCCGGGGTTGAGCACTGGTACGTCGAGCCGGCTGCGCAGGTACTCGTAGGACTGATGCATGGTCGTCGAGCCAATGACGATGACCTCGGCACCATCCTCGCCGATCGCGGCCAGGCTCTCGGCCTCCAGTTTTGCAAAGACAATCTCTTCCTTGCCCGCCAGCAGTTCATGGGCGTCCGGTCTCACATCGATGGTCCTCACCGACGCGAGCCGGTGGCCCATTCCCTGTTCTGTAACCACCTTGCTGTATAGATGACGCCATTGGTCCCACATGGTAATGATGCTGAAGCGATGACCGAGCATGCACGCCATCGCCAGGCAACTCTGGCCGGGACCCACCACCGGGATGCTCAGCCTGGAGCGCAGTGCTGCCAGCCCGGAATCGCTCATCGAGTTGATACAGACCGCGTCGTATCCTTCATCCTCAGCAGTTGCGCCTGCCTCGAGCACGAAGGCATCGGCCAGGGTGGTTTCGTAGTAAGAGTCCAGGATCCTGGCGCCTTCGCGCACCGCCACAAAGTCGACGGCCAGATCGGAACGCCGAAGTGATTCGGGTATTTGCGCCTCGAACGCGCTGAGAGCAGTGGCTGGCATGGGCACCGGCATGATCATTTTTATCCGCTTCATCACGCTTCTCCGACCGAAGAAGGTGAATCTAAAGCATGAAAAATTGAATTTCAATAGATTTTCAATGGAAAATCAATAGAATTAGGCAGGCAAACACTGAAGTTAGGAAATGCCAAAGATGCCGCGAGCTAGGAAGCCCAGGAGTGTGGAATTGCGGGCCGCAGGCAACAGAAAACTGCATCGGCATTGGATGCTCGGTGGGGATGAGCATACCATCGCTACGACCGAATTTGAGTGGGCAATAATGCGACTGCTGGCCGCCTTCGAGCGTAGTTGCGTGCAACTTGCCAATCTCGCCGGCAGGGAAACACTATCTTTCCAGGAACTACTATTGCTGCACGTCGTGGCCATGCAGCACCACCCCCAGACTTCCCAGTCGCTGGCGAGGCAGTTGAACCGGGACGATGTTCCCAACATGCAATATACGCTGCGCAAGCTCCAGGAGCAGGAGCTGGTGCAGAAACGCAGGGAGCCGAGGGGGCGAACATACACCTACGAAGTCACCGACAGTGGTCGAGAGTTTGTCGAGCGTTACGCCGAAGTCCGGAGCCTGCTGCTAACTGGCAAAACCAAGTTTATCGATGATATCGACGAGCGCCTCAGCGCGGCCAATGACCTTATCTCGCTTCTGACGGGCGTCTACGATGACGTGGCGAGAGTATCTTCCACGTATAGTCCGCTCGATCCCGACTAGTGCGGTGCGCGCGGGCAAGCGATCTTTTGCCAACGGGTTGTTAGGGAAGAGGGCGGCCGCATCGAAATTGGCCAACTATTACCATAGCGCTGACGACTGCACTCTGGAACAATTCCTTGTGCACACAGGTTAATACCTGGCCCAAGATAAAAACTTTAGTATAGGTGTTCGCCCGGCAGCGACAACAAATAAGGTGGGAGCAACCATGATGAGCAAGAATAGTAGTACCGGACGCAATTTAACCCTCGCACTCCTTTCGAGCACTCTCTGCCTGCAGGTCGCTCCAGCGGTCTCCCAGTCGAAACTGGAAGAGGTCGTGGTGACCGCACAGAAGCGTGAACAGAACCTGCAGGATGTGCCCATCGCCGTCACCGCGTTCACCGGGGATCAGATGAACGCCTTCGGGGTCCAGGAGAGTTTTGACATTGCGACATTCACGCCCGGCGTGCACATCAGCGGCAACCTGGCGGGCCAGAATACACAGTTTTCGATTCGCGGCGTTACCCAGAACGACTTCAACGATATTATCGAGGCACCCAACGCGGTTTACCTAGATGAGGGCTATATCGCCATCGCCCAGGGGCAGACCTTTGCGGTGTTCGATATCGAGCGGGTGGAAATACTGAAGGGTCCCCAGGGTACCCTGTTCGGTCGTAACGCTACCGGTGGTCTGGTGCACTATGTTTCCAACAAGCCTGATTTTGAGAAATTTGGCGGCTACATTGATGCCACCGCAGGCCAGTTCGACGTTGACAACGATGCCAATCGCTATACGGTTGAAGGTGCTTTCACCGGCCCCATTACCGAAACCATCGCTGCAAGGCTGGCCTTCCGCTATAATGAGCAGGACGCGTACCTCGAGAATACTTACCCCGAGGGTATCCCTTCCGATTTCAGTTCGGAGTATCCGTTCGGTTCCGAATCACCCGGCGCGGGTGCCGGAGAAGATCTGGGCGATGACGAGACGACTGCCGTCCGCGGCACACTGGCGTTTCGCCCCGATGACGACCTTGAGATATTGTTTACCGGCGCCTGGGCTGAAACCAAAGTGGCAACAGGTCCTTACCAATCCAAGCCGACCATCGCCCAGGCCAGGGCAGTCGACGGCGTGTACAGCATTGTCAACGTGATTGATACGCCGCGCGATGAAACCCGGTTGGCCATTGACCTTGATGACCCTACTGCTGATCCGGGCGGTGATGCCCTGCTGGGCACTAGCCAGTTTATCCCGGGGGCGTCTGTAGGACTTCCCGGGCGTCTGGCGCCTGGCGGTGATTTTTTCGGTTACAGAGACCCCGACGGTGACGACTTCACCTTCTCTGGTGACTTTGCTTTCGATGACCAGGGTGATACGGAGACCAGCGGTGCCAACCTGCGCGTATTCTGGGATTTCAATGATAGCCTGCGATTCACCTCGGTCACCGATTACAAGGACTATGACAAGCTGCTATTCATCGACGTGGATTCCGCCCCGGTCAACCAGCTGGCCAACTACGCGGGCGTTGATGCGACGACCTTTACCCAGGAATTCCGACTCAACGGCGAAACCGATCGCATGCGCTGGGTGGCGGGCCTTTACTACCTCAATATCGACAACAAGTCCGATAATGGCCTGAAGGCCCCGGCAAATGCCATCTTCGGAGGGATTACCGGAGCGCCTCCGATTGATATCGGTGTAAGAGCGGATCTGCAAACGGATTCTTATAGCGCCTTTGGCCAGGTGGATTACGACCTGACCGACAAGTGGGCAGTTACCTTGGGGCTGCGTGTCATCCAGGAGGAGAAAGACTTCGACACGGGCATCGGGATCTTTGCCTCGCAGAGCAACTTTAGCGTCAACAAGGGCGATTTCATCCCGAACGGCGGCGGGGCCGGCGATCCCTACTTCTTCGACGATGACACTTCCGACACGCTGTGGGCTGGTAAAGTGCAGGTCGACTACCGCCCGAACGACGATCTGCTGCTCTGGGCCGGCGTCAACCGGGGCGTGAAGGCGGGCAGTTTTAACGCGCCCTTATTGGGTGCCTACCTGGGGTCAGGCGGAGATTCCGCGCTTCCCTACGACGAGGAAGTGCTGATCTCCTACGAGGCGGGATTCAAGTCCACCCTTGGCGATGGCAACACGCGCCTGAATGGTTCGGTGTACTACTACGATTACGAGGACTACCAGGCGTTTCTGTTCGTGGGGGTAGGAGGCGTGGTGTTTAACGCTGATGCAACCACCGTCGGTGCAGAGCTCGAGCTGCAGACCACGCCGATCGATGGCCTGGACCTGATGTTCAATATCGCCGCCTTTGACGCTGAAGTCGAAGATGTGCCATTGGATTTCAGCTCGCCTTTCAAAGCGCGGGACGTAGACCCAACCTATGCGCCTGAGTTGCAGGCGACGGGTGTGGCGCGCTACTCCTGGCAGATGCTCGGCGGCTACATGGCGGTGCAAGCCGATGTAAGCTATTCCGACAAGTTCTATTACAACCTGCGTAACTTCGATGCCGACGAGTTCGACGACTACACGATGTGGAATGCGCTGGTCAGTTGGGAGAGTTCTGAAGGTAACTGGCTGCTGACCCTGGCGGGTCGCAACCTGACGGATGAGCGCGCCGGTATCCAGGGCTTCGATCTGGCGACGCTGTGTGGTTGTAACGAGGTGTCTTATCGGGCGCCGCGGTTCTACAGCGTAGGTGTTCGATACAGCTTCTGATCTGAAGCGCGATCACAAAGCCGTGGCGGTCATTCCGCCGGGGCTTTTTTTTGCATGTTCCAGTTGTATTAAATGGTTGCCGGTAGCCGGTATAGGCGGCGCCCTGAGCTGGCGCGATGGACAGCGACCTCCCTGGCTCAGAAGGCTGAGATATTCGCCCTGGAGGCCGCTGCCCATCGCACCTCCCTGAGTTTTCCCTTGCCCTGTAGAGACTGGAAAGAATAAAGCTGGTGCTCTTTGAGGTCATCGCGGTCGATCAGGACCGTCTGGGAAGCGCCCGGAGAGCGACTATCTTAGCCTTCGGAGCACTCCGGGCGCTTCCCGGACGGGCCCCGGCCTACTAACCAGACTACGTACGCGAAGTCCTTTCTACTCATCAGCATCCTCATCGATCGGCGCTCGATGAAAGGCGACGACGTGGGCACTCTGGTCGTAGATACCGCCCATCAGGTTCAGGGTCTGGGTAACGCGGTCAAGCTTATCCGCGATGCCGGCGATGTCCGCGAGGGCGGGCATGAGTTGCTCACGTCTGAGGTGGGCGTAGGCTTCCGTAACGTCGATGCCCGCCTGGGTGGCCCGATAGCGGGTGCCCTTGCGCTTGCTGCCTTCGGTAATTTTCTCCAGCAGGCCCTCGTTGACCAGCTTTCTCACTGAATACTTAAGGTTCGACAGGTCCGAGCGGTTCATCAGGGTCGACAGTTCGGTCACCGACTTGGGTCGGTCGTTCATACGGGTAATGTGCAGGACCACGTTGTCGGTCGCGCTCATTTTGTGGCCTGATACTGCGGCAAGGCATTCCTGCTGCCAGGCATTGAAACTCTCGATGATACGCATCAGGGCGTATTCGAATTCGGCGATCACCAGTTCGTCTTCCGATTGGCCCAGGTGCCAGTGGCGGTCCAGTACGGGCAGTTTTTCACTCATGCTTGTATCCTGGTTGCGGGGCAAGTACTTTCGATACAGTTTACTTGAGAACGGGCAGGTTTGAGCAGTTAATCCGTCTATGGCTGATGTACACCAGAGCGAAGACCCGAGAGGCTGGCTTAATGTGCTGGCGGTCTTTGTGGGCCTCGCCCTCAGTTACGCCATGTTTACCGTGTTCATGTTCGGTACCCTGGTGCAGCCACTGGAACAGGAATTTGGCTGGGGCAGGGCGGCTATGTCCCTTGCCCTGACGATCACAAACATCACCGTGGTCTTCGGCTCGCCGCTGATGGGCTACCTGGTGGATCGCTTCGGCGTCAAGCCGCTACTAGTGCCCTCGATTATCTTGATGGGCGTCGCGGTGTGGAGCATGAGCCTGCTGCCTGACAGCCTTGCCTGGTTTTACGCCGGCTACCTGGCGATTACCCTCTTCGGGCTGGGCACTTTACCCCTCAGTTATTCGCGGGTAGTCATCGCCTGGTTCGACAAGCGCCGCGGTCTTGCGCTGGGTATAGCGCTGGCCGGTTTCGGCGTCGGTGGGGCGCTGGTGCCGGAGATATCCAAGATCATGATCGAGGGTTACGGCTGGCGCAGCGCCTACCAGTTGTTTGCCGCACTGATTCTGCTGGTGTCGCTGCCGCTGGCCCTGTTTGTGTTGCGGGAGGCGCCTGCGGAGAGGGTAGGGGTGCCAGTGCCGCCGGCAACGGGCCTGCGTAACCGGGAAGCGGCGCGCACCCGCAATTACTGGCTGGTGCTGTCCTCCTTCCTGCTGGTCGGCGTGGGAATCACCAGCGTGCTGAGTCACCTTGTTCCCATGTTGCTGGACAGGGGCATGAGCCTTTCAAGCGCGGCACGCTGCATGTCGACGCTTGCGGTGGCGTTGATTTTCGGTCGCATCACTGCCGGCTTCCTGATGGACCACTTCTTCGCCCCCTGGGTCACCGCAGGGTTTATCGTATTCGGTCTTGCCGGCGGGGTGGCCTTGTTGGCACTGGGGGCCACGGGAGGGTGGGCGTTTCTGGCCGCCGCGTTGGTTGGTCTCGCCACGGGTTCCGAGATCAGTGAGATTGCCTTTATCGTCGGTCGCTATTTCGGCCAGCTCTCTTTCGGTCAGATCTACGGCATTATGTTCGGTGCTTTCCAACTGGGGTCGGCGGTTGCCGCGCCAATAATGGGATACTACTTTGACCGCGTTGGTGATTACACCGGCGCGCTGTGGTGCGTCGCGGGCCTGGCCCTGGTGGGTGCATTGCTGGTGGCGGTGATGTCGCCGTATCCTGAAAAATGGGACTGATCGGCTTGCCCGTGTCCAGAAAACCTTGACCGCCTCCTCATATAAATGTACATTTTAAACATTAAATTACACATTAAAAAACAACAAATAGTTAGGTGAAAAGATGCAAAATTCGATGCTGACCACGCCCGGCGAATTCAAGCTGGGCATGTTCTCCTCCAATTGTTCCGGTGGCCTGTCGGTGACCAAGATCCCCGAGCGCTGGGACAGCAGCTGGGAGAACAACCTGAAAATGGCGCAAATGTCCGACCGGGCAGGTTTCGATTTCCTGCTGCCGATTGCTCGCTGGATCGGCTACGGTGGCGAAACCAATTTCCACGGATCGGTGTTGGAAACGATCACATGGGCGACGGGACTGCTGGCCAATACCGAGCGCATCAACGTGTTCGCTACCATCCATACCGCCTTCAATCACCCGGTGGTGGTGGCCAAGCAATTGGCGACAATGGACCATATCGGCCAGGGGCGTGCCGGCCTCAACCTGGTGGCGGGCTGGAACCGGCCCGAATACGAGGCCCTGGGTGGCGACCTGCCCGAGGACCATGAGACGCGTTATCGCTATGCCCAGGAGTGGTATGACGTCATCCAGCGCCTTTTCCAGGAAGACGACCCCTTCGAGTTTGACGGTGAATTCTGGCAACTGGCTCGCACCTACACCGACCCCAAGCCCGTCGCGGAAAAGATGCCCATTATCAACGCGGCGGGCTCTGCCCAGGGCCGCGAGTTCGCGGTCCGCAACGCCGATTTCCTGTTTACCACGGTCATTACCAAGGAGCAGACCCAGCAGGAAATCGTCGACCTCAAGCAGGGGGCGAAGGCCCACGGCCGCGACCTTGACGTGATGACGCTGAGCAGCGTTTTCTGCCGTCCTACCCGCAAGGAAGCCGAGGAGTACTTCCGCTATGTGGTGGACAACGCAGACGAGGGGGCGATCGACAATATTATCCGTATCATGTTCGCCAACGCCGAGTCGTTCCCCAAGGAAGCCCTCGAGAGCCTGCGGGAACGTTTTGCGGCAGGACACGGCGGCTGGCTGCTGGTGGGAACACCTGATGACGTGGCCGACGGGCTGGAGGAACTGGCCGGCATCGGCCTGGCCGGCACGGTGTTCGGCTTCCACGATTATATTGCGGAGTTGCCTTACTTCCAGCAGGAAGTGATGCCCCGGCTGGAGCGGAAGGGAATGCGACTGCCGCGGGGTTGAGCCGGCTCCCGGGGCGCGGGTCGAATAGACGCCTAGTGCAGGGGGTTGAACGGGTTCATGCTCATGATCGGCTCGTAGACCCCGATTTTGAAGATCAGTATGCGCCAGGCCATGAACCCCGCAAGAATTCCAAGGCAGGCCACCAGTTGAGTCAGCAATAAATCGGGGGCCCACCACAGCAGCAGTCCCGGCAGCAGGATGCCTGCTGCCACGGTGAGCCCCCAGAACCATTTCGCGTAGAGCGTTTGCAGCAGTAATTCCACCGACGTTCGCGCTCCCGGTGAACCATGCCAGCCGGCGTGCAGCAGCATCAGGTGCATCACACCCAGTGCCAGCAGCAGCAATAACAGTGCACTCGCCAGGTCTGTGGTGCCGCCGGCCCCGGGAAGCAACAACAGCACTGCCACCCCGGTCGTAAGTGAGTACAGGAAACTGGCCAGCGGCAGGATGGCGGAATTCCAGATCGCGATGGCACTGGAGTGGGACATGGCAAAACCCTGGTAGGTCATGGTGACCAGGGCGAAAATACCCGCGAGCACCTTGAGCAGGTTGACCAGCGCAGAATCGGCCTCGATACCGAAGGACGACCCAAACAGCAGGCAGAACACCAATGCCGCGCCGCAGCCGATCAGGGCCGACAGGCCCAGCAGCCCGCGGCTGATCCAGGAGCGATCAGGACGCAGGGCGGCCCGCCAACTGCGCGCCGGCACACCCATGTGGGACAGGTGGAAGTAGGGTTTGCCGGTAGCCACGGGGACCAGGCCGAGAATCATGCCGGCCACGTTGTCCATCAACAGGCTGACAAAAAACAGGCCGGCGCCCAGCTCGGCACAAAAGAATGCGTACGCCATGGAATTGTCCCAGTGGCGCTGGAAGCGGTAGCCAACCCGCAGGGTGTCACCGCTGAATACCTTGTCCTCGATAGTCATGGCGCGAGTCCCTCAGTTGACGTAATAGACTTTGGGTTTTGTGTTCTTGTCGGGCATCGGCGGTCGCCCCTGGCGCTCCCGTATCATTTTGCTGGGCGCGCTGTCCGGGTCATCCAGGTCTCCGAAGATGCGGGCGTCGGTAGGGCAGGTCACCACGCAGGCCGGGTCCAGTCCCGCGTCCACGCGCTGGCTGCAGAAATCGCACTTGGTGACGGTCCCGGGGGTGTAGCGGCCGTAGCCCTGCTCTTCAAAAGGCGTAATTTCCCCGGTGCCGAACAGGCCCTTGAGGAAACTCTCTTCCTCCATCTGGGTGCGCTGGTCATAGGGGCAGGCAACTGCACAGGTTGAGCAGCCGATGCACTTGGCGTCATCCACCATGACGATGCCATCCTCGCGCGTGTAGGTGGCCCCGGTAGGGCAGACCTTTTCGCAGGGCGCATCGTCGCAGTGGTTGCAGATGGTGGGAATATATACCCGGTTGGCCATCGGGTAGACCCCGTACTCTTCACTCAGGGTTTTTGTGAAGAAGACCCCGTCGGGCAGTGAGTTCTCCTGCTTGCAGCCGATTACGCAGGCGTTGCAGCCTATACAGGCCTTGAGGTCGAAGACCATTCCCATCCTGGCCATCAGTGCTGCCCTCCCTTGCCGCGCTTGTTTTCCAGTTCCTCGATCACGTCATAGACGGTCCTGCCTTCCTTGAGAAAGTCAGGCCAGTCTTCGAGACGGGTCAACTTCACCTTGCACACTGTCTCGGGCTGGGCGCTGGCGGCGTCCGTATTGCGCAGGTCGTAGGGCAGCATGTCGTTGTAGTGGCCGCCCGCGGGCAGGACGCCGCTTTCCTTGGATTTCATGCGCGACAGCGCGTTGGATACGCCGATGGTTTCCGGGTGCATACCCTCCGAGACGCTGATACGCCCGTAAAGGTGGCCATAGGGCGACTCGACCTTGACGATGCTGCCTTTCTCCAGCCCCTGTGCCGCCGCGGTTTTCGGGTTGAGCAGCAGCCCGGTATGTACCGGGTCTCGGTAGACGATGTCCTTGATCCATGGGTTGCTGAGGCTCTCGCCGAAATTCAGCTGGATGTCCTTGAAGGTGATGGCATACAGGTCGTATTCCGCGGGTTCCTCATGCACCGGGTCCAGCACCGCTGTGGGCAGGGGCTGGTAATCGTCCCACTCCCACTCGTCGCGGAAGGGCACGTCATGCTCTTCCATTTGCTGCCTGAGTTTATCCCGCTCGCTGATGTACTCCTCAATATAGAAGTGCAGGCGCAGGCCCTCCCAGGGCCGGTACCACTTGTCGAGGCGCTTTTCGGTGACCGAGTGGCCGTGCTCCATGTACCAGTCGATATCCTCGCCGTTCCAGAGCAGGCCCTTGCGTCGGGCGATTTCCCTGTCAGTGTGTTTCCGGTCCAGTTCCAGCTCGAGTTCCGGGTGCCCGGCAAAGCCCAGGGTGTGGTTGATGACGTCGTTGTAGGCCTCCAGGATCCCGAGGCGCTCGGAGAGCTCGTAGAAAATCTCCTCCTCGCTCCTGGTGTCGTGCAACGGTTCCACCGCTGGCTGGCGGAAACACTGACCCTCGGTGTGGGGCGGCTCGATCATGGTGCAGTTCCAGCTCTCCAGCACGTCGTGGGAGGGCAGGATGATGTCGGCCCAGTCGGTCATCTCGGTGGGAATAAGATCCACGCAGACGATAAAGCGCATGTCGCGCAGAAAGTCGAACCACTTGTTGCGGGGTCCCTGGATAGCCCACACGGGGTTGGAGTGGCAGTTGACGATTACGTCGGGCTTGAACTCCATGCCCCATTTCTCCGGATCCTCCCAGACCATGAGGTTAAGGTGCGGCGGGTGCACACCCAGGGGAAAGTAATCCATCATGTGGAAGGTACTGGGCGGCCAGTTGAAGCCGGGTATGGGGCCGAGCTGGTGAGGCTTGGTCTTCAACATGCCGCTGTCGCCCGGTTCACAGTGGTTGATGTCCACTTCCTTGGTATCCAGCACCACGCCCATGTGTCCACCGGGTACGTCGATATTGCCGATCAACATGTTGACCAGCTTGAAGCTGTGGTTGGTCTGCACCCCGTGTTTGTGGCCCTGGGCACCGCGATAGTAGTTGTAGGCGGCGGGACGCTTGGGCACGGTGCGGCCGTCTTCCAGTTTCATGGTGGCGCCGATGGTTGCCGCTTCGGCGAACTCGTGAGCGATGCGGGCAATGGTTTCCGCAGGTACTGTGGTGATTTCCGACATTTTTTCCGGCGTACATTCCGCCAGGATGTCCTTGTAAAGCTGGAAGGCAGGTTTGCAGGCCACGCCATCGACGTGGTAGTTACCCTCCAGCGCTATTTCCCCGATGCTATCGTCATTCCACAGCCTGGCGCAGTGATTCTTTGCGTCCCAAATGTAACACTGGCCGTTCTCATCACGGATGAAGTAGCCGTCCTCGCCCACCAGGTAGGGCGCGTTGGTATCGCGCTTGAGGAATTTGTAATCACACAGGCCATCGCGAATCAGCACATGGGCCATACCCATGGCGAAGTGGCGGTCGGTGGCGGGGCGGATAGGTACCCATTCCTCGGCCTTGGCGGAGCCGATCGACAGGCGCGGCTCTATCGAGACAACCCGCATATTACGTTCGGTGCGGGCCTTGGCCACCCAGTTGCTCTGGGCCGCGGCATGCAAGTGGGAAGAAAAACCGTCGCCGGTGCCATTGTTGATCCAGTAGTTGCAGTACTTGGCGTCATTGGCGCAGCCAAAGGCGGCGTGGATCATGCCGTTGATCGGGTGGTAGGCCCCGCCGCACATGGTGCCGCCGGACTGGTAGAAGTTGAAGTTGCCGAAGGCCAGGGGCCAGGCCCAGACATTGAATTTCTGGAAGTCCTCTATAGACGGGAGAATCTTCCGCGGGTCCTCGTCCATGGACTTCTTGATTTCCCGGGCGGTGATATCCAGCGCCTCTTCCCAGGAGATGGGTTCCCATTTCGGATCGACGCCGCAACCCTTCTCCGGGTTGGTGCGGCGCATGGGCTGCTTGAAGCGCGCCGGGTCGTAGTGGCGCATGATGGCGGAATTGCCCTTGGGACAGAGCTTGCCGTTATTCGACGGGTTGGTGGGGTTGCCCTCGATTTTGTTGATCACGCCGTCGTCGGTGACGTGGATCAGGTTGCCGCAGGAGTGCAGGCACATCTTGCAGGTGGAGGGCACCCATTTACCGCTTTTGAGTGAGTTCGCTGTCGGGGTCTGGCTGGCCATCACGTGTCCTCGTTATTGTGCTTTGAGTCTACAGTCCGTCACCTGGGCTATTTACCGTTTATTTTAATGATTACTTTATACTCCTGGTTTTCGGAGCTGTAAACTACCCCCTGGCGGCTATGCTCACTCTCAATCAAATGATGGTGCGCACTGGTGCAAGTTTTGGTGGTGCGCTATGCGCACCCTAAGCAGGGCGTGTGTAGGGCGCTATGATTGACGAAGGATTCGGATTTGAAATCGAAAGCCACGCTGCTGCTGTCGCTGACCATGCTGTGCTACGCCAGCAACCATGTGATCGGGCGGGCGGTGCATACCGATCTCCCTCCCATGGGGCTGTCTTTCTGGCGCTGGGTGTGTGGCGCGCTGATCCTGTTGCCCCTGGTGGCGCCGCGCCTCAAAACCCTGTGGCCCATGTACCGCGAGCACTGGCGCGTGCTGGCGCTATTGGGATTTTTGATCGTGGGCAGTACCACACTGGTCTTGCTGGGACTTAACTTCACGACAGCTACTAATACCTCCCTGATTAATGCCACCCAGCCGACCATTACCGCGTTGTTATGCTGGATATTCCTGGGAGACCGGTTGCGGGGCGTGCAGTGGTTGGGCATCGTCATCGCATTCAGTGGCATCAGCTGGATGCTGGTGCAGGGGGACTGGCAGGTTCTTCTCGGGCTGGACTTCAATCCCGGTGACCTGATCGTGCTGCTGGCCATGTTTGGCTTTGCCGCCTACGGCATCAATATACGCAGGATTCCCGCCGAATTTCACGTTACCGAGTCACTGTTCGCTATCATCCTGCTGGGCTTGATACCGCTCATACCCTTTTACCTGGCGGAGTCCGCGGTTTACCGGCCTTTCCAGGTATCCTGGGAGTCCATGATGGTCGTGGTGACGCTGGCGCTGCTGGTGTCTGTCCTGGGTATGCTGATGTGGACCCGGGGCAACCAGCTGATCGGGCCCAACCGGGCGGCGATCTATGTCAACCTGTTGCCCCTGTTCGGGGCGCTGCTGGCCGTGATATTCCTCGGCGAGACTATCCGGAGCTACCATATCGCCGGAGGCCTTTTGATCGGCTCGGGGATGTGGCTTGGGCATGAGGTGGCGTGAGAGGGCACGGGCGTGGTCCCATGGTGGTCCCAAACTTACTCTTTGACCCTGTGGGCAAGGACCCGCCTGATTTAGATGTTCCAGGCCAACACTGATTGCTTCAAGGT
>Ga0316194_10002275_pt1 | contig 13373 bp, 15 predicted proteins | sample CroRivsedime1_MG_FD_204936 | JGI IMG/M metagenome (GOLD analysis project Ga0316194, IMG submission 204936) | Coastal sediment microbial communities from Maine, United States - Cross River sediment 1 | ecosystem: Environmental > Aquatic > Marine > Coastal > Sediment | place: USA: Maine...
ACCTGCCAAAAAGAAGGCAGCTAAGAAAAAAGCTGCGAAGAAGAAAGTCGCCAAGAGAAAGGTAGCGAAGAAGAAAGCACCTGCTAAGAGAAAGGCGGCCAAGAAAAAGACCGCCAAGAAAAAGGCTGTAGCCAAGAAGAAAACCGCCAAAAAGAAAGCGCCTGCCAAAAAGAAGAAGGCCGCCACCAAGAAAAAGGCAAAAGCCAGGAAGAAGACCATCGCCAAGAAACGTCCGGCTAAGCGAAGGTAGAAAAGTGACGTTTCGCCCGGTTTGAATCAGCACCGGGCGCAACTGTTTCGGTCATGCAGTTCCGCCGAAACCTGACTGCTTTCTTTCGTGCGTGCAGCGGGAAGCGGCGTCTAAACGACGCCGCTTCCCGCGCGATCTTCATCGCGCTACTCGCTCTGCTTCTGAGCGCCAGCCCTACTCGTGCAGCAACTCTGCATTACGACGCCTACCTCTCCGGCCTGCCCATCGGTTCTGCCATCGTCGAAATCGAGCGAACAGAGCACGCCTATCGAGTCTCGGGCACCGCATCCAGTCAAGGTGTTGCTCACCTGTTCAGCGACTGGCACTCCGACTTCCTGGCCGCCGGTCGACTGCACAACGGCGATCCCATATTGACCGATTACGCCTATGACGAACGGGAAAAAGCGAAGCATCGGGTGCTGTGGCTTTCAGAAGGCACGGTCCGACACGTGAAGAACGATCAGGTTCGGCCGTCTCATCCTGTAAGAACGGGCACCGACATCCTGACCGCGTTTTTTATCCAGCCCGATTGCTGGGCGGACCGGCAACTTCACACCGGCCGCTACAGCTATCGAGTGACCGGCCGGCCATCACGCCAGGCAGCTGGCTGTCACTTCGAAGTGACCGACAGCGACGGCGACCGGACTCGAATCCATGTGCTGTTCGGCCAGCACGAAGGGCGGCGGATCCCCATCGAGGTGAGATCGAAGGGGCTTATCCGCGGGCGCATAACGTTGCGTCCCGTCTCCGAGCAGGCGGCTGGAATGCTCCTCGCGGAGCGCCCCTGACTCAGGCCTTCATTTCTTCCAGAACGGCCGGGAGCGCATCCACGTACATCTGCACGTGCTCCAGGCGCCCCATGCTGACACGCGACCAGTTGTCGTAATCGCGATAGATGCCCCGGATGTGCACGTTCCTATCCGCCATCTTCTGACGGAAAACCTCTGCGTTCAGATCACCCAGATCGACAAACATGAAGTTGGTAGCAGACGGGAGAGCCGTAAGCCCCACTTCCTGCAGGCCCTTTTTCACCATGTCCTTGGCTTCCAGGATCTTCGACTTGGACATCTCGAGGAAACCCAGGTCGTTGTAACTTGCCACCGCAGCGGCCAGCCCGGCCTGATTCATGGCGTAGGAGCCCAGACCGTAGTCCAGGATCATTTTCTGCGTGGTCTCCGGCGAAGCGATGGTGTAGCCCACGCGCATTCCGGCCATGCCGTATATCTTGGAGAAGGTTCGGGCCACGATCACGTCATAGCCTTCGCGAACGAGATCAACCATCGACGTGTACTCGGGATCGTCGGTGATCTCGTTATATGCCTCGTCCACGAGCACCGTCACTTTACGCGATGCCTTCTTGCAGAACGCGCGCAGCGCCTCGCCGTCCAGCACGAGCCCGGTTGGGTTGTTGGGGTTGGTGATCTGCGCCATGGAGATATCATCGGTGATGGCGTCAAACATCGCATCGAGGTCGATGGCGAGCCCATCGTCCTTGGCCAGACGAACCACCTCACCGCCATGCCTCGTGCCCATACGCGCGGTGGTGTCCCAGAACAAGTCAGGGGCCAGGATGTCGCCCTTATCACCGGCAGCGGTCGCGATATAGGTGAGCACACCGCTCGAGCCACTGGAAAGCGCAATGTGCTCGGGCGTGACGCCATGCCGCTCTGCAATCATGGACTTCAACATCGGAACGGACGCGCCGACGTAGTAGGCACCCAGCTTGGTGGCCTCGAAGGCTTCCTTGATCGCCCCCGGGCTCGGGCCGTAGGGGTTCTCATTGGCATTGAGTTTGGCCACATCGGCGGCCGGTCCGTAGGCCGGCGCTTTCGCTGCCGGCGCGGATGCAACGGCTGCCACAGGCGCACCAGCAACAAGCGCAGCACCGGTGGCGGCGCTGGCGGCAGCGACACTGCCGCCCAGGAAATTTCGACGGGATATTGAAGACATCTTGAGCCCCTCAGATGGTGATTGATTTGTAGAACATGGTTGCCGCGACAAAGACCAGGTAGAAGCCGAATAAACGCTTCAGCCGCAGCTCGTCCAGGCTGTGCGCCCAGTTGGCACCAATGGGTGCCGTGAAGATCGACAGCGCGCTAATCGCCAGCAGCGCCGGGATATTGATGTAACCCACCGAGCCGAAAGGCAGACCCTCGACGCCAAGACCGAGCACCAGAAAGCCAACGGTGGCCGGCAACGCAATGATGAAGCCCACACCGGCGGCGGTGGCGACAGCCTGGTGCACGGGTCTGTTGCACATCACCATGGTGATGACGGTGACGGTGCCGCCACCAATGCCCAGCAACGCGGAAAAGCCACCCAGCACAGACGCCAATCCGGCTCGGGCCATGCCCGTCGGCATGTTCAGGGTTGGAACGCTGCGTTTGAAGAAATTCGGAAACAGGAAATAGAGAGAATAGGCGAGCACACCAATCGCGAAGACCATGAACAGCCGACGACCGTCAGTAACCGCCGCGACGAACAGACCAACGCAGACGCCCATGACCAACCAGATCGACCAGTCCTTCAGCACGCCAAAATCCACCGCACCTCTGGAATTGTGCACCTGCACCGACCGGGCGGAGGAGACGATGATTGACGCCAGCGACGTGCCGATCGCCACATAGATCAGTTCGGAGCCTGCCTCGCTGAACAGCGGGAACACGGCAAGGAGCGCCGGGACGACTACAAAACCACCGCCAATGCCGAACAGTCCAGCAGTGATGCCCGCAACCGCTCCGGCTGCGCACATGGCGACGATCAGTCCCAGCACTTCGGGCTGAAGCACTTCCATCGGGTACGACTCAGGGATATGAATAAACTTATGCCCTGAAGCGATTCAAATTCCGTGCCACAGCCCGACTGGCGATTCCCTCGACGTGCCAACTGCGGTTCGACTCAGGAACCGACTCTATGATCGTGCATAAGCCTTTGATTGCAGTCGATTTGCGCGAGGCGTGCGAATCACCCCGGCCTGATCTGCTCACGACCTGGCGGTCGTTCAGCTCGACGCCACAGCAACCGAACCATTCGGCAGCCACCCAATTTGGTGCGCCGGACCGCCACAATTGGTGCGCGCGCACCGAACTGGTGATCCGAACAGAACTATTGCCAACCGAGCGGTTGGCGTCTCAGAGACGGAAGCGGGGCAGCGGGTCCGGCAGGCTCGAGAGCACCCCCTGCTCACGCAGCCGCTCGGCGATGTAGGCGATGTGCGTATCCAGGAATTCCAGCAGCACGATATCGTCCTGCCGATCGAAATCGTACTGCTCCATCTCATCGAGAACTTCTTCGACAGGCCAACCCTGCAGCAGGGTTCGATAAAGCGCGATCACACCGCCCGTTCTCTGCGCACCCGCCGTGCAGTGCACGAGCACCCGATCTCCCTGACCTACCGCTCGATACACGTGCTCGACTGCCTGCACATACATCTCGGGATCACCGGTTCCATCGCCACCCATGGGGTATCGCGCTTTCTCGAGCCCCAGGGCATCTGCCGCGGCTTCTTCCGCGGCCTGGGCAGGTTTATCGAGACGCCACTTGTTCATGTTCACGATGACGTCGATCTCGTAGTCTTCCAGGGTGCTCTGGACGAGTGCCGGATGGAGCTGACCGCTCCGATAAATGCTGCCCTCTTCCACCACGCCCCAACGTTTGGGAATCAGCCGGTCTTCCAGAACTTCTTTCCAGACCAGAACCACCACAGCGGTAACGACAACCACGCCGACCGTGATCTTCTGCCCGCGACTGATACGCATCGCGATCAGTCAGGCGCCGAGCGCTTCCAGCACCCCGGGCAGCGCGTCCACATACATCTGCACGTGTTCCAGTCGCCCCATGCTGACGCGCGAGAAGTTGTGGTAGTCCCGGTAAACACCGCGGACCATCACGTTGCGCGCCGCCATCTTCTCCTGAAACGCATTGGCATTCAGATCGCCAAGATCCACGAACAGGAAATTGGTGGCGGACGGCAGCGCTGCCAGCCCGTTCGCCTTCAATCCCTCCTCGATCATCTCCCGGCCTTCGAAAATCTTTGCCCGGGACATCTCCAGAAAGCCCTGATCGCTATAGCTCGCGACCGCGGCCGCCATCCCAGCCTGATTGAGCGTGTAGTCGCCCATGCCGTAGCTCTCGATTAGCGCCGTGTTCTCAGCAGAGGCGATGGTGTAACCCACGCGCATGCCCGCCATGCCATAGATCTTGGAAAAGGTTCTGGCGACGATCAGGTCATGCCCTTCACGCACCAGATCCACCATGGAGTAATACTCGGGCTTGTCCGTGAGCTCGTTGTAGGCTTCATCCACCAGCACCGTGGTTTTTCTGGCCGCACGCCGCACGAACCCCCGCAGCGCCTCACCATCCAGCAGCAGGCTGGTGGGATTGTTAGGGTTGGTGACGTGCACGAGGGCGATATCGTCATCGATGGCACGCTCCATCGCATCCAGATCGATGGCCAGTGACGCCGTCTTCGGCAGGCGGACGATCTCACCACTCTGACGCGTGCCCCGACGGACGGTGGAATCCCAGAACAGGTCGGGGGTCAGAATGTTGCCCCGCTGTCCGGCCGCCGTGGCGATGAAGGTGAGCACGGCGCTCGACCCGTTGGCCAGTGCAACCTGATCCGGGCTGACCCCATTCCGCTCTGCGATCATCGCTTTCAGACGCTGCACCGTATCGCGCACATAGTAGGCGCCACCCTCCCGGACGGCCTCGAAGGCGGCCTGCATGGCGGCGGGACTCGGGCCGTATGGGTTTTCGTTGGCATTGAGCTTGGCGATGTGCGACGCCGGCCCGTAATCGGGCCCGTTGAAAGGCGCACTGCCTGCCGCGAGAGCACCACCAGAACCCGTGGCCAGCACACCCGAAGTGGCTGCAGCGGCTGCGCCACCCAGAAACGATCGGCGTGAAATATCTGTCATAGCGCTCCCCTCAAAGCTATCTTCACTGAAACTGCTCAATAGAAACCCGTCAGCGGTTGAAATACCAGCTCAAGGGCCTGGATGGTGGGACGCAGCGGGCTGTTCGCTGCATCTCTCTCAATCAACCGGTTTCGTAGAAGAGCACGCCGTGCCGATCCCGGTGACTCTCTGCCTGGCCCGCGTGTCGAAGATGTTCCAGATGGGCATAGGTTTCGCTCTCGGCCATGGAACCCCAGCTTCGTGGGCGGAACAGATGCTGGGAGTATTCCTTGACACTGGCCGGACGCCCGAAGCCTCGCGAGATTTCGTGGATCTTCTCCAGGCGTTCGTGATGGTGGGCCTTGATCGCCTCTGCGCGACCTTTCAGGTCGGTAAACGGATGGCCATGGGCAGGCAACACCTGCTCGATGCCAGGCAACTCACCCACCCGGTCCAGGGAGTAGAAGAAAGAGAGCAGCGGATCCTCGGAGCTGGAGATTCCGGAAATGTGCGGGGTGATCGTGGGCAGCACATGATCGCCGGCTATGAACACGCCCGCCTCAGGATCGTGCAGGCAGAAATGATCGGGCGTGTGGCCGGGCGTGTGCAGCACAAACATCTCGCGACCGGCCAGATGAATCAGGTCGCCCTGCTCCACAGGGTGGGTAACCTCCGGCACATTCATGCCCCGGCCCAGCATTCGAAATACCCGATAGAGCAGACGACGACTCAGCGGCGGCCGAGGCTGCTCTCCGCCCCAGGGCGACGGTCCACCCCACCAGCCCCCCATATCCGAGGATCCGTGGCTGTGGACGTGGTTACCCGAATCGTCAGCCGGTGACGACGCCTCACCGGCGTCCTGATCCTGTTGCGCCTCGAGATCGTTCAACGACACTTCCGGTTGATTCTCGACGATGGACTTGGCGAGGCCGAAGCGGAAGCTGCGATGCGCCACAACGGTTGCGCCATGGTCTTTCACGAACCGCTGGGCGCCTCCGAAGTGGTCCGGGTGGGAGTGCGTAATGAGCACGGTGTGCACATCTTTCGGCTTCAACTCCGCCTGCCGGAGCCGATCCTGAATCGCCTGCCAGGTCCAGGGCCCGGGCAGGCCCGGGTCTATGACGGCGGCGCCGCGCTCGTCGAGCAGGGCGTACATGTTGACGTGACCCAGGCCCGGCATGCGAATGGGCAACTGCATTCGCAGTATGTTCGGCGCGACTTCCGTGACTTCGGTACTGGCAACTTCCTGTTCCTGGCGATGCGCCATGCGCTCAACCTCCTCTGGATACAACTTAACCTGAGCTGACCGCCTGCCAGAATCCTTCGACGACAATGGCTTCCTCGTCGCCCGGCCAGGGCGGCATGGTCACCGCAACCACGGTGAGTGGCTGATCGCCTGTCACCCGCACCTGAAAGGCGCAGCGCGCTGGGATGGAGAGGCTGACGCCTGGGCTCAGGTCGGCGACCTCAGCGATTCCGCTTTCTGGCGATCGCCAGATCTCCCCCGCTCCGCTCAGCACATACCAGAGTTCTTCCACGTGCCGGTGCAGAACGGCTCGACTGACCGTGCCGGCAGCGAAGGAGAACTGAGCCATGCTGCCACTTTCGGCACGGCAGAGTCGTTGTACTGTTGAGCCATCAGGAGCGATCTCGGCGGTGTTTTTCCGCATGCCTCTCTCATCCCCGGGAAGCGACTGGAGTATAGCTGAAGGGGTTCAATCCGGCTTTTTCCGCAACGATCGTTGAGCGAAGATGGCACCCAGGCACAGGCGGCACTCGCATTCTTTGCCGCTGGTCCCGAAGACACGAGGCCAAGCACAGCCCAGGCACACTAAGGAGACAACATGAAAATCCCCCAGGCGATCGTTCTGCTGGCCATCGGTCTGTTAGCTTCTCCTGCCATGTCAGGAGAGCACTCACCCCTGGACGCGTTTCCCACGGCGGAAGACGGCATGATTCGTTTCGTGATCCCGTTGCCGGAGATGCCGAGATCGGACGAGAACTATTCGGTGGAGCTCGTCGCCGGTCGCGTCATCCAGACCGACGGGGTGAATCAGGTCCGCATGGATACGGCGCTCCATCCCAGACCGCTCGAAGGCTGGGGGTACACCTACTACGAGATGACCGGTACCGGTCAGGTGGCGAGCACACTGATGGCGCCGCCACCGGATGCGAAGCCCGTGGAGGCCTTCGTATCCGGACCACCACTCAACGTGCCCTACAACAGTCGCCTGCCGATCGTGGTCTACGCGCCGGAGGGATTCGAGATCCGCTATCGGATCTGGGCGGCGGCGGCCGAGCACCTTTCCGCCCGGGAAGGCTGATCGAAATCGGCGCGCGGTCTCTGCTACATTGCTGAACCGGGCCGGAGTGGCCCGCATCAACTGGGAGGATCTCATGAGCATCACCGGACAATGCCTGTGCGGCAGCGTGAAATACGAATTCGACAACCCACCCGCGATGAACGGGGTCTGTCACTGCAAAAACTGTCAGCGCCAGGCGGGTTCCGCCTTCTCGACCCTGGCCGGCGTGCCGAAAGCCGAGTTCCGTTTCACTGAAGGCGAACCAAAGCTGTATGAAGACAAGGACACGGTCAGCGGCAATCGGGTGGAGCGTTGGTTCTGCGGAAACTGCGGTTCGCCCATCTATTCGGCGCTCGACTCCAACGAAGACATGATCTTCCTGAAGACGGGCACTCTGGACGATACCAGCGGCTTCTCACCACAATTCCACGTCTGGTGCGACAGCAAGCAGGACTGGGTGGAGCTCACTGACGGCGTGCCGACCATGGCAACGCAATAGCGACGGCTCAGAACTTATAGCCGAGATGCAGGCCCCATAGCAGACCTGTGATATCCGCCTCGGTCAGGGATTCTCCGTTCACGTGCAGCTCGCTTTCGTTCCAGAGATAGCGGGCTGACGCGTTCAGCAGCCAGCGCTCGCCCAGCATGATGTCCAGCCCGAACTGACCGCCGATCCCGAAGGCATCGTCGAGCTTCAGGGACTCACCCGTCAGATAGTCCAATCCCTTCTCGTCGAAGAAAAACGAAGCTTGCAGGCCAGCACCGAAGTACGGTCGCCACCGTCCATTCCGGTTCATGTGGTACTGGGCGCTCAGGATGGTGGTCACCCGCTTCACCTCACCAACCGTCCCATTGCCGATCCCCGGGCCGTGCTCGAATTTGAGGAGGTGCTTGGCAGGCAGCTGGACCATCAGCTCGACTGCCCAGCGCTCCGTGACCATTTTCGATACATCGAACGTTGGACCCGAGCCGCTCTCGACGTCTAGCTCCAGGTCCGTGCCGGGCAACATGGAATTTTCGAACTGACCATTCTTACCTTTCGGATGGTACTTCGAGGCGCCTACCCTGACGGTCCAGTCTCCCGCGGCCTGGGCGAACGCCGGGATGAGAAGCAATAGCAACACCAATCCCAGGCGCGCACCGTTCTTCAGCTCCACTAGATCCATCGTAACCTCACTGTCTCGTCTACCCACCCTGTTCTACCTCCTAATGAAGAACGACCCTGAGCGTCAGCGCCGCACCCCCGGGCAACGGCGTCGCATTGAGCTGCATGTCTGGTGTTCCGCCTCCGGTCAGAAAAGCCTCGCTCATGAACCGGGCGAGGAAGGCGCCGATTGCATACCCCGCGAGCACGTCGGAAGGATAGTGCTTCTCTGCCTCCACGCGAGCCCATCCGGTACCGGCGGCCAATCCATAAAAACCTATCCGACTGGTGGCTAAAACCCAATCCGGAGCATCTGCATAAGACAGATTGTCCGCCGCCATCGAGGCAGTGGCGGTGGCCAACGACGTGTGCCCGGAGGGGAAGCTCTGGTTGTCGCTGCCATCGGGCCGTTCGCGGTCAGAAAGTGCCTTCAGGCCCGACACCGTCAGCCGTTCTAGAGTTACCGTGGACAGCCCAACGGCAAGCCCACTCGCCCGACTCGCAGCCGAATCGCTCGGTACCGCAATAGCTGTCAGCAGGTAGCTGCCCGCAGAGAGACCCCGAAGAGTGTCGCTGGCGCTTTCGGCGTCCTCGCCAAAGAGCGGCTTCTTCCGCACCGCCCAGTCGGATACCTCCTCATCGAGATCGGTCGCAGCAAAAACGACCGCGCCGGCAAGCGGCGCCCAGGTGTGCGGGCTGCGGGCTGCGTTGATTGCCGACCGGGCCAGTCGCTGGCCATCCGGCCAGGCAACGGCCGCCCCCCAGTAGCCTTTGTCTGTTACGCCCGCGCAACCGGCAGCAAACGGCGCCAGCAGGCACAGCATGGCTATCCGGCGAATCACCCTAGCTCCCTGTTTCGAACAGCACTGATGTTGGCGCACGCCAGGCCCTCTTAATAGCAATAGTTTGTGGATAGAATGAAAGATCAATACCGGCTCTGTGAATGACCATCATCAAACTTACCCGCAAGATTCAGAGCCTTCATCTCAGCCTGTCTCTCCGCAAAGCCCCGGCCTGGTGGCAGGCAGCGGCGGGCGTTTCACTGCTGCTCGCCAGCCAGACTGCTGCGGCAGAGATCTATGGCAGCGCCAGCCTCGGCTGGAGCTATCCGGAAACGCTTGCCATACCCGACACACAGGCCCGACTCGACTACGATTTCGGTCTACCGGCGGCTTCGCTGGCCCTGGGCCTCGAGCGCGCGCGCTGGCGCTTCGAGATCGAGGCCAGCTATCAGGAGAACGAGCCGGAGATCCTCTATCTCCGCGGCTCTGATCTGGCATTCGACAGCCGGGAGAGTGACCAGCTTACCGCCACCAGCATACTGCTCAACGCTTACCGGACATTCCGCGTCGGCGCTGGCTTCAGACCCTACCTCGGCGCTGGTCTGGGGCCATCCTACGTCGACCTGCTGTTCCGAGACGACGCGACGGGAGAGCCGATCATCGACGACGCTGCCTGGACACTGGCGCTGCAGGCGAGCGCGGGCGTTGAGATTCCTGTCACCCGGAAGCTGGCCCTGGGGATCGACTACCGTTACTGGTACGCGCCGGACTTCTCCCTGACCGATGCTGCCGGAGAAAAGTACGACCTCAGTCAAGGCATTCACTCGGGCTGGCTGCGTGCCCGTTATCGATTCGGTGAGGGTGGCAACCCCATCGCCTCTCATCCTGCGCCAGACCGGCGCGGCCTGTTTCTGACCGCCACCGCTGGTGGTGGCTGGGCGGTCGACGAGGATCTTATCGGCACAGACACCCAGCTCGACGCTTACAGCATCGGGCCAATGGCCTCGCTGAGTATCGGTTACGCGCTCCGGCCACGATGGCACCTGGCTCTGGAACTGGCCCGGCGCCAGAACGACATGCAGATCATCGACTATGGCGATCCGATCGGTGAATTCAGAACCGATGGCGATGTGCGCGCCGATAGCCTGACCCTGAATCTCAACTATCGCTTCCGCTCCAGGCTGGCAGTGACGCCTTACGCCGGGATCGGCGCCGGCACGCACCGAACGAGCTACGATGTGAGGAACGCAGCAGATGGCGCAGAGCTCATCGGAGACACCGCGACCGGCTTCGTGTTCCAGTGGTGGCTGGGCTTCGAGTTCGCCATCGATGAGCACTGGTCGGCAACCACCGACTACCGCATGTGGATCGGCGACGAATCCAGTTTCGAACTCAGCGATGGCACCGGTGTGGATGCGAGGCACGTGGTGCAGACGATGACATTCGGCATTCGCTACGCGTTCAGCAGGTAGTATCCTCGCCCGCTGCCAGGCAGCGAACGGCTACCCGAAACAACCTGACCATTGGACACCTCAAGATGAATGCAGCGGCGCTTCACAGCCTTTCCGACAGCCTTCCCGCATTGCCTGAAGTACTCGCCCCTTTGAATGAAGCCCTAACGCCGGCACTGCGGCTCGGTTTCGGCAACCCGCTGCCGCTCAGCATGGGCATCGTGCTGCTGAAGGTGACGGGACGGAAAACAGGCAAAGCCAGGACACTTCCCCTGGTGTGCAGCGACTACGGCACGCTGCTCGCGGTCAGCACGGTGCGCGGCAACTCACAGTGGGTGCTGAATCTGGCAGCCAAGCCGAGGGCCAGGATCTGGCTGCGTGGGCGAGAGAGGACGGTGCTCGCGGCTGTGTTCAGAAACGGTGAGCGACTCGACCAGAGCAGCCTGCCAGACGATTTTCCTGCCCGGTTTGCTCGAGCATTCAGTGGTCTGGCCGGATCCAGCGTCGCGCTGCTGCACCTGCAGTAGGGAGCCGCCTCAGCTCAGATACCGGGATTCGAGGTGACGCTTGAAGAAACCGGCATCCAGCCGCGAACCGGTGACTTCTTCGAACAGGCTCTGCATGGTCGTCTGTCTTCCCCGGCCGTGCACGTGTTCGCGCAGCCAGTCGAGCAAGGGACGCAGATTACCGGCTGAGATCTCGGCCGGAAGATCAGTCAGGTCTCGCCTGGCTGCGTCGAACCACTGGGCAGCGCCCAGAGCCCCCAGTGTGTAGGTGGGGAAGTAGCCGAACAGACCGGCGTACCAGTGCACATCCTGCATGCAGCCATCGGCGTCGTTTCCACGCGTCGAGATGCCAAGGTAGTTCTGCATCGCGTCATCCCAGGCTTCCGGCAGATCCCGTACGGGCAACGAACCATCCAACAACGCCTGCTCCAGTTCGAAGCGCAGAATCACGTGCAGCGGATAGGTGATTTCGTCGGCATCCACACGTATGAAACCCCGCTCAACCGTCGTGGCCGCCCGATAGAGATTTTCTGCGGTCCAGGCACCATCGGCTGAGTCCCGGCCGAAGTGCTTGCGGATCATCGGCGCTGCGAAGCCAATGAACTCCCGGCTTCGACAGACCTGCAGTTCCATCAGCAGGGACTGACTTTCGTGGATGGCCGCGCCGAGGGCATCGCCAACCGGTTGCTCGCGCCAGCCCACCGGCAATCCCTGCTGATAAAGTGCGTGCCCGGTTTCGTGGCAGATCGCCATGAAGGACTCGAGAAAGCTCTCTTCCTGATAGCGGGTTGTGATCCGCGTGTCGTCCGGCACGCCGCCGCAGAAAGGGTGGTGACTCACATCGAAGCGGCCACGTTCGAAGTCGAAGCCGAGCACCCTCATGGTTTCCTCGCAGAGTGCGCGCTGCGCTTCTACGGGGAATGGTCCCGCTAAGGGCTCTGCAGGGTGCTGACTGGCCAACACCCGATCGAGGAATTCGGGCAGGAACTGCTTCAGGTCATCGAACACCGGCTCGATATCCCGAGCCCGAAGTTCGGGTTCATAGGTTTCCAGCAACGCATCATAGGGCGCCAGACCCATGGCGCTACCCAGCGCTTCACTGGTCTGTCGCTCCAGCCCTACCACTTCCTCAAGCAACGGTCGGATCGACTGGAAATCATTCGCGGCACGCGCCTGCCGCCAGACCTGCTCGCAATTGAGGGTCGCCAGTCGGGTGGCGCGCACCAGTTCAGCCGGAATGGCCGTAGCCTCCACATACTCCCGCTCGATGTTGCTGAGATTGGCCAGCTGCCAGTCATCCAGGGTGGCGCCGTCCGCGCGGGCGGTATTCAGAAGCTCGCCAATCTCCGGATCGCAAAGGCGCTCGTGAATCACGCTGGTCAGGGTGGCAAGGGCCTGGCTGCGACCGGCCCCACCGCCGCTCGGCATCATGCAGGCTTCGTCCCAGCCGCTGATGGCCTCAATTTCGCGCAGCCGGGTGATTTCCCGGATTTTAGTTTCGAGCTTTGCGTAGGCAGTCATTCTTGTCGTCGGCTGGTGGCCAGGCAAACGAAGTATAGGAGATCAATTGATTGCTCACATGCCCGTGCTAACGTGTGCGCGCGACGCAGCCGGCAGCACCTCGGGAGGGCATCTTGGACAATAGCGTGATCGACGTCTGGACCATTTCGATCGGCTTGCTCGGCGGGCTTGCCTTGTTCCTGTTCGGATTGGATCAACTGACCGACATGTTGAAGACAACCGCCGGACCGCGGATGGCAGACCTGCTGGCGCGTGCCACGACCAATCGCTTCAAGGCACTCCTGACCGGGGGCTTCACCACTGCGGTCATTCAATCCTCGTCAGTGACCACCGTACTCGTCGTCGGCTTCGTCTCAGCAGGGTTGATGTCGTTGCCGCAATCGATCGGCATCATCATGGGCGCGGAGATCGGCACCACGGTGACCGCGCAGATCATCGCGTTCAAGGTGACCCAATACGCGCTCATCGCCGTGATTATCGGCTTCACGATGCAGTTTTTTTTCGAGGACGAGCAGGTC
>Ga0316194_10002279_pt1 | contig 13365 bp, 9 predicted proteins | sample CroRivsedime1_MG_FD_204936 | JGI IMG/M metagenome (GOLD analysis project Ga0316194, IMG submission 204936) | Coastal sediment microbial communities from Maine, United States - Cross River sediment 1 | ecosystem: Environmental > Aquatic > Marine > Coastal > Sediment | place: USA: Maine...
CTTTGCTGATGGTTGTGTCACCATCGAAGCCATTGTAGAGGTGTACCCAGACGCCAGGATCATCAGTCAGGCCGGTACGACCGGTACGGGCGGAATCCGTCTGCAATACGGCTTCGGTGGCAATTCTCATGAATACATCGGACACGTGGACAGACTTATTGTCGGATTGGCCACGGGAGATTCAACTACCTACGACTTCGAGCTTGGTCCTGCAAACAAGGATGCATGCAAGAACGGTGGCTGGATAGGTTTCTTCAAAAACCAGGGCCAGTGCGTGAGCTATTTCGAGAGTAATAGACCGCGTTAGTGTCGCCGTACCATCAACACACTTGGAAAGGAACCCCGCATCGCCGGGGTTCCCTTTTGGCAGACCATTGGCAGTTATTGGCCGTTCAATTTGGGCAGTTTTCGGGCTTTTGAATGTCCGGTATCGGTGAAAGCTGCCATTCAGCCTGGCCGAGTGTCCGCTTCCCACCTCAAAGCGGTCGTTGAGCTAGACTGACTCTGAACGACCGCTACTGACCCGTTGCAGCCGTTCAGAGAATCTAAAAACAAACCGTGCTTACCGATCTCCAGAACACTGCCGACCGAGTGATTCGTGCTGCAATTGACCAAGCGACGAAGGACAGCTTTTGCATTTACACCTTCGCTCTCTATTTCGACCACGAATCTCCTGCTCTATCAGTTTGCATGGATACCAAGGAGAACTCACTACAGCAGGTGAGCCAGCAGAACGCTTACTCGGCAAAGTACTTTCAGAAGTTTATTGGTGCCGAAGACCTTGAACAGGCCGCACTTTGGCAAGCAAACGTCGGACGAAACCTGTCTCTTGGAGACTTCGCGAGGGTGAACGTCTCGCGAGCAGACGTGGCGCACGATGAGCTTTCAGCAAGCGATTGTCTTGGTCTGATCCAACGTGTCATGGCCCACGAGGGCGCAATACGAGAGCTTGCGGAAACTCCGGACGAACTAGTTTTTTGCTGTACGTCACCAACTGACGAAGTAGGCTTCGTTTGGGCTTAGAACAGCGAGTATCCGATGGCTCCTTCTGACCGAAAGCTGCTCTTCGCCTGTTAGAATCGTGACCGGCTGCAAATTATCCAAAGCGACCATCATCCTCGGAACGCGACATGGCGAAGAATCTCAAGAATGAAACCGGGCTGCTGAAAGAAGCGCTGCGCATCGTCATAGACGACGCGGTCAAGCGCGGCATCGTCGAGTTCGAGCCGACCGATCCTCAAAGTCTGAAAATAGAATACGCATACCGTCTCTTGGTACACGACAAGGAAATTATTCCACTACCGCCGGATCAGGTGACGTTACCCAATATGAAGCATCGGCTCGCCAAATGGGTGTCTCATAAATTGCCTGCCGAACATCCGCTGTTGAGTTAGGATCTTCGCGTTGCTCGCCCTCTTCACAGACACTCCTGCCTGAAGCACCGCTTGTGGCGGCCCGCTACGGCGAGCTTTCGCGGCCGCCGGCCGCTCCGAGCGCCGCTCTCTCGCGGTCTGCAACGATTCGCAAATGGCGGCTCCCGCGACCAGCACGCGGGGAGTAGGCCGGCTCAGTTCGTCCGCCGGCAGCAGGAAGCGGTTGCTATAGCGGTTTGCGGCGATCGATGGCCAGCGGTCCCATTCGCTGAACGCGTCGTTGCCCGCATCGTCGCCGGCCAGCATGACCTCGGGATCCTGGTCGACGACGGCTTCGACGTCGATTGCCGGCGCCAGCTTGCCGATGTCCGCGAATACGTTGCGTCCGCCGCAGAGCGCGATCAGTTCGCTCGCATAATGGTCGCCGCCAACAGTGTAAAGCGGGCGTTTCGACACCTGGTAGAAAACGCGAATCGGCGCGGTGTCGCGATACCTGTCGGCGAGGCCCTGCAGCGCAGCGCTAAAGTCCGCGGCGACCTCGCGGGCTTCCGGCAGCGTGCCGGCAAGCTCGCCGATCCGGACCAGCGTGGCCGAAATATCGGCAAGGCTGCGAGTCCTGATCACTTCGACCTCGTACCCTGCCCGCCGCAACTCGTCCACGACATGTGCCGGTGTGCCGCTCTCCCAGGCGAGGAGCAAGTCGGGCCGCAGTAGCGCAAGGCGCTCCTGGTCGATAGTAAACGCGTCGCCGACGAGTGGTAGCGCGGCGACGGCCGGCGGATAGTCCGAGTAAGCGCTGACGCCCACGAGCGTATCGCCGGCACCGGCCGCGAAGACGAGTTCGGCGAGGCTGGGCGCAAGCGTTACGATGCGCGTGGCGTGCGCGGTATTCGCGGCGGGTTGCGGGGCGTCGGGATTATCGCAGGCGAAAAGCGTCGGCAGCGTTACGATGAGCAGGGCTAGAGCAGCACGCCTCACACAGTCCAGCCATACAGGGTCATCGCCGAGATGATCACGGCCCATATCAGCAACAACCTGAACACGAGGCGCTTGGCGGCCGTCGCACCGCGAATGCCACGAGCGGTGAGATCCTCGTCGTCGCCGGCCTCGAGCGCGAGCGCTGCTATGCCGACCCGGGCCAGCAGTCGCTCGCTGTTCTCAGACGTGGTGCGGGCCGGCTTCTCGGGCCCGCTGCGCCATGCCGCCAGGGCGGCGTCGAAATGCCCGGCCACCGCGTAGCCGATCGCGGTCAGTCGTGCGGGAATCCAGGCCAGCCAGCCATGCAGCGTAACGGCCGCGTCCCTGAGCGGCACGATCGTGGCCGCATCGCTGTCATCGCGCCCTGCCTGGAACACGGCGCGGCGGCGAACCAGGTCGGTTACCCGGTATGCCCAGGCGCCGAGCGGACCGAGCGGCCCCAGCAGGACAAACCAGAAAATCACCGCGAACAGCCGGTTGTTCGCCTGGACGCAGACCGCATCCTCGACGGCGTGAATTCGTTCGAGCGGTGCGTCGGGCACCTCGTTCTCGATCAGCGCCTTCGCCGTCTGCTCGATTCGTTCCTCATTGCCCTCCTCGAGCGCGCTGCAATAGTCGTTGACGTCTTCACCGATATCGTTGGGGCCGAGCGAGAAGAACAGCACGGCAACTGCAAGCACCAGGTGCGGAAAGCCGAACAGCGTGTCGCCGAGAGCGATGGTAACGGCGGCGACCGGCAGCACCAGGATGACCGCCAGCAGGATGACCGGAATCAGCGCCGGCCAGGCCGCAAAGCGGGCGGCGAGCGCAAAACCCTTGTCGATGATCCGCTCGAGCCAGCGCATCCGGCGCCAGTGAAAAATCTGCGTCGCGAGACGCTCGATGGTCAGTCCGATGAGGAGGGCGATGAGGGTCATGGATGTGGATCAGGCGAGTTGGCCATTGAGACCATCATACAAGCGCAGCCAGTCGAAAGCAGGGCCCGGGTCGGTTTTTCTGCCCGGCGCGATGTCGGAATGAGCAGCGATCTCGCGAGCCGATATCGCCGGATACGTGCGCAGCAGCGCAGCCAGGACCGGTACCAGAACCGCATATTGCGCATCTTCGTACGGCACGTCGTCCTCGCCTTCGAGTTCGATGCCGATCGAGTCATCATTGCAGCGCGCCCGGCGGCGGAAACACGATTCGCCCGCGTGCCACGCCCGCTCCGTAAATGGCACGAACTGCAGGAGCGAACCATCGCGCCTGACGAGCAGGTGCGCGGACACCTCGAGCCCGCGTATCTCGGCGAAATACGGATGCGCGTCCCAGTCGAGAGTGTTGGTGAACAGGCGCTCGATGTGCGGACCACCGAACTGACCCGGCGGCAGGCTGATCCCGTGCAGCACGACGAGGCGAGGCTCCGCGCCGGGCGGGCGCGCATCCCTGTTCGGGCTCAGGCACTGCCGCGCCGGTTCGATCAGGCCCGTATCCGCGTCAACGGTGAAAGACTGCTTCATTGGTTGCCAACTGCGGGTCGATTGACGATAGTCCTCTGTGTAGACATTGGCTGTCAACGCTAATGCGGGAACTGGCGCAGCGATCATGCCCTTGAAAAGACTTTACGTTGCCGAAAAGCTCGCGGCCGGTGCCGAGCTGCATCTCGGCGAGGAATCCGCGCGCTACCTGGGCCGCGTTTTGCGCTTGCGCGTCGGCGATTCCGTGCATGTCTTCAACGCCGACGACGGCGAATGGTCCGCAACGATCAGCCGCTTCGGCAAGAACCGCGTGACGCTCTCGCTGCACGACACCGTCGCGAATACGGCGGAGTCTGACCTGAAGATCCACCTGGTGCAGGGCATCTCGCGCGGCGAACGCATGGACTTCGTCGTGCAGAAAGCCACGGAGCTGGGCGTGGACCACGTCACCCCGGTGCTAACGGATTACGGCGTCGTGAAGCTCGACGGCAAGCGGGCCGCGAAACGCCGGCTGCACTGGCAGCGCGTCGCGGAAAGCGCTTGCGAACAATCGGGTCGCGTGAACCCGCCGCGGGTCGACGCACCATTGCCCCTGAACGACTGGCTCGGCACGGCCCGCGCCGGCGACTCCACCGACCTGATCCTCGCCCCCGGCACGGGGCAACTGCTGACGAACGTCGGGACGCCGGCGGCCGGGCTCTGCCTGCTGATCGGGCCCGAAGGCGGCTTCAGCGAACGCGAATACGACGACGCGGCGATTTCGGGCTTCGAGGCGGTGACGCTTGGCCCGCGTATCCTGCGCACCGAGACAGCAGCGGTCGCGGCGATCGCCATTCTGCAAGCACTCTGGGGCGACCTGTAACCCGGCCGGGCGAATCAGGCCTGCAGCGATTCGCGCGCCAGCATCGCTTCCATGCGCTCGAGATCCGGAATCAACGGAAATTCATTGATCATCTTTACCCGGCAAAGGACGGGGGCGTCCTTGGGCCAGCCTTCGGTCGAGTCGAGCTGCAGCACGTCGCGATTCACGCGCACGAGCTGCGGAAACCCCTGCGTGATCGCGCCGAAAAAACCGGTCTTCAGCTGGCCCGTACTCGCGGTAAATACGACGATACGGGTGCGGCCGGTTGCGGCGGGCACATCCTTGCCGAGCGTGCCTTCGAACGACACGACAGGCAGCGCGCGCCCGTTCCAGTTGACCGTACCCAACATCCAGCTATGCGCGCCCGCTTCCTGCTGCGGCGCCGTGAAACGCACGACCTCCGCGACGCAGGCGCGCGGCACGATCAGCCGTTCTCCGGAGAGCGGCACGAGCAGGCTGTAGAGTTCGTCGGCTTCGGCAGTCACTGCAGCTGTATTCCCCTGTCCTCGAGCTGGCGCTGGATCGCATCGAGCAGTTGCGCATCCTGGTAGGGCTTGCCGAGGTAGTCGTTCACGCCGAGCTCGATGGCGCGCGCGCGATGCTTGTCGCCGACGCGCGACGTAATCATGATGATCGGCACGTCCGCGTAGCGCTCGTCGTTGCGCACGTGGGAGGCAAATTCGTAACCGTCCATGCGCGGCATTTCGATGTCGAGAAGGATGACGTCGGGTTTGGAGTCCTGCAGCACACTGATCGCATCGAGCCCGTCCTTTGCGGTCAGCACGCGCATGCCGTGGCGCTGCAGGAAGCGCTCGGTGACGCGACGCACCGTGATGGAGTCGTCGACGACCAGCGCGGTCGGGCGCACGTCGCCGGGCGTTGGCGCCGCCTTCTTGAGCTCCACGACCGGCGCGCCGCTGCGAACGAGCGCGTTGATATCGAGGATCAGCACGATACGGCCGTCGCCGAGAATCGTCGCGCCGGCAATTCCGCGGATACTCGCAAGCTGCGGACCGACCGATTTGACGACGATCTCGCGGCTCGCAAGCATCTCGTCGGTGAGCAACGCGGCGGAAAACTCGCCGGCACGCACCAGGATGACGGACACGAACGCCTCGTCCTTGGGCAGGACCGCGGCCTGGCCGCCGAGGTACATGCCGAGGTGCCGGAAACGGTACGTCTCTTCGCCGTACTGGTAGCTCGGTTCGCTCTGGCTGAGGAGGTTCTCGAGCTCGCTGCGCGGAATCCGCGCCACGCCCTCGACCGACGGCAGCGGCAGCGCATAGACCTCCTCGCCGGTACGCACGATGAGTGCCTGCGTTATCGCGAGCGTGAACGGCAGCCGCACCGTGAAGTTGGTGCCCTGGCCGGTCACGGATGAGATGCGCAGCGAGCCGCCGAGTTTCTTGACCTCGTTGGCGACGACATCCATGCCCACGCCGCGGCCGGCAGCCTGAGTCAGTTTGCCGGCCGTCGTGAACCCGGGCGTCAGGATCAGGCTCATGATCTCTTCGTCGGTGACCTTGCTGTCCGGTTGCAGCAGTTCGACTTCGTAGGCCTTGCGGCGGATGGCTTCCACATCGAGGCCGGCGCCGTCGTCGGCGACGTCGATCACCATCTCGGCACCTTCGCGATGCAGGCGAATCGTAATCTGGCCGGTGGCCGGCTTGCCGTTGCCCTGGCGGACGTCGGGCTCCTCGATGCCGTGCACGACGGCATTGCGCAGCATGTGCTCGAAGGGCGGCAGCATCTTCTCGAGCACCTGGCGGTCGAGCTCGCCGGAGGCCCCTTCCACAGACAATTCGGCGCGCTTGCCGGATTCCTGGGCGACCTGCCGTACCAGCCGCGTCAGCCTCGGCACGTGCCGCTCGAACGGCACCATGCGCGTGCGCATCAGCCCGTCCTGCAGCTCGGCCGTCACGCGCGACTGCTGCACGAGCAGGCTCTCGGCCTCGCTCGTCAGTGAGCGCAGCAGATCCTTGATGCTCTCCAGGTCGTTGGCCGACTCGGCAAGCGCGCGGGACAGCTGCTGGATGGTCGAATAACGGTCCAGCTCCAGCGGATCGAAATCCTTCGCCACCATCGTGTCCTGGTGGCCGGCCATGATCTGCGCCTCGGTCTCGTGTTCCAGTTTGCGCAGCTGCTCGCGCAGGCGCGCAACCGTCTGCTCGAATTCATCGACGTGAAACTCGACCGAGCTGACCTGCTGGTTGAGGCGCGAGTGGTAGATGCTGATCTCGCCTGCGGCATTGAGCAGGTCTTCGAGCAGGTCGGCATCGATGCGCGCGAATTCCCTGGGCGACTCCGGCTTCCTGACCGCGCGCAGTTCTGCCGCGGGACGGGGCGCCGGCCTCTCTACGGGTTCCGGCTCGATCTCCGGCTCGGACTCCGGCTCGATCTCAGGCTCGGACTCCGGTTCGATCTCCGGCTCGGACTCCGGTTCGATCTCCGGTTCGATCTCCGGCTCGATTTCGGGCTCTATCTCCGGCTCGGATTCTGGTTCGATCTCCCGTTTCGGTTCCGGCTCGATCTCCGGTTCGGGTTCCGGCACGGGCTCGATTTCCCGTTTCGGTTCGGGCTGCGGTTCGATCTCGGGCTCGGGCACCGACTCGTCCGCCGCACCGGCGCCGATGTCGGCCAGCTCGTCTGCCAGGGGCGAGTCGACGATGACCATGCTGACCGTGTCATCGGGTTCGATCGTAAACGCATGGGGCCGCACGCCCGTTTCGTCAGACGCCAGCTCGACGCCCTCTTCGCTCGCCACCTCGAAGCCGGCATTCGCATCCCGGATCCGCTTCTCGAGCTCGGCCGCGGCCGGCACGGCCTTGCCGGAGGTCACCAGGTCGCGCATCCGGTGCAGTTCGTCAATGCTTCGCTGCAGCAGTTCCTCGACGCCGGTGCTCGACGGCACGCGGCCGTCGTCGACCGAAATGAGCAGGGTCTCGAGCTCGTGACTGAGATTGCCCATCGCCGTGATGCCGGCCATCCGCGCGCCGCCCTTGAGCGTATGCAGGTGCCGCTTGAGCTCCTGCACCGCCTGCCTCGCGTTCCTGTCCTTGACCCAGAGGCCAAAAGCCTTGTCCGTCGATTCGAGAAGTTCCGCAGACTCCTCGGTGAAGATCGCGGCGATTTCCTTGTCGTAATCGGCTTCCAGGTGTTCCGCTTCGGCGACGACCGGCGCAGGCTCGCTTTCGGGCGCTGCCTCTTCCGGCACGTCGGCCACGGTTCCGTCGGGCTGCAGGGTATTGGACAGCCTCGTCAGGTGCGCGACCAGTGCCGTGTAGTCCGCACGATTCTGCTCGGGCCGGTTGATGTCGCCGACGATCGTCGCGATCGCTTTCGCGGCCGCCTTCAGCGCATCGACGCCGGACTGCTGGAACCCGATCTTGTAGTCGTAGACCCGTCTTACGAGACGATTGAGCGCGCCGGCCACGGCCACGCCCCGCTCGACATTGGCCATGTTGGCGCTGCCGTGCAGCGTGTGGCAGGCACGGTAGAGCTTGTCGGTGACTTCGTAGGGTGGCTGCTGGCCGTCGCAGGCCTTCAGGTAGTCGACGATGACCTTGAGATGCCCGGCCGTTTCCTTGGCGAAGATGTCGAGCAACACCGGGTCCATTTCCAGGCCCGGCGCCTCGTCTTCCGCGGCGCGCGGTTTCTCGATGGTGAGCACCGCCGCGTTCGGATCGCCCTCTGCAAAAGCGTGCGCACGGGCCACCAGCAGGCTGATGTCGCTGGCGGGACTGGTACCGATCTCCAGTTGCTCGATCAGCTCCGGAACGGCCGACGCCGCCGTCGTGATGAAGTCCACCATCGGCGGCGTGCGGACCAGCGTGCGATTGATGAGCTTGTTGAGCAGGTTTTCGACGGCCCAGCAGAACTCGCCGATGCGCTCGGCGCCTACCATGCGGCCGCTGCCCTTCAGTGTGTGGAACGAGCGGCGCACGGTAATCAGGGCTTCCATGTCGTCGGGGGACTCGGTCCAGGCCGGCAGGTTGCGCTTGATGGAAGCGATCTCTTCCTTGGCTTCCTCGATGAAAAGCTCGAGTAATTCGGGATCCAGGTGCTCCGCGTCAGGCGCGACGACGGGCAGCGGCATGACTTCGGTTGCCTGCTGCGCGCCCGGCGCATCACTTGCCAGCGCGTGTGCCTCGATGTCCGCCTGCCGCAGTTTCTGTGTGGCTTCCGGCGCCTCGCTGGACGCGTCTTCTTCGAGACGCTGACCGACGTCGCGCAGCACCGCCAGGCAGGCCTCGGCGTTGTCCAGCATGTACCAGGGATCGGCACGGCCTGCCTTTACCGTCTCCATGTAATACTCGATGCTGACGATGGCGTCGGCGAGACGGTCGGTCTCCTTCTGCGTCAGTCGCGACGGGCCGCCGCCCTGCAGGGTCAGCACGATCAGCTTGCCGATGCGCTCCATGACGTCCATGGCGCGCGTCTTGTTCAGCATCAGCAGGCCCGCCCGGATACCCCGCACGAGCGACGGGATGCTGTCGAGGCCCTGCGATGGCGCCTGCGACGCAATACTCTGGCCGATGGTCTCCTTGATTCTCGCCAGGTTGATAATGCACTCGCGCATCACCGACTCGGCCACCTGCCGGTAGTCCGCCGCATCCTCCGGCGACATGTCCGCATGGGCCGCCCCCGGCGCATCCTGCGGCACGGTGAGACGGATGAGCTGCTGGTCGAGCCTGTCCTCCACCCGCAATAGCGTGGAGGCGATGTCGAGTACCACGTGGTCGTTCGTTGCGCCGCCACGCTGGACGACGGTCTTGAGGCGATCGATTTCGCCGTCGATATCGCTGCGCAGCTCGCCCAGTCCGAGCACGCCGAGCGTGTCGCTGATCTTCTTCAGGAGTTCGAGCTGCGGCACCAGCTCGGACGACTTGTTCATGCCGGTGCGCACGAAGATATCCAGCACGTCCTTGACGCGCGCGAGATCCTCCTTTATCGCCGCCGCAACCGTCTTCATGAGCTTCACGCTGGGCGCCGACAACGCCTCGCGCGCATGCTCCACCTGCTCGTCGCCGGGCAGCAATTCGGCCAGGTTGAAGGCCGAGCGAATTTCGCTGATGCGTGTTCCCGTCGAACTCGACCGCGCGACGTAATACAGCAGGTTGTTGAGGAGATCGTCGACGGGATGTTTGTCGAACGCCTCGACGCCCTCGTCGATCACGAACTTGATCTGCCTGTCTGCCTGCGCCAGCAGGCGTTTCAGCGCGACCGATGTCTCGAGCCCGCCGTTTTGCAGCGACTCGAGCACGCCACCCGTAACCCACCAGAGCTGGTACATGTCGTCGCGGGTGGCGGAGTTCTCCAGCGCGGCCGTAACCTTCGAAAGAGTCTCGAGGTGCGGCTTCGCATTGCCGCCCTTGATCCACCCGAGCAGCGCCAGCTGGAACTTCGGCCGCAGACGCCGCGCCACCGTGACCGGATCCTCGGCGCCGGCCCCGGGCCGCGCCATGGCGGTATTGCTGCGGCTCGGCGAAAGGTTCAGCAACAACAAGGTGCCTTCCGACAGCAGCGGCTCACCGCGGGCGGCGCGCAGGTCGTTGAGCATCGGCAGCAGCACGAGCGCGATGTCGCGGCCGCCGCCGAGCAGGCGCTCGATGTACGACGGCAGCTGCACCATTGCCCGCGTCAGGGCATCGAGCCCGTCCTCGCGGCCCTTGCCCGGCCGCAGGGCTGCCAGGTACTTGCAGGCGAGTTCCATCTCCTCGGCGAGCAGCGCCGCGCCGTAGGTTTCCACCAGCTGCAGCGCGCCGCGCGCCTGGTGCAACAGGCCGCTGGCGCGAACGAGCGCCTGGGAGCCGCCGCGCCCGTCCACGCAGTCCTCGATGGCGAGGTGCGCGTTACGGATCGTCTCCATCAGCTCGTCGCTGATGATGGCGAGCGCGTTTATGGGACCCGTGATCTCGTCCTGCTTGCGCTCTTCGCTTATGCCGGTGTCGCCCGTCATCGTTTACTTGCTATCAGCCCGTGCCCGTCTTCTTGCCCGGCTGCATGCGGGTCGCGTTGGATGAAGTCGCCGTCAATCGCGTGGTGCCCGTGAGGGCATCTCCCGGCAGCGTAAAGCCGGCAACGCTCTTCCTGAGCTGCGACGCGAACTCCGACAGCTTGGAGATCGCCGCCGCGGTCGCCGTCGTGGCCTTGCCGGTCTGTTCACTGATCTCACGCAGCCTCGTCGTTCGGCGCGTTACGTCCGCCGCCGAACGCGCCTGTTCGCGCGCGGAGCCCGAGATATTCTGCACCAGGCTCGCGATCTGGTTGGAAACCTGCTCGATTTCGTCCAGTGCCGCGCCCGCATTCTCGGCAAGCAGCGCCCCGCCGACCACGTCCGTCGTGCTGCGCTCCATCGAAACGACTGCTTCCTTGGTATCCGACTGAATGGTGCTGACGAGCACCTTGATTTGCTTGGTCGCGTTCGTCGAACGCTCGGCGAGTCGCTGCACTTCGTCGGCGACGACCGCGAATCCGCGCCCCGCCTCGCCCGCCATCGACGCCTGGATCGACGCGTTGAGCGCGAGGATGTTGGTCTGCTCGGCGATGTCGTTGATGAGTTCGACGATGTTGCCGATCTCCTGCGAACTTTCGCCCAGGCGCTTGATGCGCTTGGACGTGTCCTGGATGGTCTCGCGGATGGTGTTCATGCCGTCGATCGTGCGACGCACCGCTTCACCGCCCTTGTGCGCCACTTCGACGGAGTGGCGCGCCACGTCAGACGAGCGCTCGGCATTGCCGGACACTTCTTCGATCGAGCCGGCCATGGATACGATCGACTCGGTCGCCGCGTTGATTTCGCGCCCCTGGTTCTCGGCCGCTCTCGACATGTGCACGGCGGCGCTCTCGGTCTGCTTGGCTGCCGAGTCGACCATGATCGCCGTTTCGTTGACGGTGGTAACCAGCTTGCGCAACTCCTCGATCGCATAGTTGAACGAATCGGCGATCGTGCCCGTAATGTCTTCCGTCACCGTCGCTTCCACGGTCAGGTCGCCGTCGGCGAGGCTGCCCATCTCGTCCAGCAGCCGCAGGATGGCCTGCTGGTTTCTTTCGTTCTGTTGCCCCTGGTCGCGCGCCTGGCGCTCGAACGCGGCCATGCGCACGTTGAGCAGGACGAGCACGGCCAATAGTACGACCGCGAACAGGATGAGGCCGATCGGGATCCAGCCGCTCGACAACACTCCCGGCACCGCGCCTCCGCCGGCGCCGCCCCTGAACGCGCCGGCCAGCGAATTGGCGGCCGCAGCGACCCCCTGCTGTGCGGTGCCGAGGCCCGCCAGCTGGCCCGTGTTCTCGCGAACCGTTTCGATGTACGCATCGAGATCGGCAATCAGTGCGGTGAGCGGCTCGACGACGGCCGCCTGGCCGTCCGCGCCGAGCGGCGCCACGTCGAGCGGGCTCGCCTCGCCCGCGAGCGCGTCCCTCACGGAACGCAGGAATTCGGTGTTGTCGGCGATGGCGGCGAGAGCCGCGCCGGCGTCGCTGGTGCCCCGCAGCCCGGATGCGGCGCTCGCGATATCGCTCGCGCGCTGCTGCATTTCCTGTATTACCGCGGTGGACCCGGAGCGTGTCAGGACCTCTTCCGAGAGCTGCACGATGTCATTGCCGGTCCGGCGTATCCCGCTGGCCGCCTCGATCGCAGCGCGCCTGCCGAGAATCGCCGAAGCCCGTGACTCGAGCTGCTGCCAGTCCGCGGCGTTGCCCGGCGCGTCGGACGCACGCCGCAGCTCGGCCATCCGGCCCAGGTCCCGCTCGAGCGCGTCGAACGCGCCTTCGCGGCCGGCCAGCGCGTTCGCCGTGCGCACGGGAATGGCCTGTGGCAGCGCCGCGAGTTCCGCCGACCCCGCCGCACCGCCGGACGGCTGCAGATACACGAGCCCTGCCGCCGCGAGCAATGCGACAGCGACGAGCAACGCCACTATCCGGAACAGGGTGGTTGTGTCAGTTTTTTTGGCCATGTCGTGTAACCCGTTGAATGACTCCAGCCCGGCGGTTTCCCCGTGCTGTCGGCAGCAGGCTCATTCGTCCGCCGCCTGCAGGAACAAATTGCTCTCGACGAACGCGAACAGGTCGAAAATCGGCCAGCTGTCGTCGCCGCGACGGTGCTCGCCCACCAGGTAGCGCTCGCAGCGGACCGCTGTCTCCGGCCGCGTCTCCGCGAATTCGTGGTCCATGAAACGCCGGAACCCCTGCACTTCGTCCACGACGAGGCCCGCCGGTATTTCGCGGTGGTTGATCGAGATGACGCGCGTCGTCCGCCGCAGGGTGGTTCGCCCGCTGCCCAGGAGCAGCTTCAGGTCGACCAGCGGCAACAGGTGGCCGCGCAGGTTCGCGATACCCAGGAGCCAGCGCCTTGCGCCGGGAACGCGCGTCATGGAATCCGGCAGCATCAGGACCTCGCGAACCTGCTCGCGACTCGCGACGAACTGCTCGTCGCCGATGCGGAAGCCGATACCGACCCACTCCGCCGGCATTGCCGAGCCGCCGGTGCCCGAATGCGCCGTAATACTGCGGCGCTCGATCTCGCGCAGCAGCTCGAAAGGCTGCTTGACAAGGGATGCGAGCTCGATCGGTGCACTCATTCAGTCAGCCATTACCGCGTTGATCTTTGCCACGAGTTCGTTCTCGCGAATCGGCTTGACCAGGTACTCGACGGCGCCCTGCCGCATGCCCCAGATCTTGTCCGTCTCCTGGT
>Ga0316194_10002280_pt1 | contig 13361 bp, 7 predicted proteins | sample CroRivsedime1_MG_FD_204936 | JGI IMG/M metagenome (GOLD analysis project Ga0316194, IMG submission 204936) | Coastal sediment microbial communities from Maine, United States - Cross River sediment 1 | ecosystem: Environmental > Aquatic > Marine > Coastal > Sediment | place: USA: Maine...
CCCAGTAACCCGAGCGGACCGCCGACCATCACCGTCTTCGACGACGAGCCCATCGATCGCGCCTTTGTCGCCGCCGGCGTCGACATCGGAGGACCATCGATCTCACGGATCTTCACCAAGCCGCGGTGGGGCTTTTCGAAGTTCAAGCACCTCCTCGAGCCCCGGATCGAGTACGCCTATCTCGAGGGCCTCGGAATTGCAAACGAACTGCAGATTCCCATCGCCGACGAGGTTGACAGCACCCCCCTGGACAACCGGGTCAGACTGTCGCTGGCGAACCGGCTCTTCGGCCGCTCGGAGAAGAGTCTGAGCTCGACCGAGCTCGGCTCCTTCGAGCTCTTCCAGGAGTACTCGTTCTCGCGTCCCCTCAGTTTTGGAGACGGTGGCGCCACCAGCGGCTGGGGGGCTCTGGTGGGCTCGCTACGCGTTACCCCGACCCCGGGCACCGGCCTCGACGCCCGGGCAAGCTTCGATTGGCTCAACCGGGGTTTGAGATCAACCTCGATAACCGGGGCGGGCCGAACCGGATTGGGTTCACTCAACCTGACGTGGTACGCAGGGTTCAACCCCACCACCGGTGAACGTGTGTCATCGCAGGTGCGGACTCTCATCAACTTCCTCAAACCGGGTTTCCCGGTCACCGCCGCGCTCCATGTCGCCTATGACGTGGAACAGGATGAGATCCAACAGCAGCGGTACCAGGTCGGCTGGAAGGGCAGCTGTTGGAGCATCTCCGCCGAGTACAGGGATCTCAAGATCGGGCTCTATCCGACCCGCGACTTCCGGATCATCATCGAGCTCAAGGGGGTCGGTGGTCTGCCCGAGATCAAGGGGAGTTTGGGCGGGGGGTAGGGTGCGCGGACAGGCACGCCGCAAACACGAAGACACCAAGACACGAAGCGGTCACGAAGACAGCGCACTGAGAAACCATGAAGGCGTTGCAGAGAACGAGTCCCACCAACCTCGCTACGAAACCCGTTGAGAAGAGCGGGCTGGCTCACTCTTCAGATCCTCGAGCTCGTTCCGGAGATCGAGGGCGGATTGACACCTGCGGTTCGGGTCCTTTTCCAGGCAGCGCCTTAGGATCCGTCCCAGGTGGTCGGGTAGATCGACCCGAACCTCGGTGATCGGTGGCGGTGTGTCCCGGAGGATCGACGACATCAGCTCGGCCGAGGTCTCCCCGCCGAACGGCCGGTGGCCGGTCGTCATCTCGTAGAGCATCACTCCCAGGGAGAAGATGTCGGATCGTGCATCGAGGCGTTTCCCGTTAACTTGCTCCGGGGACATGTAGGCGACGGTGCCGAAGACCCGGCCTTCGCTGGTGAGCTGTTCGGTGGTGAGCGCCGTTTCCTCGCCGGCGAGAACGCGGTCCCGTCGGAGCTTGGCGAGACCGAAATCCAGAACCTTCACGCGGCCATCGTTGCTCACCATGACGTTACCGGGTTTGAGATCCCGATGGATGATCCCGTTCTGGTGTGCGACAGCCAGACTGTCGGCCAGAGGGACCGCGAGATCGAAGAACGGTCCGAGGGCCATTCCCTCCGCCGGTATCCTCTCGGCCAGAGTCTTGCCCTCGACCAACTCGATACTCAGAAAGTGGATTCCGTTCGCTTCTTCCACCGAGTAGATGGTGACAATGTTGGGATGGTTGAGGGCAGCGAGAGCCCTGGCTTCCCGCTCGAAACGGCGGAGAAGCTCCGGGTCGGACGCGAGGTTGGGGGGGAGGATCTTGATCGCCACTCTGCGCTCGAGCTTTGTGTCTTCCGCGAGATAGACCTCTCCCATCCCTCCGGCCCCGAGGGGCTCCATGAGCCGGTAGTGGGCGAGCCGTTCGGGTATTTCTGCGGGAAGGTCGTGCGGAGTGGGCCCGCGGGGATCGTCGGCTGGAATACCCAGCTCGGCGGCGATCAGCGTCGACAACCACCCATCTACGGAGTCGGGACCGAAGTCGAGCGCGGCCGAGTAGTAGGTGTCGCCATCGAGAACAACCGAGGCTTCTGCGATGGGCTCGAAACCGAGCTCCTGCGCCACCGCGGCGTACGGTGCGAAATCCCGAACCGTGAGGTAGACCCTGCGGAGCCGGGGTCGCAGCTCCATGTACGACCGTTTGATGTCCAGCCAGCAGGCGGCTTGGACGCCCGACGGATGCTCTCCGTCGTCGATTCCCAGCCATCTGCGGATGAAGAGTACGACCTGTCCGCCGGGCACCGGATTCGCGTCGAGATGGGTCAACCAGGCGTCCAAGAGCGGGTCTCGTTCCCGCCGCCCGCTGCCGACAGCCCGAGGGTCAAACATGCAGTAGAAACCCACAATTCTGGAATCGGTATCGCGTGCGATGGAGAAGGACTCGGGAGAGCTCGCCCACCAGGCGAGAAGCGCGTTCGTCGCCTCCGGGCCGTCATGGAGCCGCGCGATCGCCTCGATCGCCTCGGCGTGATCGTCGGTTGCCGGTTCGACGGCCAGCGGTTGGGTGATGCTCGGGAAGAACGCCTCCCTGCAGACCGGATTCTCGATGAGGTAGAGCAGATCCGCGGTGAAGCGCCAGAGCTCCGGGGCGCCGGCGGTGACGACCTCCATTCTGAGTTGACGCCAGGCGGCGCGCCGGTACTCGCGGTAGGCTGTCGGGTCGCCTGCCTTGGTCGCTTCCGCGATGGCCTGCTGTACGACATCGTGGAGATGGAGACCGTCCCGTTCACTGTCGACGAACGGGAGAATTTGAAGATGGTCATAAAGCGCCTCGGTGTCCGACTCCGGGATCAGGGACTTCAGTAGCGAGACGGTTGTGCGGCGAACCGTCGAGATCGCGTGCAGGGCCTTTCGCACGAGGGGATCGGACACATCCTCCAGATAGAGGTGGGTGAGCTGCTCGACGGTTCGCTGGAGAGCCGTTTCCTCCAACTCGAGGTTGGGCCGCTCCAGGGCGGCTGCCGCAGCCAGCGCGAGGGCCAGCGGATGACCTCGGGCGAAGCGATTTATCCGCAACGCGTTGTTCCGTTCAATGCCGGCATCGGTGAATATTGTGATCGCATCGTCCTCGTCAAGGGGTCCCAGTGCGATCGTGTGGAAGAGCCCCTGCCAGCCCGGGGTTGTGAGCCACGAGGTGACCGGAGGCTCGCGCCCCGACAGAATCACCCGCACGTTGTCGGGAAGCGCGGGGACAAAGACCTGCCGCAGCCAGGTGTCCAAAAGACGGAGGCGCTCGTAGGTGTCGAGGGCGAAAACCACCCGCTCGGAGAGCGCGCCGAGACCCTCGGCGGCCTCGCCGGTATCGCCATCTCGCAATCCGAGGACGTCTCCGAGCTCGTGGAGAAACCCTCGCTCGGTGGGTTCGATGGTGCGGCAGTCCAGCTGGACGACTTCGGCGCCGGCCTCTCTCGCCCGGGCGCAGAAGGCTGCGAGGAGGGTCGACTTTCCGCTTCCCCCGATGCCGTGGAGTTGGGTGACGGCCGGGCCGTTGGTGTCCAGGCAGCAAAGGAGCTGGGTGAGCTCGCGTTTTCGGCCGACCATTCGCGTGGCCGCCTGTTCCGCGAGGAGATCTCCGATCCGACGTGTCATGGCCCACCTCCCTTGTTGGCCAGAAACGGCCACAGCCACCGACGACACGACACCGCCACGCCACCCTGCCGGGCTCGTGGTTTTCGGTAACACACTTTCGACGCTGATGTTTCTGCGTCGAGGATAGCACAGGGGTCGGTTCTTCGGGTGTCTACATCACAGGTGGATCAACCACCGTAAAGGTTCCAAGTTCATATATTTGGTGATTCAGAATCGACGCGCCGGCAGAAAGACCGAAAGTAGAAGCTCGAACCCGAGGATTTCGGCCGATCGGATCACATCTGAAGCGAAACAGGTCCAAGACAAACCCCGTCTCGCGACCTACAATACATTGAGAGCATTCAAAGCCCGGAAAACGGGGGGGTGGTAGATGCGACAGCTCCCACGGCCGGTCCGGAGATGACGGATGCTGAATGAACGAACTGTGCGGTAGGATCGCCCCGCTGCGGCCTACCCGGTGAGTCGAACCGGTAACCGGACGAAAAGGTTGCGGTATGGCGGATGACCGACCGAATCTCGACGAGGCGCGCGACCGGCGGGACGCCGGTGGATCGAGCGAAGATGCGACCTGCGGCATCGACGATGGGACAGCCACGAGCATGATCCCCGACCCGCAACCCGGAAACACCCCCAGGCTGATCGGCGACTTCCGAATCGTCCGGAAGATCGGCTCCGGTGGCATGGGGATCGTCTACGAGGCCGAGCAGCAGAATCCTCAACGACCGGTCGCTCTCAAGGTCATTGCCGGCGGGCAGTTCGTTGACGAGTTGCGGATCAGGTTGTTCCAGCGCGAGGCCCAAGCGCTCGCCAGGCTCAAGCACCCGTCCATCGCCGCGATCTACGAGTCAGGACACACACCGCAGGGCGAGCACTTTTTCGCCATGGAGCTGATTCGCGGCTGCACGCTCGGGGAGTACCTGAACGCCAGAGAAGTGCGAGGCGGCCTGACCCGTTCCGAACTCCGGTTCCGTCTGCGTCTGTTCCGTAGAATCTGTGACGGCGTCGCCTATGCCCACCAACGCGGGGTCGTTCACCGCGACCTGAAACCCACCAACATCCAGATCCCGCGCGAGTCGAGCGCCTCGTCGACACCCCACGGCGAGCCGATCCCCGACGCCAAGATCCTCGACTTCGGTCTCGCCCGCATCACCGACGCCGATGTCGCGGCGGCGACGATGGTGACAGAGGCGGGGTCGATCCAGGGGACCCTCGCCTACATGAGCCCGGAGCAGGTGCGGGGAAACCCGGACGAGGTCGATCTTAGAACCGACATCTACTCCCTCGGTGTCATGCTCTACGAGATGGTGACCGGCGAGCTTCCCTACCAGGTCACGAACAAACCGCTCCCCGAAATCAGCCGGATCATCTGCGAGCAGGAACCCGCCTCGGTGATCAGGAAATGGAAGGGACCCCATCGCCCGGACCGCGATCTCGAGACCATCATCCTCAAGGCGCTTGAGAAACCGACCTCCAGGCGCTATCAGAGCGTCACCGCTCTGGCCGAGGACATCGACCGCTATCTCGCCCAGGAACCGATCCTCGCGCGGCCGTCGAGCTCGATCTACCAGCTGCGGAAGATGGTTCAGCGGCATCGGGTTGCGGTCGGTTCCGGCGCCATCATCGCGCTCCTGGTCGTGGCCGGTGTGATCGCGCTGTCGATCCAGGCCCGGGCGATCGCGATGGAGCGCGACCGGGCGAATCAACAGGCTCAGACCGCACTCGCCGCCACCGAGTTTCTCGTCGGTCTCTTCGAGATCAGCGATCCGGAAGAAACGCGTGGCGAGACGATCACTGCCCGCGAGGTGCTCGACCGAGGCGCCGACCGGATCACGGACGAGCTGAAGGACGAGCCCGGCGTTCGCGCGATGCTGTCGAATGTCATAGGGCGGGTTTACCTCAATCTCGGCCTGTACGACGCCGCCGGCTCCATGTTCTCAGAGGCCTTCCGGTTGCAGAGCGAGCTGTCGGGGGAGCTGGTGTCTTCGACCGCCGAGTCAATCAACAACATCGGCGTGGTCAATCTCCGGAAGGGCAATTACGAGCAGGCCGAGGAGCAGCTCCGCACCGCGCTCGCCATGCGCCGCGAGATCTGCGGCGAATCTTCGTCCGAGGTGGCTGAAGGGCTCAACAACCTCGGCACCCTGCTGGCCATTCGAGGGAAGATCGACGAGGCCGAGCCGATGCTCCGGGAGGCGCTGTCGGTCCGCCGGGCCCTGATCGGCGGCGACGACGCCAACACCGCGACGATGATCAACAATCTCGCCTACTTCCTCGAGAAAGACGACCGCTACGACGAGACTGATCGACTCAACCGGGAGGCGCTCGCCATCCGGCGCCAGGCCCTGGGTGACAATCACCCGGCGGTCGCCCAGAGCCTCAATAACATGGGCATGGTCTACTTCCGCCGTGGTGACGTCGAGCGGGCCGAGCCACTCATCCGCGAAGCGTTGGATCTCAACCGCAGAATATTCGGTGAGAGGCATCCGGAGGTTTCAGCATCCCTCAGCAACCTTGGCCAGGTGCTCAAACAGCAAGGTGACTTCAAGCAGGCCGAAATCGTCTTTCGAGAGGTCCTGGGGATGGACCGGGAGCTCCTGGGTGACGACCACCCGACGGTGGGCGAGAGCGCGTGCAAACTTGCGGAAGTCGTCTGCGGAGAGGGCAATTTTGCCGAAGCCGAGGAGCTTTTTGAACACGCCCTGGCCATCGACCGCGCAACGTTCGGAGAAGACTCCTGGCGGGCGGCGATCACCACCAGCAGGCTCGGTGAGTGCAGAATCAGGCAGGGTCTGTTCAGCGAGTCCGAGGCCCTGCTGTTGTCAAGCCACACCGTGCTGAGTTCGGCGTACGACGACCACAACCCCCGAACCGTCGCCGTCACCAGGCGTCTCGTCGATCTCTACGAGGCCTGGGACTGACCTGATCAGGCGGAGACGTGGCGCCGGCGACTCCCGATGCCGCCGAGTGGTTAGACGAGCCCGGCTCTGCGTGCGCTCGCCGGTCGACCAGAGCGACGGTGGAGAGCACGGCCCGGATCTGTTCCTGGACCGCCTGCCCGGAATAACCGCAGATCACCCAGAGAGACTGCACCCGAATCGCAGAGAAACTCAACACTCGACCGAGGAAAAGGCTAGGCTATAGAACGCCGAGGGAGTGCTATGACTCAGACTGAGATTTGTCGCACTTCAAACTCAGATCGAACATCGACCTCCAGAGCCGATCTCGGTCGGGAGAGCGGCATCCGGAACAACAACGACCAGGGCAGCAGACGGAATCCCCGCCACGAGGCCCGGTACACAAAGGTGTTGCAGAGTACGACCCCCACCAGTCCTTTGGGACGGTTCGCGGCCACCAGGACCGCCACCGGGCCGGAGAACGACTCCGCCACGATGACGAACTGTCCATCGGGGAGAAATTCGGAAACGACCAATCCGGCGCACTCCGGGTAGAAAAGCTCGTGGTCAACGGGGTAGTCGGCAAGGGTGCATGACGCGTGTTCAGGCGTGTGTCGCACGAACCCATCGAAGAGGCGTCCGGTGCCATCGAGACCCGGCAAGAGAAGGAACTTCATCGTGGGTCCATCATAGTGGCCCCTTTTGTTTTCCAACCTGCACCCCGCCACACCAGCGATTGCCTGTGTCATCGAGACTCTTCGTATCGGGGGGCAAGGTGAGTCATGAGTTCTGAGGTGCATGTTCTCGATCACCCAGGAGATTATTGGGTCGAAGCATGAGGAGGTTGCGAAGCTGAGAAAGTGCTTGGCAGAACCTCCGCGAGGTCATCCAAGCACCGAGTCCGAGTTCTGTTGAGGGTTGGAGGTTTTGGCCTCGAACGGGCGTGCCGTCCTTGATCATTGTTCGGATTTCGGTTGGCGTCGCCGCAGGTTCATCGTCGGGCCGAACAATGTCAAGGGGGCAACCACGGGAAACCGCGTATCTGAGAATTGGGTTCAGAGGCGCGCGGTCGACGGGACAGGGTGACGCCCCACCGTCGTTTGGACCGTCATTGGCGGAAGTTATCCCGATCGCGCGAACTAGATCTGCAAAGCGGTGCCGGGCACCTTTTCTCCGTGGAGCAGTCGTTTCTCGAGATTCCGCACTCCGAATGCGGGGAGCTCCCCGTAAGTGACTGGTGGCAGGTGGATGTTTCGTTTGCGGCCGGTCAACGAATCCTTGAACTTGAGAGTTGCCGCAAGGGTGGAGGAACCGGCGGCAAGGACCTTCAGTTGGGGGTGCTCGTCGGCGGCGATTTTCAGGAGTCTGCTCGGGTCGGGGAGCTGGTGGATCTCATCGAAGACGACGGTCTCGCCTTCAAACGAGGCCAGAAACCGCTCCGGGTCCTCGAGTCTCCGGTGTGTGCTGGGCAGATCACAGTTCAGAACCTCACTATCGGATATCTGGCGGGCAAGGGTCGTCTTCCCGATTCTCCGGACCCCCGAAAGCCAGACCACCGAAGCCTTCTGCCACGCGAGGTCGATCCTCTCGAGCCATGGGGTTCGCTTGATCACAAACGTATTTTATATTTGGTCATGCTATTTGTAAAAACCAATGTAGTGGGCTCCAGACGCTCCGTCTGACCAGATTCTCCTGTCCACAAACCAGCGATGCCAAAAGAACGGTGCACCAACCTCGTGACTCCGGTGGACCGATTTCGGTCTGCTCGTTGCGTCTGCGATACCATTGGCGAGATCGAGGGGATCTCCGGCCCCATATTCCCGGGAAAGTCGGAGGACGAGGGATGACGAAGAGGTTCGGATGGTGGTTTGCTGCCGGGGCCGTGCTTCTCACGGCTGCAGCGATCGCTCTCGGCATTGACTCGGAGTCGTCGGTTGCAGGCGTTGTCGTGGTTCTTGCGCTCCTGTGGGCGGCGGCGAGCGCCTTTGTGCTCGCGTGGCGGATCTGGCGCTGGATGACCTACCGAGTCGGTGTGCGGCTGTTCATCTCCTACGTCCTTCTCGGTATCCTGCCGTTCGTCTTCTTCGCCGCCTTCGCGGCTGTCGGGCTGTACATCCTCGCCGGTCAGTACACCTCGGTCCACTTCGGGTCGGAGATGCGGCGGGTTCGTTGGGATCTCGTGAGGGACTGCAACACCGTGCTCAGGGTGGCGGAGCGGGATGGGCCGGAGGCGGCGGCGGAGCGTCTCCACGAGCTCGCCGACCACCCCCCGGAGCCGCTGCCGCGTGTCGCCTGGCAGGCACGGCTCGGTGACCGACATCTCGCGCTGAACGGCGGCGAGACGCTTCCCCAGATCGCATGGGTCGATGGTGAGGAACGCAGCCTCATCGTGCAGCACGGCGCCGACGCCTACGGGCTGGTGGCCTCCACAACGGTCTCGGGAAACAGGGTCGTTGCTCTGATCCCGCTCGACAGCGACACCGCCGCGGCGATCAGCGACGCATGGTGGTTCGATGTCGCTCTCTTCCCGCTCCAAGTGGTCCACGTTGAGGACGAGGGATCCGGCGGGGACAGCGTCAACATCCAGACTTCGGGTGGCGGCGGCATCAACCTCACTGTGGATGGTGAATCGTGGTCCGGGGGCGAGATCTGGCCCGCGTCGCCGGCGACTGAGGCTGGTTTTCTCTCACGGCCCTTGATCGTCTGGTTCCGTGTGGTGGTCGAGCTGGTCGACATGGAATCGGGCGAAAAGCTCGAGGACTCGAACTTCCTCTCCTTGCTGCGCTCTTCGCCGGTCAACGTGTGGACTGATTTCACCCTCTCCCGGTACGAGCTCGGCGCCCATATCTGGGGTGTGTTGCTTGGGCTCGGGCTTTTCTTCCTCGCAGACTACGCGCTCGCCGTGGTCATTTCCGCGACCCTGATTCTCAGCATCACCCGCGCGGTAAGAAGGTTGTCGGCGGGTGCACGGCAGGTGGAGCGCGGCAACCTCGACTACCGGGTGCCAGTCAAGCGCCACGATGAGCTCGCCGATCTGGCGCGGTCCTTCAACCACATGACGGGCTCGGTTCAGTCGATGCTTGCCGATGTCGCCGAAAAGGAGCGACTCGCCCACGAATTGGAGCTGGCACGGCAGATCCAGGAGAGCCTGCTGCCGTCCCGCCACATCGAGATCGGCACGCTCAGCATCCACACCAGCTTTCAGCCGGCCGCGGAGGTCGGCGGCGACTACTTCGATGTTTTTTCCATCTCGGATCGTCGCCTGCTGCTGGCGGTGGGCGATGTGGCCGGGCACGGCCTGTCAACCGGGCTGTTGATGGCAAGTCTCAAATCTTCGATCGCTGCGCTGGTACACGAAGGATATTCGGGGTCCACGCTGATCGAAAAAGCCAACCACCTTTTGGTGGAGCACAGCAAGAAGCTCACCATGGTCACCCTGGCGGTGGTGGAGATCGATCCCATCGAAGGGAGTTTCCTGCTCGCCAACGCCGGCCATCCGCCGGCCTTTCTCCTCTCCGTCGAGGGAAAGGTCGAGGAGCTGATGGCAGGGTCGATCCCGATGGGGAGCCGCCTCTGTCGACCAGTGAGTCTGAAGGGCGGTTTCCCGCCGGGGAGCCGGCTGGTACTCTACTCGGACGGTCTGGTGGAAGCGGCCTCGAAGGGTGGCGAACCCTTTGGTTACGAGCGTCTTGCGCAAGTGCTGCGCGGAACCTCGGATCTCTCGGGCACCGCGCTGAACGCCAGGGTCCTCGAGTCGCTCACCGCGTTTACCGGGGGAGCGCCGCTGGCCGATGACCTCACCCTGGTGGTCGTCGAGCGAGGCGGCTGAGAGATTCCGGCGGCATCGGAAACGGCGGTCGCGGCTCAGGTTGAATCGACGGGCACGTAATGGTTCGAGGTTCCCCGGCGCCGAGATCGCCTCCCAGACCTTCTCGGCCGGCGCCGCGATCAACCGCGCCGCGGCCACGGGCCATTTGAATCCGGGGTTCGGGTCATCCGGTTGATTCATGGGTCAGATTCTGAGCTTCACGGTTCGTTCATGCAAGCTCAGGCCGTTTTCTCAGCACGCAGTGCAAAGCCGGTCCAGGCGGCAGCCGCCGCATCGATGACTCCGAACAGGATGAGAACCGGGGGGGCGAATTCGAGCAGCACGAACGCGATGAAAAAGAGGAGTACTGCGAACCTCGCAACCACGGTGGCTCGAAGCATGGGGGTCAACTCATGACGTGCCGCAGTGGAATAGTAGAGGCCGAGGATCAAAACGAGCATGCCGACGACGCGGACCCACACCTCGTTCGTCTCCGGAAGGCGGAACAGAGACAAGAGCAGGTTCGGCATCACCACGAGCACGAATCCGAGCACGTAGAGATAGATGGAGAACACAAACACGCTGACGGCGGCCTTGCTCATGGGTCCACTCCTGCTGAACTGATCCCCAACTATCTCACGATCGGCATATGGAAATCGACCTCCTTCGCTGAGATGTCGGCAGTCGGCGTCAACCGGTCCCTACCTGCCGTCGAGACCGTGCACCGCCGCTGCATTCGGTACCTGATTGCTGTCGCTGCCGCGGGTTGTCGACGCCGAGTGCTGAAATGATGCCCGGCTTCGCTCTTCGAGCTTCGCCGTGGCAAACACCCCCGCCAATCGTTGTTTTCGGGGGTGTTTGGCGGAGGGAGTGGGATTCGAACCCACGGAGGCGTGAACCTCACCGGTTTTCAAGACCGGCGCCTTCGACCACTCGGCCATCCCTCCGAAGCGTGATCGTTTCAACCGTGATTCTACTCGACCTCTGTTGGTGTGTGTTGCGGTACCGATCATCGGGAGAGGGAAAGGGAGTGGGAGAGGGAGAGGGAGAGGACGCGGACGGGGTAACACCCTCGTGCGAAGCGTTCGCTTTACAGTCACCGGGACAGTGCGTACAATACCCGTCCCGGCCGGAGAGGTGCTGGAGTGGTTGAACAGGGCTGCCTGCTAAGCAGTTGTCCGGGGCAACCTGGACCGCGGGTTCGAATCCCGCCCTCTCCGCCAACTGACCTCTCGCCGCCGACCGAGGCGGCTTTTCTTTATGACAGCGAGGAATCGAGGAACCGAGGAAAATCGTGGCCAAGAGTGTGAGAACCCGAATCGCCCCGAGCCCCACCGGCGACCCCCATGTGGGCACCGCCTATGTGGCGCTCTTCAACTATGCACTGGCTCGTCAGCACGACGGTCAGTTCGTCCTGCGGATCGAGGACACCGACCGTCAGCGCAGCACGGTCGAGAGCGAGGCCATGATCTTCGATGCCCTGAGCTGGCTCGGACTCGACTGGGACGAGGGCCCCGATGTGGGGGGACCGCACGGTCCCTATCGCCAGAGCGAGCGGTCGGAGATCTACACCGAGCACGCCGAGATGCTGGTTTCCTCCGGTCATGCCTACCCGTGCTTCTGCACCCGGGAGCGACTCGACGAGCTTCGGGCCGAGCAGAAGGCCGCCAAGGGCCGCTTCGGTTACGACGGCCGCTGCCGGTCCATCGGCAAGGATGAGGCGGCGAAACGGCGAGCGCCGGGCGAGGCCCACGTCATCCGCCTGGCTATGCCCACCGAAGGCGAGATCAAGGTCCAGGATCTGCTCCGCGGCGAAGTCAGTTTCGAGGCGGCCCAGATCGACGACCAGGTCCTCGTCAAGTCCGACGGCTACCCCACCTACCACCTCGCCAACGTCGTCGACGATCACCTCATGGAGATCACCCACGTCATCCGGGCCGAGGAGTGGATCTCGTCGCTGCCCAAGCACGTGCAACTCTACGAGGCCTTCGGCTGGGAGCCGCCGGTCTTCTGCCACCTTCCCCTGCTTCGCAACGCCGACAAGTCGAAGATCTCCAAACGCAAGAACCCGGTGAGCCTGAACCACTATCGCCGCGCCGGCTTCCTCCCCGAGGCCATGCTCAATTACCTTGCCCTCATGGGCTGGGCCATGCCCGACGAGCGTGAGGAGTTTTCGCTGGCGGAGTTCGTCGACGCCTTCCGCTTGACCGACATCAGTCTCGGCGGCCCGGTCTTCGATCTCACAAAACTGACGTGGCTCAACGGCAAGCATATCCGCGATCTCGAGCCCTCCGAGCTCCTGGCCCGACTCCGTGACGGTCTGCTGAGCGATGAGTATCTCACCGAGGTTCTCACCCTGGCGCACGAGCGCATCGAGACCCTGGCCGACTTCTACACCTACGCCGATTTCTTCTTCACCGGCAGCCTCGACTACGATGACGCGGCCAAGAACAAGATGGTGATGCGCGAGCGCACCCCGCCCCAGACGGCCAAGATCTTTCGCCTCCTGCTCGAGGAGTCCATGGATCCCATTCTCGACTGGTCGGTGGAGAGCATCGAAACCGCGCTTCGCGGATTCTGCGAGAGCAACGATCTCAAACCCAAGGAGCTCTTCATGCCCCTGCGTATCGCCGTCACCGGGAAGGCGGCCACACCGCCGCTCTTCGACACCATGGCGGTTCTCGGCAAGGAGACCTGCCGCTGGCGCCTGCGGACGGCCATCGAGGTCTTGCGGTCCATGAAAGCCTGATGGGAAGACCATGAACAACGACACCCCCAACGAGTCCACCGATTTCATCCGTGAGATCGTCCGTGACGACCTCGCCAGCGGCAGGCACGGCGGAACCGTCACCCGCTTTCCTCCCGAGCCCAACGGCCATCTCCACATCGGCCACTCCAAGTCGATCTGCCTCAACTTCGGGATCGCCGCCGAGACCGGGGGCCGCTGCCACCTCCGGTTCGACGACACCAACCCCATGAAGGAGGAGATGGAGTACATCGATTCGATCCAGGAAGACGTCCGATGGCTCGGTTTCGACTGGGGCAAGGATCTCTACTATGCGTCGGACTACTTCGAGACCCTCTATGGCTGGGCCGAGGAGCTG
>Ga0316194_10002282_pt1 | contig 13358 bp, 12 predicted proteins | sample CroRivsedime1_MG_FD_204936 | JGI IMG/M metagenome (GOLD analysis project Ga0316194, IMG submission 204936) | Coastal sediment microbial communities from Maine, United States - Cross River sediment 1 | ecosystem: Environmental > Aquatic > Marine > Coastal > Sediment | place: USA: Maine...
GGTCGAACCGATACAGGGCGAGGCCGGGATCGTGATCCCGCCGGAAGGATTCCTGCGCCGGCTGCGCGAGATCACGACGAAACACAACGCGTTGCTGTTGACGGACGAGATCCAGTCGGGGCTCGGCCGCACCGGCAAGCTCTTCGCATACGAGCATGAGGGCATCCGCCCGGACATCGTGATCATCGGCAAGGCCATGTCGGGCGGCATGTACCCGGTATCGGCCATACTGGCCGACGACGAGGTTATGGACGTCTTCCGTCCCGGCGACCACGGCTCGACGTACGGCGGCAATCCGCTTGGCGCCGCGGTCGCCCGCGAGGCGATGAAGGTGCTCGTGGAGGAGGACATGGTGCAGGCGTCGGCCGACAACGGCGCCTACTTCCTCGAAAAGCTCCAGGCTGTGGATTCCAAGAACGTCAAAGAGGTTCGCGGCCGTGGTCTGTGGATTGCGATCGAACTCAACGATGAGGCTGGCGGTGCCCGTCGTTTCTGCGAGGCGCTGCAGGAGGAAGGTCTGCTATGCAAGGAGACCCATGCCACTGTCATCCGGGTCGCCCCGCCGTTGACCATCGGGCGTGAGGAGATCGACTGGGCGGTTGAACGGATCGCGAAGGTGTTGACGACGCTGTAGGCGCCACCGACACACCAACCGAAATGGAATTCGAGCCGCGTCCGCGCCCGCGTCCGCGTCCGCGTCCGCGTCCGGATCTGTGCGTCTGACTTTTCCTTCGGGCACGGACTCGGACTCGGGTTTGGACCGCTATACTGCCTTCAATGCGGAGACAGGGACCAATCACAGCGCGTCACATCATCGTTGCGGTGCTGGTGATGGTGGTGATCAATGCGCAGCTGACGTGGTGGATCGTTTTCATTCTCCGCCTCAACCGCACCATTCTCGGCTTCGAGCGCGAGCGCCTGCTGGCCGCCGCACAAACCGAAGCCTCGCGGGTCGAGACCGAACTCTTTGCGGCACACACCGCTCTCGAAGCCGCGGTTCTGATGGGCGACGAGCCGGGCCGAAATGCGGTTCCGCCTCCCTTTGTTGGTTGGCGAACGGCTTTCTCATTCGAAAGCTGTCCGGCGACCCACGTCAGTGAAACGGGTGTTGTCGAGCTCAACGTCGAGTCGGGACTGAGATGTGTGACCGGCGTGATCGGTGGCGAATGGGGTCGATCGGTGCTCGCGGTTGGGACGCTGCTCGAAGTTGTTGCCACCGGGGAGGACGGCCCCCCTGGGGTCGCCCTGACCGATCCTCACGGTGGTCTCACCATTCGACCGCGAACGGAAGTCTGGGAGGCGATGCTCGGAGACTACCAACGGCGAATCGTCATGCTGGTCTCCGAGGGGGCGTTCTTCGCCGTCCTGCTGCTGGTCCTGATCGGCCTTCTTTGGCGTTCCATCAGGCGTGAGGTGGAGCTCGAACGTCAGCACCGGAATTTTCTGTCGGCGGTCACCCACGAGTTGAAGTCGCCGTTGGCCTCGATGCGGCTGGCGCTGGAGACAGTGATCGCCGGGCGTGCGAGCCCCGAGGTCGGAAAGAGGTTCATTGGGAATGCTCTCGAGGATGTCGAGCGCCTCCAGGATCTGGTCGAAAAGATACTCGAGGCAACCCGATTCGGTGAGAGCTGGACCGAAATCCACCTTGAGGACACCGATCTCAGCCAGCTGGTCGAGGATTCGATCGAGGCCTTCAGACGACGGGCGCTGGCTGCAAACGCTCTGCTCAAGGCTGACATTTCGGCCGGTATCCACGCCGAGATCGACGCCGAGGGATTCGCGATCGTGATCTCGAATCTACTCGAGAACGCGGTCAAGTACGGAGATGATCCGGCCACAGTCGAGATTGACCTGAGCATGGATGGCAACCGAGCTGTGCTCGAAGTTGGTGACAACGGCACCGGCATTTCTGAAGAGGATGTGGAGCTGATCTTCGGTCGTTTCTACCGCGGCGGTGATGAAATGACTCGGACCGCGAGAGGCACCGGGCTCGGCTTGTATCTGGTACAACAGATAGTCGAGGCGCACCGGGGGAAGGTCGGGGTGTCGTCCACCGGACCCGCAGGGACGATCTTCCGGGTGACCCTCCCCGGCTTCGAGGCTTGAGGTATCGGGTGGGAGGAGACGCATGAAGAAACACATTCTCATCGTCGACGACGAAGAGCATCTCGCCGACGCGCTCGCCCACAATTTACAGTTCGAGGGTTTTTCGACCACCATCGCCTATGACGGGGAAGAAGGCCTGAAGCTCGCGCGGACAATACAGTTCGATCTCGTGATCCTCGACATCATGATGCCAAAGCTGGACGGGCTCGAGGTTTGTCGGCGCCTGCGGGCAACCGGCAGCAGGGTGCCGATTCTCTTCCTGACCGCCAAAGCTGCCGACGCGGACCGGCTCCTCGGTCTCAAGGTTGGGGCGGACGATTACGTTGCCAAGCCTTTCCTCCTCGAAGAGCTGATACTCCGCATCCACGGGGTCTTTCGCCGCCAGGAGTGGTACAGCACGGCGCCTTCCGATCAGGAGATCTTCCGTTTCGGCGAAAACGAGGTCAATTTCCTGACCTATGAGGCGACGACCGGCGGTCGGACGGTGAGCTTGACCGAAAAAGAGTGCATGCTCATGAAGCTGTTGGTGGAGCGCCGCAACCAGGTAGTGTCTCGGGAGGAGATACTGGAGAGGGTGTGGGGCTACCGGTTCTCGACCTCGTCGAGGACCATCGACAACTTCATTGTGCGGCTGCGCCGGTATTTCGAGGTGGACCCCAAGGATCCGCAGTTCATACACTCCGTGCGTGGCGTGGGATACCGCTTCACCTGTCCGGATTGACCAGGGTGTATTCGGTCCACAGGGTCCTGCTGGCTGCGCTCCTGGTGGGCAATGCCGCCGCCTTCGCCGGGGTGGACCCGGTCACCAGGCTGGTCACAGCCAGCATTGTTCTCGTTTTGATGATCGACCTGCGGCGGGTGCCCGAGGTCCCTGCCGCTGTGCGTGCGGCTGCCTGGGCATTCCTGGCCCTGGCTGTGGTCCAACTCCTGCCTCTGCCGCAGGGATTGCGCCGGCTGTTTCAGCCCGGATTTGCCGAGGTGATGGCTGCAGGTTGGGCCCCCCTTTCGCTGGCTCCCTGGTCGACGATCCAGGTCGTGGCATCGGCGATGGTGGTTGCGGGGATTGTGCTCACTGCCGCCCGGATGGCTTCAACCCGCAGCGGGCTGCCAACCCTTCTCGGCGTCATTGCCGTCACCTGCGGAGTGATTTCCGTGCTCGGTCTGGCGGGTGAGAGCGGGGCGCCGGAGAATGTGCTCCTGATCCGCGCCAACACGGGTGGCGGCGGGGTTTACGGGCCCTACGTCAACTCCAATCACTTTGCAGCGGGGATTGAGCTCAGCCTGCCGGCGGCGCTGGTGCTGTTGGCCGCCGCCGTCCGAAATTTGCCCCGCCCGGGATCGGCTCGTCAGCGCGCTGCAGTGACGGCATTGGCGTCAGCGGTCGTGGTTGTCGTGGCTTTGGCGGCTGTGCTGAGGTCGTCGTCGCGCGGCGGTGTGCTTTTTCTGGCAGCGGCCCTGCTACTCACCGCGCCTCTTTGGCTTCCACCATGGCGAGCACGGCGGTGGCCCTGGGTGGCGGGTGTTTCGGCGCTTCTGGTGGTAGCCGGCGCCCTCGCCTGGACCCGTCTGCCGGAGCTTCGCGACGGTTTTACCGAAATGTTGGTGGTGGAGGGGGTGGAGGGCAACACCAGATGGGATCTGTGGGCTGGGACCGTCGACTCCTTTATGCGGTCCCCGGTCGTCGGGTCCGGTCTTGGAAGTTACCGTCATGTGATTGGATTGGACAAACCGGCCACCGGCACCTCAATCCTCGAACAGGCGCACAACGACTGGCTCGAGTGGGCGTCGACGGCCGGCATCGCCGGCGTCGTTATTCTGGCCCTGTTACTCGTCGCAGTGGGGGTGGCGCTGCGACCGCAGAGAGTTCGCCGCCTTCGATTCGATCTCCGATATCCGCTGGCGGGGGCTGCAGCGGCCCTGGTTGCAACAGCTCTCCACGAGATGGTTGGGTTTGGCCTGCAAACGCCGGTCAATCGATACTTGCTCGCGGCATGGGTGGGGTTGGTGTGGGGGGTGTGGAAGAGGGTGGAGGAGAGGAAGGGGCGGGGGCATGGTCGCTCCGCTGACAACCCAGAAGGTCCTTTAGAGGTTGCGACTCTGCCAGACGATCTCGTCGGGAACGGGAACGGGGACGAAGAGGGAGGCGAAGCGTGAGCGGTGATATCAATCTCCAGTCGCATTTTCTGCGAATGCGGGTGACCGCGGTCGCGGGTGTTGTCGCGGTCGTTGTCTCGGTGGTCGCGGCGTTTGTACTGCCGTACCGCGGGTCAGCGGTGGCGTCTCCACGCACGGTGACCCTGGTGGCTTTGGCCGCAAGCCTGTGGATCGGTTTCTCGGCCAACCGGGACGCAGCGAGTCGTTTGGAGAAGATCCGGCGCGCCTTTGCGGTACACGGTGACGAGGGGCGCCTCCTGCGCGACCACTGGCTGGTCTACGTGGTGGTTCTGTTTCGCCTCGGGATGATGCTGGTCGGTGGGTTGGTTGTGGCGCTGTGGGGGTCGGGCCCGACATTCGGCATCTGGTTCCTGATTATGGGCGGGTTGATGATTGGCCTGACGTGGCCGACCTCCCGCAAGACGCAGCTTCTGCTGGGGCGTGCCCGGGCGCTCCGAGAAGATTCTTAATTTTGCAACATTTGTGAGGGGTTTCCGTACAATAAGCCCAGGAAGCGTGCAGCTGCACCCTGTGTACGCTGTTTGTTTCGACAGGAATCTTAGGAGGCGCGATGAAGCGATGGATATGGTTGGCCCTGGCGGCGGTTATCGTGATTGGGGCTGGTGTCAGCATTGTAGCGGTGCCCGCTGAGCAGGAATGGACGACCTCGTCGCCTGAAGCATTGGCCGAGTTTGAAGCCGCAATGGTCGCGGGGCGGAAGCTTTACAGGGAAGACGAGAGGCGGCACCTCGCACGAGCGGTGGAGCTCGATCCCGACTTCGTGCTCGCGAGGCTTTGGACCCTCGAGCCGAAGTTCCGCAAGGATAAAGAGGCGGCGAACGCCGAGTGGGACGAAATCCTCGCAACCGACACCTCCAAACTGACGCCCCGCGAGCGGTTCTTTGTCGAACGCTCGCGGCTGATCCGGGCGGAGCGGCGGGAAGAGATCGATCCACTGCTCGACGGGTATCTCGCCGACTATCCCAACGATCCCTACATCGTCTACGAGAAAGCGACCCAATACTGGAGCCGTAACGAGCTTGACAACGCCGAGCGTCTCTACCGGCGGTTGGTGGAGATTCGCCCCAACTGGGTCATTGCCTATAACCAGCTCGGCTACCTCAACATGGGCAAGGGACGGTTTGCCGAGGCCGAGGAGCACTTCAAGAGCTACCGGTTTATCGCCCCTGACCAGGCGAACCCGCACGACTCGTTGGGCGAGCTCTTCATCGCCCTCGGACGCAACGACGAGGCGGAGGCGGCCTTCGAAAAGGCGATCGAAATCTACCCCGAGTTTTGGGATTCGTACAACCACATCGCGGTTCTCAAGAGTTTCAACGGCGACATCGAGGGCGCCAAGAAGGTCCTCGACCGCGCCCACGCCGCCGGTATTCCCGACAGTTGGGTTGCAGAGACGGACTGTCTCGTGCAGTACATGGGTCTGCGCAACACCAGTTCGTGGCACGAAATTCTCGAGCTGGCGGAGACCTCCAAATGCGTCGAGAAGCCAGATATCAATTGGATGCAACTGATAACCCATCTCGCAGCCTGTGAGGTCGGCGATTGGGATACGGCGCTGGAGATCGAGCGAGGTGGCGAGGAGTTACTGGCTAAGATCGAGAGTGAGGGAACAAGGGTTGGAGCCAGAAACCTCGCGATGTTGCAGGCCGCGATCGAACATCTCAAGGGTGTGCGTCTCGCCCTTCAGGGCGACTACGGCGAGGCCGAAACCTTGCTGCGAGCTGCAGATGAGCGGGTGGGCTACATCGAGTCGGGCTTCGCCATCTTCAAGCTCCATAATCGCATGATCCTCGCTGAGCTCCTGCTCGCCGACGGGCGGGACGCGGAGGCGCATGGGCTGCTGGCCAAGGTCCGAAGTGTCAACCCGCTGTGGGTGGCGGAATTCCAGGATTCCGGGTTCAAAATGCTCGGTCTCGAGCGCGGTTAGAGATCGTTACCGTTTTTGAAAAGGGGCGCCGCGGCGCCCCTTTTTGTATCTTCATCTGACAAACGGTTGCAGCCGGCCGATGGCATCCTTGAGCTCCTCCACCAGAAGATGGTCGCCGAGGCGTCGCTCGACGGCTTCGATGACGCCGATGAAATACCGGTGCTGCCGCTCGGGGCCCGCGTTGAATGGTCTCCAAACGGTCTCGGGGTTTTCGGCCGCCTTGAGGTCGGAAAGCAATGACAGGAGATTGTGGAGCACGTCGGCTGCTTTGATGAGTACGGCTTCTCGCGGCATGCCTTCGACGTGGTCGATCTGCTCCTGTTTGCGAATTTCCCAGGTGTCGGCCTCGTCGAGCTCGCGCCGTTTGTGCTCGGTGACCTCGAGGACCAGCGACAAGACCTCCTCGCCGAGGGCGGCTCGAATGCTCTCGCGGCCGTCCGGGTCAGGAACATCCTCCAGGTAATCGTGGAGGATGGCTGCTGCCAGGACCTCGTCGCGAACTCCGACCCGGGCGAGGATGCACATGGTTCCCATCAGGTGCGCGACATAGGGGACCCGATCGGGTAGAAAGTCACCGCTCGGGCTGTCGCTGTCCTCGTGAGCTGCGTTTTTTCGAAACTGATGATAGTGGCCGCGGGCGGCAAGCCGCACCGCGGCCTCGAGCAACGGGGAGAATAGCGCCCCGATCGGGGAGTCGTGGTCATCCGATTTCGGAGACATGGTCTCTTTATCATATCAGGAGACCCCCACCCACCCACCCGGGTACAGGGCACAGGGCACAGGTCCCACCCGCCCCCCCTGAATACATGAATATGGAACTTACCTTTTCCTGAACCCTGTGACCTGCATCAGGGTGGGTGGGCGGGTGGCGCGGTACACTTGAACCCGGAGGTATTCATGCATCGTTTGTTCGTTTTCTCGACGATTTTTCTGGCATCGGCCATACCGGCTGGAGCACAGTTTGTGGCCCCCGGTGCGGCCGTGCCGGCGGTCGCCAACATTGCCGGTGTGAACGATACTTTCTGGCGGTCCGACATCAATGTGCTCAATCTCAACTCGGAGGCGACATCGGTGGTACTGGTGCTGTATCCAGAGATCAAGAGATCGGGCCCGGTATTCGAGATCCAGCAGAGCGATCCGATCGACATTGCCGGTAATGGGCAGGTCACGATCTCAAACGTAGTGACCAGCGTCTTCGGCGAGCGCAACAATAAAGGCGCGCTCTACGTTTATTCGCTCGATGGCTCACAGATTGTCGTCAGCTCGCGAACCTCCACACCGGCCCCGGCCGGCGGAAGCTACGGCATCAACGTCAACGGGATCCTGGTGGCCGACACGGCGTGGATCTCCGGTGTCGAGGACGAAGGGTTTACCGGTTTCTATCGCACGAGCGTCGGGGTGTTCATTCCCGTGGGGCCGGCCGAGGGGCAGGAAGTCGGATTTACGGTCACCGTTTATGACAGCGATGGCGTGGGGGTGGCCTCCGGTTCGCTCGTGTTCGACCAAGCTGGCATGCAGCAGAAATTCTTGGCTGACTTCGGACTCGAAGAAGACCTACTCGATGGGTGGGTTGAGATTCGTTGCCACGATCCGCTCGCGGTCTGGTACGCCTACGCGACGGTGACCGATAACGCCAGCAATGACTCCGTCTACCGGTCGGCAATCACGCGTCAGTCGTCGATCCCTTAGACGAATGAGGAATTAGAAATGAGGAATTGGGAATTCCCACCCCTGCCCCCCGGGTGTTTTTCGGGGTGGGTGGGCGGCGTTCTTAAATCCTAACTCCTCATTCCTAATTTTTGTACGGCGTGTGGGTGGTCACACGCACCCGTGCTCTTTCATCCATTCGTCATTGAAGATGGTGCTGAGATAGCGCGTCCCCGAATCAGGAAAGATGGTGACAATGCGTGCCGATTGATCGAGCTGGCCGGCGAGCTTGCGAACGCCCCACAGGGCGGCGCCTGAAGAGCCGCCGGCCAGGATTGCCTCACGTCGTGCGAGCCCTCGAGCGGCGCGAAATGCTTGGCGATCGCTGACCCGGTACATGTCGTCGATCAGTTCGAAGTTCGGGCAGCCGATGATCTCTTCATCGCCGAGGCCCTCGACCAGGTAGGGCGCAGGCTCGCCGTGGCGCCCACTGTGGAAGTGGTCGTAGAAGACCGAACCTGCGGGATCGATCGCGATGACCTGAATCGAGGAGTCCCTTTCCTTGAGATAACGAGAGACGCCGCAGACCGTGCCGCCGGTGCCGATGCCGGCCACCAGGTAATCGATCCGGCCGTCCATTTGTTGCCAGATCTCGGGCCCCGTCGTGTGATAGTGCGCCTCTGAGTTTTCGCGATTGTTGTGCTGGTCGGGGAAGTAGGCGCCAGCGGTTGAGGCCGCAATCTGGCGCGCCTTTTGGTTGTAGCTTTCGGGATCCTCGGGTGGCAGGTCGCCGTCCACCAGCACCAAATTGATGCCCATGGCCCGCAGACAGTCGAGCTTTTCCTTCGAGGTCTGGCGCCGCACAACCATCGTGCACCGGAGGTCGTGGAGGACTGACATCATCGCCAGGCCCATGGCGGTGTTGCCCGATGAGTTCTCGACCACCAGATCACCCGACTCGAGGCGACCGTCGGCAATGGCCTTTTCGATCATGTAGCGGGCGATGCGGTCTTTGACGCTGCCCATGGGGTTGAGGAACTCGATTTTGGCGAAGACCTCGCAATCGAAGTCATCCACTGTCGGACCGAGCCGGACCATCGGGGTCCAGCCGACGGCCCCCGAAATACGATCGAAAACACGGAGATCATCCATGGAGGCGGATTATAGACGCACAGTAAGTGATCGATGATGGCAACGATGTGGCAATTCTGCGAAATCGGTACTGTCTTCAACTACAAGTAACCAGTTACCAGTGGCCAGTAACCAGTTCGTGAAACGCACATTTCTACTGATTACTGATTACTGATTACTGATTACTGGTTACTTGCGCCCGTTCGGGCACGGGATTCAGCCGTGGATACACATCCCCGCATACCCAACCACCGCCGAGCGGTCGCCCGAGACGTCTCCCGATGTGGCGTAGGCCACGAGGTGGGCGTCGGCGGCGCCGAGCCGGTTAGCGGCCTCGATCACAACCGTCGCCGGAACAACTCCGCACATCGTGATGCCCTCGCGGTGGACCGTCTGATAGAGAGATTTCGGGTCCCGCTCGAGGGCGGCGTCGATTGCCATCCTGTCGAGGGTGCGGGCCCGCCCGTCTTCGACGTAGTGACTCATGTCCGAGGAGGCCACCAGGCCGACTTCCTCGCCGAGATCCCCGATCAGCTGCGCGAGGGCCCTTCCGAGGTCGAGGCACTGGTCGAGACCGAGGTGGCTCAGGCAGATCGGCAGAAACTCGACGTCTGGGCGCCGTGCGAGCAGAAAAGGAACCTGGACTTCGAGGGAGTGCTCACGCCAGTGGGCATTCTCATCGAAGCTGGCGTCCGGAAAATTCTCAACCAACAGGCGGGCGAGTTCAACATCCACAGCCTGCTCGCCGAGGGGTGTCCGCCACCTCTTGTGTGGAGCGACCGCGACCCTGGCTCCGACGCCGGTGTGGTTGGGGCCGAGGACGATCACCCGTCGCGGCAGCTCGAGATGGCCGTAGAGCTCGCCCGCGACACCACCCGAGTAGACGTAGCCGGCGTGAGGGGCGATGCACGCGAGAAGGTGGTGGCGTTCTTCGCTGACCGTCACCAGCTGCTGCAGCTCCTGTTCGAGGGCCGAGGCGGTGCCCGGGTAGAAGGTGCCGGCGACTGCGGGCTCTCGCAGTGTCGTCTCCATCGGACCTCCTCAGGGGTGGTTTCTGTGATGAGGGTAGGTTGTCGGAGCGATCGAGGTCAAGGGGTGGGGCGCTCAGCGAGCAAGCGAATCAGTTCGGCATCGGCGGGTGGGGTCGGGAAAGAGGGCAATTCAGCCACAACCACCCATTCCAACGCTTGCCCTTCATGCCCTTGCGGTTCGCCTCTTGCGATCCGGGCGTCGAAGAAGAGAAGCAGGATCCGCAAGCCCGGTTCTTCGTGGACTGCGAATGTCAGCGGGTTTTCAACCACGATTTCGATTCCGAGCTCTTCGTGGAGCTCGCGCACCAGTGCTTCGCCAGGCGCTTCCCCGTCGTCAATCTTGCCGCCGGGAAACTCCCACAGCCCGCCCATGTGGCGGCCCGCGGGTCGTTGCGTGAGCAGGACACGACCCTCGTCGTCACGGATGACGGCTGCGACAACCGTGATTTCTCGAGTTGGATTCTGGGACGGCGCCATGGCGAAAACCGTAGCTCTGCGCAGCGCTTCGGTCAATAAATCTGCTACCCGGACATTCACCACCAAGACACCAAGGGAGAGCAGAAAAAACGCAGAGGCGCAGAGCCGCAGAGCCACCCACCCGCCCAGTTTGCCCGCAGATCACGCAGATGACGCAGATCCCGCCCGCCCGCCCAAGAAAACGCAAAGGCGCGAAGACGCAAAGGGGTGGTGGCTGATTCGGTAGGGCGCTTCCGTTTCTTTCCGGCAGAACGACAGGCGATCAGGAATCGCCTGTCGCCGGCGAGAAGCCCGACGACTCCGGATGCAAGCATCCGTCGCCGCCGGTCTTCTCACCGGCCGACGTGCCAGAGGCACGTCGGTTCTGCCTCTTTTCTTTTCCTCCCAACTATCGAATGGACAAGAGAAGGGGCGAGGCCTGCGCTTTCCAAGCGCAGGCCGCTGGGTCGGGAATCCAGTCCGAAAGCTCGTTTTCGGAGCGGATTCCCGACCCAGCGATTCCCGGCCGTTCGACGGCGGGGACCTCGCCACACGGAGCAATCGAGCGAGGTGCCCTCTGCGTCTTTGCGTCTTTGCGCCTTTGCGTTAGAAATGGCGGTTTGACGGCATGAGCTCGTGGATGAAAAGCGGACGCGGTCCAGATCGGAATGGATATCTGCGCTCATCTGCGTGATCTGCGGTTTTCCCGGGCATTCGGATCTGTGTTCATCTGTGTGATCTGTGGGCAGTTCGGGTGGGTGGGCGGGCTTGGTGCCCTTGGTGTCTTGGTGGTGAACGTCCGTAATCGGGTACTGGCGAGGGCGCAGGGTAGGCGCAATATGCTAGCTTTATCGTCGGAAGTCGACGATGAAACTCATTATTCAGATTCCGGCTTGGAACGAGGAGGATCACCTCCCCGAAACCCTCGCAGCGTTACCGTCCACGATCGACGGCGTTGATGAGATCGAGGTCCTGGTAATCGACGACGGATCGACCGATCGAACCGCGGAGGTGGCGCGCGAGGCCGGCGCAGAAGTGGTTCGGATGCCGGTCCACCGGGGGCTCGCGGTCGCCTTTTCCACCGGTCTGCGAAATGCCGTCGAGCGTGGCGCGGACGTCATCGTCAACACCGATGCCGACAACCAGTACGACGCCCGCGACATCCCGGACCTCGTACAACCGATCCTCGATGGATCGGCGCAGATGGTGATTGGCGACCGTCAGGTGGCCTCGTTGCGTCACTTTTCATCGATGAAGCGACTCCTGCAAAAACTCGGTTCGTGGGTTGTACGGCGGCTGTCGGGAACCTCGGTGCGGGACGCCACCTCCGGATTCCGCGCTATTTCTCGCTCGGCAGCCTCGCGGCTTCACGTTTTCACCCGCTTTACCTATACCCTGGAGACGATTCTCCAGGCCGGAGAGGCCGGCCTCAAGGTCGTTTCGGTGCCCGTGCGGGTGAATGCCGGGGAGCGCCGTCCGTCGCGTCTCTTTCAATCCGATTTTGGTTATGTCCTGCGATCCCTCGCCAGCATGGCCCGCATCGTGGTTCTCTACAACCCTTTGCGCATCTTCCTCATGCTGGGTGCGGTCCCGGTCGTTCTTGGATGTGCCCTGTTGCTGCGGTTCCTCTATTTCTACTTTGCCGGGATATCGCCGGCCGGACACGTCCAGTCACTGATCCTGGCGGTGATCCTCATCGTCATTGGCGCCCTGGTGTGGTTGGCCGGAGTCATGGCCGATCTCACCGCGGTCAACCGGCGACTGCTCGAGGAGTTGGTGGAGCGGCAACGCGAGCGGGGCCTCCGGGATCCCCGCTGACTGAAAAATGGCGAGCTCTCCTTCCGGACGATCCAGCCGACTCGCAGGAACTCTGATCGGCGCCGCGATTGCGGCCGTTCTCTTCGCGGTTGTGGTCGCCGCTGCGAAGCCGGCCGAAGTCTGGCGGCTTTTTCAGTCCACAGATGGTCGTCTCCTCGCGATGGCGGCCGCTATGTCCGTGGCCTTCCTCTCGGCGCGTGGGCTTCGGCTGCTCCTGCTGGTCGAAAGGAGGCTCTTGACCTGGCCTCGCGCGACCCTCGTAGCGGCTGCGGCTCAGGCTGCGGCCCTCTTTGTTCCGGCCCGTACCGGCGAGCTCGCGCTTCCCTTGCTGCTCGCCCGGACGACCGGCCGGAGTTTTTCGGCGGGCGTCGGGACGCTGCTCGCCACCCGTGCCCTCGATCTCACCAGCCTCGGTGTCTGGAGCGGCGCAGCCGTGCTGGCCGTTCGGGGCTTTCGAGAACCACTGGCGATCGGGGTATCGCTCGCCCTGTTCCTGCCGTCGCTCCTGCTGCCGTTCACCGTGGCCGTGGCTGAAAAGCTCGCGCTGCGCTGCTTCGCGGTACGAGGTGTGCGCGGGCGCCGCTGGGCGCGCCGTGTGCGACGCGTTCGCCTCGAGCTCGATGGGTTGATGAGACGCCCTGTCCGGCTGATCGCTGCAGTTGTGACCTCGATCGTGATGTGGGGTCTGCAGTGGGCGGTGGCGTGGATCCTGCTGGCCGCGATGGGCCACCGGTGGCCACCGACTACGGTGGTCGCCGGTTCCGCGGCGGCTGCAGTGGCGAATCTACTGCCTTTCAACCTGGTCGGAAACCTTGGCACCCTCGAAGCGGGCTGGACCGCGGCCTTCACCGCCCTCGGCGTACCGCTGCAGGTGGCTGCGGCCACGGGCGTTGCCGCCCACCTCTGGGGTCTTATCTTCGCAGCGCTCTTCGGACTGGCTGGCTGGGTCGCGCTTACCGCATTGTCACGTGACGACTCACCGAATCGCGACCGCGGTTAACGGTCCAAGGTCCGGGGTTCAAGGTCCAAGGCGGCGGGCTGAGATATTGCCGGTTCATGATTGGGGC
>Ga0316194_10002284_pt1 | contig 13345 bp, 9 predicted proteins | sample CroRivsedime1_MG_FD_204936 | JGI IMG/M metagenome (GOLD analysis project Ga0316194, IMG submission 204936) | Coastal sediment microbial communities from Maine, United States - Cross River sediment 1 | ecosystem: Environmental > Aquatic > Marine > Coastal > Sediment | place: USA: Maine...
AAGATGTCGCCTCGCAGAAGGCGAAGGTAATCGTCCACTTCCGCGAGAAGTCCATCTATTTTGGCCTGGATATCCGCCGCTTTTTGTTCTGCTGCCAGCACTGGCTTGAGCTCACTCGCCAGGAGTCTCTGCGCCTTGCCAATGGTATTTCGCGCTTTTACAAAGGTTGGCCTTAAGGTTGCAGCCGAGGCGTCTTTTGCCAGGGAGGACTGCAACTCTTTCAACTGCTTTTCCTCTTCCGACCATTCTTTGCTCCAGAGTTCAATCTTCCCGATCCGTTCGGTGATAGGTTCCCGGATACTGTCAAAAGAGGAACCCTCTGCAAGGATGGTCTCTTTCAGTCCGGTAAGTTGATCGTAGTCGTAACTCTTTGAGATCTTAAGTTTTTGCAGTCGACCGGAAAGAGCATCAAGTTTCTCGTTAAACTGAACGAACTCCTCTTCCGTCGCAGTTGAATCGAATCCCTGTGCCAAATCCCTCTCCTGGGTGGGGAGACGTTTATCGAGTTCGGCGGCTAATGCAATGAGATCAGCCAGACTTGGTGAGGCGACCGCCTGTGTTGTCTCCGCCGGAGTGCTTTTCTCACCGTTCCCCTCTTGAGAGATGGCGGTACCTCCGAACAGTGCAATTGCTACCGCCAGGGAGAGCAAAAACCAAACGACCTTCTTCCAGTGAATTCCCATGTTGTGCCTCGTCCTAAAATCATTTCTTGGGTTGATGCAGCCGGAATCCAGCATCTTCCTGCGTGTCTAAAACCCTAAGCGCGCTCGGAAGCCGAATACCCAAATGGTATCTTCCTCCGGGTTGAGTGCCGGATCAATCAGCAATTGCACGTCCGGTGTGATGGCGAATTCTCTCGTCACCTGCAAACGGTAATACACCTCCATTGCATACTGATCGTCCAGGCCGGAGCCGAACAGGGCATCGTTGGGTTGCCCCCAGTTGGCTCCGAATCCGAGCTGATGACCGGAGCCGGGCGCCCCGATGCCATTCGGCGCGTAGCCGCCTCCGACGCTGACGGACTTCTCCAGAAGGCTGCCGCCGTCTTCCGCAAACCCGCCTCTCGCGAACAGCAGCCATTTTTCGTCAACAGTATGCGAAAAGGACAAAAACGCTCCCCAGCCGTCTTCCACGCCGATTTCATCCCGTTTGTCCGCATGCCACACGGTGAGGTGGAGGTTGTCAAGATAGTATTGCTCCTTGGCTGATGTGGACCAGCCAACCTCGATATGTTTGAAGAACTCATGATCGTTCCAGAATGTGTCAAATCCATGCAAAGGATCGCCAGGGACCGAGTTTAGGTCTTCGAAACCGCCGATAATGTATACCCCATCCGTTACCCACCCGCCGGCTCCCAGACCCAGCGCGGCATCGTCCGGCAGGTCCATGGTCGCCGCCCCGATGCTGAACACGAAGTTATAAAAATCCGACCATGGGCTGGTGAGGGCATAGACATCGACCCAGTCGGTAACGTCGAGAAATCCGAGGGCCACTCCGAAGCCATTCTGCCACTCCTGATTCCAGTACAAGTTCGTCAGATGCCATCCATCGTCATCGTATGGAATCCCGGTAAAACCCACGTTGCCGAGATTCTCCAGGGAGAAGGGGGAAGGCGAGTTGTCCGTGTATTTATGACGGTGTTCCACCAGGTAGACCAGCGTGCCGGTTGAATTTGAATCTCCCCCGCGCCCATAGAGCTGCCAAAAGCCGGAGAAGCGTAATACGGCACTGGCGGCATCATCATCTGTTCCCGGCAGGCTGTCACTGGCTTTCAGAAAGATCGGATAGTAGTCCAGTGCATAGGCATACCCATACTTCTCCTGAATCCGGTCTTTCCATTCATAATAGGGTTTCATGAACTCGAGCTCGAACAGCGTATCCCTTTCGACGCGATCCGCTTCGATCCGGTTTTGAACTTGGTCCGGCCCCCCGAAGGTTCCGTGCCCCACTTCCTTTGGCGGTTCGGATGATTGGGCGAAACCGGGTTGTACCGACAACAGTACAAGCAGCACGACAAGGAACAGACCGAATAATTGCCTCCCTTGTAATCGGGTGTTTTTCTCTCGTTTCATTATCTTTTCCCTTCCTCAGCGACCCGAGATAATCGTATAGGAGGGGCGAGATCGAGCTGACGGTGCCTGCGCCCCGTCAGCTCATCTTCCACCCAATTCAAACACCTACGATTGCTTAGGCTTCTTTTACATCTTGGCGCGCGGTGCTGGTCGGCGATTCGAACCACTCCACCATCAGCTTGTTGACGTCGTCCGGATGGTCCAGCATGGACCAGTGGCCGCCCTGGATGATCTCGATACGGCACTCGGCATCCATTCGGCTGGGAGTGTCGATGGCCTGCGTCTTCCACAGGAACATGTCGTCCTCGGGGAAGATCACCATGGTCGGCACCTTGCAGTTCGGCAAGGCGTTCGGGTCCTTGGCTTGCACCAGATAGTCCTTGGGGACGTGGTTGGCCCTGTCATAGTTGAGCCACTCGATGCGGCCGGTCTCCTTGATGGCCTTGATGACGTTTTCCGCCTCGGGGTGCTGGCAGAAGAAACTGCGGAAGAACCTGAAATCGTTAGCCATATAAAGTTCCTCGACTCCATCCAGACAGTGCATGTACATGTACCAGTTGGCCTTGAGGCACTCATACATCCGCTCCGGGGTTTCGTGGGCCTGGCCGAAAACGCACCCCAGGTGACCAACTGACATGGAGATGAACTTGCGGAACAATTCAGGGCGCTCGAGTACCATCGGCCAGGTAATGGCGGAGCCCCAGTCATGGCCCATAAGGCAGATGTCCTTGAGCCCGAGTTTCTCGATGATCTCGAACATGTGCCCGATGATCTTCTCGACCTTGTAATGCTCGACCTCCACCGGCCGGTCGGTCCCGCCGTACCCGAGGGTGTCGGGCACGATCACGCGGTAGCCCGCGTTCAGCAGCGCCGGGGCCTGATACTTCCAGCAGCTGCCGTCATCGGGCATGCCGTGGACAAGGAAAGCCACTTTATCGCCTTCACCCTGATCGCTCACATGGTAGTTGTAGCCGCCGATTTTCATTGTTTTTCCTGGTAGACTCATTTTCTTCTCCTTATGTTAGATTACAAAGTAATGTTGAGTTGCTTAGATCTCCTCTAGTATCTATGCAGCTATATGTCGTCATCACCTCCTTTGTTTGGCTTTGCGCAACGCGCGTCGCACCGTGCAGTGCGAGCCTTCAGATTACTTACTCAACCTATGATCATCTCGTGATATCCGTCCTCTAAGATGCGGATGATTTATCCAGGTCTTGCACTCCCTTACGGGTGTTGTTTTCATCAGTGAGGTTTTCCACCGACAGAATCGGCAGGTGCAGTTCATAGAGAGTGTTCAGCACCCCCGTGAGCTCGGCCTGATCCGTAACCCGGCCGATCAGCGTGGTCACCGTTGTTTGATCCTTTCTTTTGCGGGTAGTTATGCGCATAGCGCCGAGACGGTCGGCCCAGCTTTCAGCCACCTCGCCCTCAACCTCAATGCGGTAGATTGCGGGCGTCCAGAGTTTGAGACGTTCTCCGTTGTGTGTATTCGACATAAGCGGCGATCCTTTTCATTTTGTACCGAAATGCCCTACCTACGATTCCATTGGATCTGACTTTAGTAGCTTCGGCGTGGGAGCACATCCTCCCAAAAGGAGTAGAAATGGAGGAGAAATGGAGTATTCTTGTGATCAAATGGGGGATTCTTCAAATCATTTGCAGGAAATTAGGGGAAGCCAAGTTGGCCGTAAGGAATTAATGGCGGGCGAAGATGCCCAGGTCTTTGGCTTTGGAAACCGCCTGCCGGCGATTTTCGACGCTGAGCTTTTGGTAAATGTTATGCAGGTGTGTCTTCACTGTTGTGGGTGAAATGGATAGCTTCTCGGCAATTTCTTTATTCTGCAGCCGCTGCGCCAGGAGTTCGAGGATGTCAAGCTCACGATTGGTAAGGGGATCCTCCAGGGGCTGGGAAGAGGCGATGGGTTGTTCGGCTGCTGCCTGTACAACGACCTGTTCATCATCCCTGAAAGCGGCCAAGATCCTCTGAATATAGTCAACAGCGACGTTCTGCTCTTGCAGCCGTTTCAGCAATTCGGCCATCGGTGGACCTACTTCAACAAACGGGCGTATCCATCCGCCAGGTCCGGCCAGGGACACAGCCTCTTCCAGGGCTGCAAGCGCCTCGTTGGAACGTCCTAGCTTCTGCAGGGCCAGAGACTGCAGGACCGCGACCTCTATGATCTGGCAGGTGAATCGGCAGGCTTCACTGAGCTGGCGGATCGTGGCTAGCAACTCAGTTGCCTTCCCCAGGCTTTCATTGGTGCCCTCGGCAATCAGTACCCTTGCTCGGGTGATGGAGGGCGCTTCCAGCCACGAGAACAGCTCGGCCAGCACTGGTGATTCGTCGACCAACTGGCCCCACTCGACTGCCGAGTTCAAGTCGCCCCGCAGCACCGCGAGGCGGGCTTGGCAGGATTGGGCCACGGACAGATAGTTACGCTCATGCAGCTCTCGGGCGAACTCCTGTAACTGACCAGCCGTCTCTGCGGCGTCGTCCGGCTCCTGCATGAGCTGCTGCGTTAGCGCCAATCCCGCCAGGGCATCCACCGCCGCCCTGGGTTCCAGCACGTAACGCATCTCCACGGCTTGCGCAAAGTGAAGCGATGCGGTCTCGAATTCGCCGGTGTGCAGGTATGTGCACGCTAGCATGTTGTAACTCCAGGCCTCGGTAAGGCCCATATTGTGCTTCTTCGACACTTCCTGCAGACGTTGCGCTTCGAGGAGAGCCGGATGCAGATCGCCGCAGAGCTGGTAGATGAAGGCTAAACTGGCGATCAATCGCGAGAGTAAGTAATTCTTAGACGAGTCGACTTCACCGATCCGAGCTTCCAAAGCCCGGACTGCCGGCTCTTTCTGCCCGACCATGCAACGAGCCAGCCCGAGCATGAGTTCGGCCTCACCCAGAAACGGGGACTTTGTGCCGGCAAGCTCTACCACCGCCTCTTCGAGGTGCTGCAGACTGTCCTCAGCCTGACCTTCGAAGAAGGCAAAGTATCCCCGAAAGAAGGCGATCTCTGCCGACAGCGTCGGCTCTGCCGTCTGATTGCGCAGCAGAGACTCGGCCTGGTCGAGGAGCATCGGGACTCGCGTCAACTGATGTTGCAGGTTAGCGATCCAGGCCTCGGTTAAAAGCAGCTTCGGCCGCTCTTGCCTGATGTCCGCAGGAAGCATGGCGAGCCACTGTTCGACGATATGCCACCGGTCCGCAGTGAACTCGTCGTTCCGGCACTTCTCGATGATCTCGGCCGCACGTATGAGATCCCCAGCCTCCAAGGCATGCTCGATCGATTCTGTGATCAACCCCTGAGACTCGAACCATTCGCTGGCGCGGCCATGAAGAGTCGCGACCTCCTCAGGCTTTGAGCTCTGCTCCAGCTGCCGCTGAAGGAGCTGCTGAAAGAGATGATGGTAACGAAACCATCGGTTTTCTGTGTCCAGGGCAATCTCGAATAGGTTGTCCTTTTGGAGCCTCGCGGTGAACTCAACGCCATCGATATCGCCCTCACCCGGCTCAGCGTCCGGCCAACACAAAGCATCGCACAAAGGAGCGCAAAAACGATCTAGGATGGAGGTACTCAAGAGATAGCGACGCATGACTGGTGACTGAGCATCCAGAACCTCTATGATGAGGTAGTCCATCACATAGGCAGTGGTCCCTTTCAATTCCAGCAACTTGCCAACTGCGTTATGGTGCCCCCGCACGGCCAGAACCGCCAACCGTAAGCCGGTCACCCAGCCTTCAGCCCTCCCTGCCAATGTGGCTGCTGCCGATTCATCGACCTGCTCCTCGAGTGCTATCTTTAGAAACTCCGCTGTTTCCACAGCGGTAAAGGACAAATCCTGTGTGCGGATTTCGGTTACTTGGCTACTGCCACGGAGCTTGGACATGGGCAGGGGCGGATCACGCCGGCCGACCATTACCAGGTGCATGGGCCGCGGCGGGTGGTGCAGCAATTCGGTGACCAGGTCGTAGACCGATTTCTCCTGAATGCGATGAATATCATCCAACACCAGGATAAAATTCTGCTCAATCAAGTCCAGTTCATTGGCCAGGCTACTGGCTAAGACTGGAATCGGTGGCAGGTTCGGGGCATTGATCAGGGTCATGGTCTTACTGGCGGCATCGGAGAACATGGTGCGAATAGCAGTCACCAAATAAGCAAGGAACTGATGTAGGTCGTTGTCGTGCTCATCCAGTGACAACCAGGCGAAAGGAATTTCGCACCTATCCAACCAGCAACTCACCAGCGTGCTCTTGCCGTACCCGGCAGGTGCCGATACAAGGGTTAGGGGCCGATAGCGACGCTGCTCGAGCCGCTCCAAAAGCCGCGCCCGGTGTACGTGGTCCCTGGGAACCGGGGGCCGGTGCAGCTTGGTGCGCAAAATGGATATGGTAGTCGCCTCATCTGCCATAGCATACCGTCCTGAGCGGGACTATAGCACAACTTAAAAAGATAAAGGAAACATGAATCTTCCATTTCCTCCTTACAAAATGGGTTCACATTGGATGCAACTAGGCAGGATATCACAGAGGTGGGAGCACGTTTCTATCTCTAAAACTCGACATCTTGTGGTTGATCTTCCCAGTGCGGAACTCCATATACCTTGCCAAGATGTGAAATCTTGAAACATTAAAGATATGATATGCGCTTGGCATGTTTTCGGAGACATCCAGGACTTCACATCTATAGCAGATACATTTATATTTGAGTTTGGTGAGATTACCATTATATGTGGTAGCAGGATCTCAAACGAAAAAGTGATCATATGAAAAAGCTACCTCCTTTGTTTCGGGTTTTCTCCAAGACCCCTTGTATAATACAAGGCCTCGAAGGAGGTAGCTTTTTCATATGATCACTTTCATTCTCGCACATTCTAGAACCGGTAATGGACAGACGCAGCCACGAAAACCAGGTAGTTGGTATCGAACTTGCCCTTGAAGCGTTCTCCCTGGGCGGTTTGATCCATCTTGCCTTCGCCAAAATAGACATATGATGTACTAAAGCTGTAGCTCAGGCCGATTGGGTTATTCTTGCCGTATGCTGCTGCGACCCTGAACTGCTCATCCATAGGCAAATCCGCCGTGCGGTCTTTGTTGGTCACCGGCGAACTGTCATAAGATACGCCCATACCCACAATGTGGTTTGCGCCGAAGTCGTATTTGAGAGCACCTCCCACATGCCAGGTATCTTTCCAGTCGCGGTCAATGGTAGTTGTCGCCGCATCACCTGTAGGGCCAACATCTATGCTCACATTGTTCTTACTAAACTGCGACCACCTCTGGTAGTTAGAATCCGCCAACAGGGTCAGTTTTTCCGTAACCCTGTATCTCAGGCCGAATGTGAAGGCCTCGGGAAGGTCAAAACTGACTGTAATAGAATCTGCATCGCCGAGAAGGTTTTGAAATGCACCCTGAAGACCGCTGGTTTTGAGGTCTCCAGACAAGTCGACATCGGCTTCACTCAGATAGGTAAAACCAAAGAGAAGCCTATCAGTGGGCTTAAAAATGAGACCGGCGGTCCACTGATAGCCAATGTCATTAATATCCTGAAATTGCACCGTGCCGTCATTGGCACCGAAAAATGACTGATTAACGGCGATTTTCTCATTAAAAGTTGTTTGTATCATGTAGACACCAGCGCCGATGGACACCATGTCGTTTATCTTGTAACCCAATGAAGGGCCAACCCCCACAGTCTGAAGTACAGCCTTATAAGCCTGATAGCGGCCAACAAAATTCTCACCGTAGTCCAGCCCTCCACCAGCCACTGCGGCAACTGAGAAACCCAGCTTGAGATTGTCATTGAGCCCTTTCACCACAAAAAGACCTGGGATGACAGCAGGCTGGCCGGCATTGCCGCCGTCGCTGCCACCAGCTGTGGCAATGTCAGAGTCGAATTTGTTCACGGGGATGAGCACCTCCATCCCACCCTCGACTTCATCAGCTTTCAAAGCGGTCATGCCGGCAGGGTTAGTGAAAGCAGAGGAGGCATCATCCACGTTGGTAACATTGGCCACCCCGGCGGTGCCCACACTGCCTGGGGTGGCAATCTCGGGAAGGTAGAACCCTCCTGCCAAAGCATTTTGACTGAAAAGGAATAAAATAGTGCCAAAGAAAGCAGTGAGCGACCATTTCAGAAGTATTCTGTCCATCTGGTTCCTCCACAGGTTTTGTTCCTCTGTCTTCATTGAGGGAAAGCTGCTTTGAGATTTTCAACATTTTGCCGCATCACACTCATAAAATCTCCCTGGTCTGGTGCATTACCGCAGGGATCAAACACCACACTCTGCATACCGATTGCTTTCAGTCTTTCAACCGATTCCTTTATCGACTCCCCTTCCCAGATCATCCATTTTGCCGGGTGGTCTTTCAGAATGCTATGGAGTTCCAGCATCTGTTCAGTCGTTGGTATTTCGTCAGGCTCCCAGTGGACACTTCTTATATTCAGACCGTAACCCCGAGCAAAGTAGTCGTAGACGGGATGAGACACAACGAGAGGCTTCGACTGATCTTTAGATACTACCTCTTTGATGTCGCGGTCAAGTTTCAGCAGTTCCTTCGCGAGTTCCTCGTAGTTGCTCTGAAAGGTATCCTTCAGAGCAGGCTTCTTGCGGCTCAGTGCTTTCGTAATCGCCTTGGCCTGTTCAGCAGCGAGGTTGAAGTCGATCCAGGTTGTGAAGGCGAGGGCTTCATGTCCATGCTTGCCTTTGGCTCCATGGGAATGGGTGAGCATCTCGGCAGCCTCTATGTACCGGTCTTTGGATGCGGCAGACGTATTTACCATCCGAAACCGGGGCAAAGATACCTTGTTTACCCACTTGGCATAGTTCGCCCCATTGAGCAGGATGAGATCAGCCCGCTGATAGTCTGAAATCGTTTTTGCATCCGGCATCCAGTAAGCAGGATCAACATCAGCTGGAGCAGGAAACACAACACGCGCGTGCTCTCCGGCAATACGCTCGGCAAAGTATTGGAGCGGATAGTTGACCACGTATATATTGAGCCTCTCGCCCGCACAGCCTTCCCCGGGCTTGAGAAGAATACATGCAATACTGATAGTGATGAAACATAGCGCAATCAGTACAGCGTGTTCCTGGTATCTTCTTATCAGGCGCATTTCAAATGTTCCATTGATGAATAATAAATGGCTTTCATTCCTGAGAGGCCTTGTGGGAGCGGCTTTCTAGCCGCGATGACGGGACAGGTTAGCTGCGATTATCGCGGCTAGAAAGCCGCTCCCACAGAACATATCTTAAAATGCTCCATCACTCCATTTTCCTATCTGATAAACAGCATCCTGACCAGATCATGTGAGAACTGATTAACCAGGAATATCAAAGCCCCGCAAAATACCCCGCTCATTATGACAATAATGAAAATCTCCGCGCTCAGGAGCCGGGCAATGGTCGCCCGTCGGCAGCCGAGCTTGAAAATCGTTTGTATTTCCCGCTGTCGAAGTCGCAACGATAGGGCAAAGACCAGAACAATGGCCAGGATCGTTGCCAGGGCAACCACTGAAATCACCGCATCCAGGACGTTCTTGATCCGGAAGATGTTCTGAAGCAGGCCGTCTATTACGTCCTCCGGCCTGACTATTTGCTGGGTTTCCTCTCGAGACAGATACCGACCCCGCAGGATCGTCCCTGACTTGTCGTCATGGGGTAGTGCAATCACAGCGGTTATGGGATATTGCGCCAGGTCGCCGTGAAAGTGAAACGAGTCGATATTCTTTTCCGTGATTTCAGTGTGGTGGTAGAGCTTGGCAGTGGCTGCTACGTTTTTTTCAGTCCTTTTGAGCACAAGAGTGGGATCTCGCAGTTTGGTCACATCTTCGTGCCCGTGCCCTAGCCCCTGGATGACCCAACCGGTTTTGAGATCAACAAAAACAGCCAGGTCATCGGAGGTGTGCGATTTCTCGAGTACTCCCACCACCTTCATCTTCAGGGGGTACACACCCGCCAGGTCGAAAAGGGTTTCAGGCGATGACACCAGACTGTCCCCCGGTTTGAGGTCAAGACTGTCTGCAACTTTCGCCCCGAGCACACAATCACCCAGCACTGCTAGCTGCCTCCCTTGAGCGATTCTCAAGCCCCGGAAGTCAAAGTAATCCAAGGTCGTCCCCACGATGGGGTTGCCTCTGGCTTGGAATCGAGCGTATACAGGTATGGGCAGGGCAAGGTCGGAGTCCATTACGCTATTCGAGGCAGCCACCGTAATGAGCTCAGGCACTTCGTCGTCGAAGTAAAGGGTATTCATAACCAGGTCCAGGGAGCTACCCTTGGCTCCCACTACCAACGGCGTGGATACTGCCCGGGACATGAGCTGTCGCTCACTCTCTTCCAGTAATAGCTGCAAGGACAGGGGCAGAAACGAGATCAGAGTGACACAGGCCACAAGGGTGGCGGTCTTGATCTTGTTGAAGCTTACGTATCTCCAGGCAATGTAGAAAGTATCAAACATGCTCAAGTCTTATTAGATTAGCCGCCGACGTGGCCGGATATTATTTGTCATGCCCTTCGAACTGTCGAAAATCCACCACTCGATCAAATCGCTTCAGTAACTCATAATCGTGAGTTACCGCCAACAAGGTGGCGCCGTGATCCTCTACACTTTGGAACAGCAGGTCCAGGATAAGACCCTTGTTGTCCGGATCAAGATTGCCGGTGGCCTCATCCGCCAGGATCAGTTTTGGTTGGGGCAACAGAGCCCGGCAGATGGCGACACGTTGCTTTTCGCCGTGGGAGAGATCATTGGAATTCCGCTTTAGCTTGTCGCCGATGCCCATATCCTGTGCGAGTGTCGTAGCCCGGACGCGCTTCTCTTTATCCAGCTTGAGGGCGCCGGTTATGCGATAGGGATGTAGAACGTTGTCAAAGACGTTGAGATAATCAAGAAGTTCGAAGTCCTGAAACACAAAGCCAATGTTGGTGATACGGAAATCACGTCGCTCTCTATCATCAAGTCCGCTTACTTGTATTTCGCCCACACTGACGGTGCCTTTGAGCGGGGTCATTAGGCCGGCAATCAAATTCAGAAGTGTGGTCTTGCCGGAACCACTCGGCCCGATGACCGCAACCTTTTCCCCCTTCGTCACCGAGAACTCGGGGATATTGAGACGAAATTCGCCAGGGCGGTAGTAAAATTCGAGAGAACGGATACTAATCATAACTTCTCTAGTGCGGCTAATTCATTTACCGTTTTGGTTGGGCATACGAATCGATGCGTTTTTCTTCCAACAACTCCAGGTCGGTGATCTTCCAGGCCCCGTCCACCGGTTCCACGGTGATATTGGCCTCATACTGGTTCTTGCGCATGTGGATGTGCCCCCAGTGGCCCACCGTGCCCATGGCAGTCCACTTGGCATGGAACAAGAGCCCCAGGGGGCGCTCATCCAGGTGATTCACCTCGACATCCAGGATCTCCACCTCCTTCACCCGGGCCCTAGCGCCGCCGGCCTGGGTCACCACCAGGGATCTTCTGTTCTGGAGGTAGATTGCCGAGAGCAAGTCACCACTGACGCTGGTGGCCAGTCGGTCGTAGACAGCTTCTTCCTCTCGGAAATCAAAAGACCGGTAAATATTCTTCAGCAAACTGTCCAAGACGACAACCGCATCCTTCTCGCTCATCTTCGGTGCCATGGCAGCCGGCCGGGCAACAGCCACCTTCAAGAATGGATACAGCAGAACACTTCCGGCAATCAATACCACCACCAAGCCTATGTGGAGGCTGAGCGGCCTACCCCTCTGCCGCCTTTTCCTGATTTGCAGAGCGATTGGCAGCACCGCCAGCAGGCAAAGAGCGCTGGCAAGAGGTATTTTCATGGTTGTCAGCGACTCGGCCACTTCTATTTTGGCAACGGTGGGTATCTTATATGTCTTGAGAAAATTGGTCCAGGTCAAGACATTGTCCTCGGGTGTCACATAGGAGGGAAAGGGGCCGGCCGGATCGACTGCATCGGCCGGAACCTTTTGTATACGATCCGACCAGAGGTCCCATTCGCTTGTGACCTTCTGTGGTATCCCCTCGGTGAGATAGGTAATGATCACCCCCACCAGGGCGGTATTGATCGGCAACTGCTCTGGTTGTTCAATGAAAAAGGTGCGGGTCATAGTGTACTTGACAAAGGCGGTGCGGTCCAGGATCGGTCGTAACTGCTTGCCATCGATGAGGACCTTGTCCCGTTGCAGAAAAAACTCACCCACCCGCTTCTTCAAGTGTTCGTTTTCATCTGCTTCAATGAATTCATTACCCCGCAGGCCGAGGTCAATCCAGGCCTCAAGATCCTTCACTCTCGCTAAAATTTCATGCCGCACTTCATAGGGCTCAATGTAGAGAAATGACATGACGCCGCCGCGCTGCCACCGTTTCAGGGCCTTTTTGTCGAATTGCGAATACCAGGGATCATCCCAGTCAAGTGTCAGTGTCGACGGCTCGGATAAGTATCTGAAATCATTAATCGGCACACGATTGTGGTAGGTAATGAAGCCGATAGCTACCTTGCTCATTTTAAATTTTTCATCCAGAGGGGGAACGAAGGTCAATGAAGAGGGTTTCTGCTTGAAGGGGTAGATAAGTTCGGCATAGAGCACGCGCTTGTCTTCCGGCGGTCCAGGAATCCGCTGGCCCGTATAGGGATTGATCTTCCCGGCATAGAGCGAGGGACGTTCTTTTCTGAAGCGAGGCTCAATAAGCTTCAGCTCACCCTGCAGGTTCCGCCCCTTGTCATCGATTATCTGAAAGTCTTCTTTGGAAAACAGCCGCATGCGCTCGGCAAGGGGTGGTCTTTTTATATTGGTGCCTTTGAAGAAATCATCGGGAATGAGGCGCTCAAAGGTCACTATGTCATTCACGAAGATCTCGAGCTCAATCCTTGCGTGATCTTCATTGATATAGGTTTCGACGATATTGGGCGCGCTTTCCGCACCGGATAGATTAATCCAGTCTGCCTTCGCTGGAGTGCACAGAACGCAGAACGAGATAAGGAGAGATATGATCAAACAAGCTGTTTTTTTCATTGGATAAACAACGGCGACAACAAGCTGCGGGGAAAGCGCACTAGCACTTTCCCCGTCAGCTTGGTTGCCTTGTTAGCCAGCAATTGCGGCTCCACGATGGGAGTGAGACTTAATCTTGTTTCTCGCTGAGTCCATACTTCTTGTTGATCTCGTCATACGTGGGCTGAATCACGTCCTTCATGTCGTATTTGCCGCCCACTATAAATTTCGAATAAGGAATTCTGAGACTTGGATCGGGCAACTGCGGCTTCTCGGTG
>Ga0316194_10002290_pt1 | contig 13335 bp, 10 predicted proteins | sample CroRivsedime1_MG_FD_204936 | JGI IMG/M metagenome (GOLD analysis project Ga0316194, IMG submission 204936) | Coastal sediment microbial communities from Maine, United States - Cross River sediment 1 | ecosystem: Environmental > Aquatic > Marine > Coastal > Sediment | place: USA: Maine...
CCGCGCACTCGTGGTCGTTACCAACAAATGGGACGGCCTGTCGGCGGCCGAGCGCAAGCACGTGCGCGACGAACTCGACCGGCGCCTGCCGTTCCTCGACTTCGCCGAGCGCATCACGATTTCGGCGCTGCACGGCACCGCGGTCGGCGACCTGCTGCCGGCGGTCGAGCGGGCCTACAAGGCGGCGACGCGCGACCTGTCGACGGGGGAACTGACGCGGGAACTCGAAAGCGCGGTCACGGCGCATCCGCCGCCCATGGTGCGCGGACGCAGGATCCGGCTGCGCTATGCACACCAGGGCGGCCGCAATCCGCCCGTGATCGTGATCCACGGCAACCAGACGGAACGCGTGCCGGAAGCCTACCGGCGTTACCTTATCAATCGATTCCGCAAAGCGTTTAAACTCAGGGGTACACCGGTGCGCCTGGCGTTCAAGACGGGCGAGAATCCCTACAAGGGACGGCGCAACAAGCTGACGCCGCGGCAGCAGCAGCGGCGCAAGCGACTGATGAAGCACGTAAAGAAGTAACGGCGATGACCCTGACAACCAAGTTCATGACCCTCGAAGGGCGCTTCAAGATGCATCGCGGCGGCTACCTCGAGTCGCCGACACTGGCCTACGAGACGTGGGGCGAACTCAACGCCGAGAAAGACAACGCGATCCTGATCTTTACCGGGCTGTCACCTTCCGCGCATGCCGCGTCGTCGGGCGAAGACCCGACGCCGGGCTGGTGGGAGAACATGATCGGCGAGGATCTGCCGCTCGATACCGACAAGTACTGCATCATCTGCGTGAATTCGCTGGGCAGCTGCTTCGGTTCCACGGGACCCGCCTCGGTGAACCCGGAAACCGGCGAGCGTTACGGCATATCGTTTCCCACGTTGTCGCTGGAGGACGTTGCGGAGTCCGCGTACCAGGTCGTGCGCCGGCTCGGCATAGAGCGCCTGCACACCGTCGTCGGCTGCTCGATGGGCGGCATGAGCGGCCTCGCCCTGTGCGTGAGGCATCCCGAAGCCGTGGCCGGTTTCGTCTCCATTTCGTCGTCGGCGCGGCCGCTGCCGTGGGCCATCGGGATCCGGTCCCTGCAGCGCGAGATGATTCGCTCCGACCCTAAATGGCAAGACGGAAACTACGACCCCGCCGATCCGCCGATCACCGGGCAGCGCCTGGCGCGCAAGCTCGGCATGATCAGCTACCGGTCGCCGGAGGAATGGGAAAAGCGCTTCGGACGCGAACGCGTCACGGACGTCGGGCCCGTCGACGATCGCTTCCGCATCGAGTTCTCGGTCGAGTCCTACATGGAAAACCATGCCAACAAGTTCAGCGGTACGTTCGACGCGAACTGTTATCTCTACCTGTCGCGGGCCTCGGACCTGTTTTCGCTGGCCGAGCACGGCGGCTCGCTCGAGGCCGGTTTCCGCCGCCTGAAGCTGCAGCGCGCCCTGGTCATCGGCACGAAGACCGACATCCTGTTCCCGATCCACCAGCAGCACCAGCTTGCGGACGGCATCCGCAGCATCTGCGAGGAGACCTACCTGGTCGAACTCGACTGCATCCAGGGCCACGACGCCTTTCTCGTGGACATGGATGCATTCCGGCCGGTGATCTGCGACTTCCTCGAGTGCGCCGGCGAGTTCGGCACGTAGGAGCTAGAACGCCCAGCCTATCTCCAGCCGCGCGGCATTGAGCTCGGGGTCGCCCCCTGCGTTGCCGACGTCGAGCCAGTACTGGTTCACACTCAGTTTCAGCGTCATGCCGCCGCGCATGATGTAGCGCAGTCCGATGGCGCCGCCGTAACTGAACTCGGTCGAACTGAAGGTGCTGTAAAAGTTGTCGCAGATATAGCCCCAGTAGGGGTGCCACCAGCAGCCCGTTACAGGGGGGCCGTCGGCAACGTTGGAGTCGAAATACGACCAGCCGAACCCGACGTCCACGAAGGGCGACAGCGGGCCGCTCAGGAAGGTCATCGTGCCCTTGATGCGGTAGTTGAACTGCGACATCGTGTGATTGATCGTCCGGGTTTCCGGGTCAGGTGCATCCTCTATGAGCGTGGCCGAAAAATCCGGGCGCAGCCATTCGAAGTCGCCGCCGAGATACAGCTTGTCGGTGAAGTTGTAGCCGAAGTTGATACCAAAGCCGAGTTCATTGTCGAGCTTGAGGTTGGAGCCGCCTTCGGCGCCGCTGCTGGCCGAGTCCTGGTAGATGGCGGCGAACGACCACTCCCACGAGCCGGCGCGACTGCCCTGCGCGAACGCAAGCGCCGGCATGGTGAGCACGAGTGCAGCTATCAGTATTCTTTGCATGAGTTTTCCTTTACTGCAGCAATAATGAGGGGTCAACGGCGGTGCCGTTGAGATACGTTCCGAAATGCAGGTGCGGGCCGGTGACGCGACCCGTGGCGCCGACGGCGCCGACAGGGTCGCCCGTTTCCAGTTGCTGCCCTTCGTTGACACTGATTGTGCTCAGGTGGCAGTACATGGTTACGAAGCCCTGACCGTGGTCGATGATAACGGTCTTTCCGTTAAAGAAATAGTCACCGGTTGCCGTGACGACACCGTCGCCGGGCGCGGTGATCATGGTTCCCTCGGCTGCCGCGATGTCCATGCCCTTGTGCGGCGCGCGCGGCTGGTCGTTGAAGAAGCGTCGCAAGCCGAAGCTCGAGCTGCGGCGTCCTTCCACCGGTGCGGCAAGCGCCACGCCGCCGACGTCGACGTCGCGCCAGTTGCCGAGGGCCGCATCGATGAGCTTGCGTTCGCGGCCAATACGTTCGAGCTGCGCCTCGTCCGGGGTGACGTATTTCTTGTTCTTAACGGTCAGGCGCTGCTCCTCGTAGGCGTGATCGCGAATCTCGAAAGCGACGTCGCGCGCCGTATTCACGCGAACCGACATTTCGCCGGTCGGTGCGTCGAGCGGAATGCCGACCGCTGCCGTCCAGCGGTTGCCGTTACGGGCAACGAGTACGCGGCGTTCTTCAAACTCCACGATGGGGCGCGGAGCCTCCGCGGGACCGACGTCGATGACGGCGATACCGCCCGGCCACGGTGAATGCTCCGGCGCCGCCGTGGCCGTGATCGCGGGCAGCATGCCCAGCAACAAGACCGTGGCCGCGCTAATTCTCGTCATCGACTATCCCGGTGATCCTGGCGAGCAACTCGCCGTGCGCGAGCCGCGCACGAACGTCGTTGCCTTGTCTGACCTGCGACGCGCGTGTTAGTGCCTTGCCGGTGGCGGCGTCGGTAACGATCGCATAGCCCCGGTCGAGCGTCGCCAGCGGGCTCACGGCGTCCAGTGCGCGTGCCGTCAGGCGCAGGCGGTGATCGGCATCAGCGACCTGCCGCCGCCCGGCCGCGGCGAGTCTCTGCCGCAGCTGTGCTGCGCGGCTGATCGCGCGCTGCACCCGTACGGTGGGAGATACCTGCAATAATCCCCTGTGCAGCGTGAACAGCCTGCTGCCCCGGGCATGCAGGTCGTGCCGCATCGCGGCCGCGAGCCGGCCGGCAATCTCGCGCAGCTTGTCCTGCTGACGCGCGACCCTTGCCGCGGGACTCGCCCTGAGGAGACGGCGGCTCAGCCAGTCAATTGCCTGCGCCTTGTTCTCGAGCGTCCGCTGGCCCTGGCGCGCAATTCTCGTGGCGATCGTGTTGATGGCACGCAGCCAGTCGCCCCGGTCCGGCACGACGAGTTCCGCGGCGCCGGATGGCGTCGGCGCGCGTACGTCGGCCACGAAATCCGCGATCGTGAAGTCCACCTCGTGGCCCACGGCGCTCACGACCGGCAGCGGGCACTCTGCGATCGCGCGTGCGAGCTGTTCGTCGTTGAACGCCCAGAGGTCCTCGAGCGAACCGCCGCCGCGCGTCAGGATCAGCACGTCGCATTCGTCACGCCGGATCGCGGCTTGCAGGGCGCCGATCAATTCTGCCGGCGCCGCATCCCCCTGCACCGCGGCCGGGTAGATGACGACCGGCACGGCCGGGAAGCGTCGCCGGAGGACGCTCAGCACGTCGCGCACGGCCGCGCCGCTGGGCGAGGTGATGACGCCGATGCGGCGTGGCAGGGCGGGAATCGGCTGCTTGCGGTCTTCGTCGAACAGGCCCTCGGCGGCGAGCTTTTTCTTGAGCGCCTCGTAGCGGCGCTGCAGGACGCCTTCGCCGGCGGCCTCGATGTGTTCGACGATGAACTGGTAGTCGCCGCGCGCTTCGTACAGGCTGACCTGGCCGTAAGCGAGGACATGGTCGCCGTTTTTGAACGCGTGCGTCGGGCCGCGCTGGCGATTGCGAAAGAACGCGGCGCTGATCTGCGCCGACTCGTCCTTGAGCCTGAAATAGAGGTGCCCGGAAGCGGGCCGCGCCATGTTCGAGATTTCGCCTTCGATCCAGAGCCGGCCGACGCCCCGTTCGAGCAGGGTCTTGACCTCGCGGTTCAGCTGGCTGACGGTGATCGCTGTCGCCTGACCCGAGTTTTCCATGGTCGCGAGTATATCTGATCAGTCCAAGCTAGTGCCGGAAAAATGAGCGGCGTACAATTACCCGTTTAACCTCATCAAGGGACGCGAACCTGACCATGCGCATCGCCAAGGAAGCCCTGACATTCGACGATGTCCTCCTGCAGCCCGGCTACTCGGAGGTACTGCCTCGCGAAGTCGATCTCAGCACCCGGCTGACGGCCGAAATCACGCTGAACATCCCGATCCTGTCCGCCGCGATGGACACGGTGACCGAGGCCCGGCTGGCCATCGCGCTCGCCCAGGAAGGCGGCATCGGCGTGATCCACAAGAACATGAACGTCGAGGAACAGGCGCGGCAGGTCCACACCGTGAAGAAGTACGAGAGCGGCATCGTGCGCAACCCGATCACGGTGACGCCCGACATGACCATCAGGGAGGTCATCGACCTGACGCGCGCGATGGGTATCTCCGGCGTGCCGGTCGTGAGCGAGAGCCAGACCGTGGGCATCGTCACGGGCCGCGACCTGCGCTTCGAGACGCAACTCGACGCGCCGGTATCGTCGGTAATGACGCCGAAGGAACGCCTGGTGACGGTGACGGAGGGGGCTGACGAAGAGGAAGTCGTGTCCTTGCTCCACCAGCACCGCATCGAAAAGGTCCTCGTGGTCGGAGACAACTTCGAACTGAGGGGCATGATCACGGCCAAGGACTTCCAGAAAGCGAAGGACTTCCCGCGCGCCTGCAAGGACTCCAGCGGCGCACTGCGGGTCGGCGCGGCCGTCGGCACCGGGCACGACACCGACGAACGCGTGGATGCACTGGTCGCGGCCGGCGTCGACGTCTTGGTCGTCGATACGTCGCACGGGTTCTCGAAAGGCGTGCTCGACCGCGTTGCCCGCATCAAGCAGAAGTACCCGCACATGCAGGTCATCGGCGGCAACATCGTGACAGCCGACGCGGCGGAAGCACTGGTCAAAGCCGGCGCGGACGGCGTGAAGGTCGGCATCGGGCCGGGTTCCATCTGCACGACCCGCGTCGTCGCGGGCGTGGGTGTGCCGCAGATCTCCGCGGTCGCCGAGATTGCCAATGCCATGAAGAACAAGGGTATTCCGCTGATCGCCGACGGCGGCATCCGGTATTCGGGCGACATTGCCAAGGCACTCGTCGCGGGGGCTTACTCGGTGATGATCGGCAGCCTGTTCGCCGGGACCGAGGAATCGCCCGGTGAAGTCGAGCTGTACCAGGGGCGCTCCTACAAGTCCTATCGCGGCATGGGTTCCATCGGCGCGATGGGGCAGTCCCACGGTTCTTCCGACCGCTATTTCCAGGACACCACGGAAGAGCTGGAGAAACTCGTGCCCGAAGGCATCGAGGGACGCGTGGCGTACAAGGGCAGCATGATTGCGATCGTGCACCAGCTCATCGGCGGCGTGCGCGCAGCCATGGGCTACACGGGCAGCAGCACGATCGAGGAAATGCGCAGCAAACCGCAGTTCGTGCGCATAACCGGCGCCGGCATGAAGGAGAGCCACGTTCACGACGTGACGATCACCAAGGAAGCGCCGAACTACCGGACATTCCGCAACGACTCATGAGCCAGCCTGCAAGCGTTAGCAACGTCCCGCGCAAGGACATCCACGCACACCGGCTGCTGATCCTCGATTTCGGCAGCCAGTACACGCAGCTGATCGCACGCCGCGTGCGCGAGCGCGGCGTGTACTCCGAGATTCATCCCTGGGACATGGGCGACGACGCCATCAGGGCATTCGCGCCGAGCGGCGTGATCCTGTCCGGCGGGCCGGAGTCGGTGAACCTCGACAACCCGCCGCGCGTTTCGCCCACCGTCTTCGAACTGGGCGTACCCGTCCTCGGCATCTGTTACGGCATGCAGACAATGGCGGCCGAGCTGGGCGGCAAGGTCGAGGCGTCGAGTCACCGCGAATTCGGCTACGCGGAAATCGAACCCGGCGATTCCGGTCTGCTCGGCGGACTCAGCGATACGGAGAGCGGGCCGCCCCTGCTCAAGGTCTGGATGAGCCACGGCGACCGCGTCGAGTCGCTGCCGCCCGGGTTCGAGGCTACGGCCCGCAGCGGCAACTCGCCGCTTGCGGCCATGGAAGATCGCGCCCGGCACTTTTACGGCGTGCAGTTCCATCCTGAAGTCACGCACACGCTGCAGGGCCAGGCGATCATGGAACGCTTCGTCCACGACATCTGCGGCTGCCCCAGCGACTGGACGCCGGGCAACATCGTCGCGGACGGCATCGCGCGAGTGCGCGAGCAGGTCGGGGACGGCAAGGTCCTGCTGGGCTTGTCCGGCGGCGTCGATTCGTCGGTGGTTGCGGCGCTGCTGCACGAAGCCATCGGCGACCAGCTCACCTGCGTGTTCGTCGACCACGGGTTGCTTCGCCATAACGAGGGCGACCAGGTCATGGAGACCTTCGCCAACCATCTCGGTGTGCGCGTGATACGCGTGGACGCGGCCGACCGGTTTTTCAGCGCGCTCGAAGGCGTGAGCGATCCGGAAGAGAAACGCAAGATCATCGGCGGCGAGTTCATCGAGGTGTTCGACGAAGAAGCGCACAAGCTCGAGAGCATCGAGTGGCTGGCCCAGGGCACGATCTATCCGGACGTGATCGAGTCGGCCGGGGCGTCGACGGGCAAGGCGCACGTCATCAAGTCGCACCACAACGTCGGCGGGCTGCCGGAGAACATGCGCATGTCGCTGGTCGAGCCGCTGCGCGAGCTCTTCAAGGACGAAGTCCGCAAGATCGGCCTGGAACTCGGCCTGCCGCACGAGATGGTTTACCGGCACCCGTTCCCCGGGCCGGGCCTCGGCGTGCGCATACTGGGCGAAGTCCGGCGTGAATTCGTCGAGCAACTGCAGCTTGCGGACGACATTTTCATCGACGAGCTGCGCAAGAACGATCTCTACGACCAGGTCAGCCAGGCGTTCGCCGTGTTCCTGCCGGTGAAGTCCGTGGGCGTGATGGGCGACGGCCGCCGCTACGACTACGTGATTGCCCTGCGGGCCGTGGAGACCATCGATTTCATGACCGCTCGCTGGGCAAGGCTGCCGTACGAATTCCTCGAGACCGTCAGCCTGCGCATCATCAACGAGGTGGAAGGCATCTCGCGCGTGACCTACGACATCTCCGGCAAGCCGCCGGCGACGATCGAGTGGGAATAGATGGCGGCCTGGTCGGAGACGGACCTGGCCCACATGCGCGCGGCACTCGCCGAGGCAGAAGCTGCCGCCGAATCCGGTGAGGTTCCCGTCGGCGCCGTGGTCGTTGCCGGCGGCGAGGTCGTCGCGCGCGGGCACAACCGCAGCGAGACCGACAACGATCCGAGCGCGCACGCGGAGATCGTGGCGCTGCGGGAGGCGGCCCGCAAAACCGGCAATTACCGCCTCACCGACGCGACCCTCTACGTGACGCTGGAGCCCTGCGCCATGTGCATGGGGGCGCTCGTGCAGGCCCGCATCGAGCGCCTCGTCTTCGGTGCCTACGACCCCAAGGCCGGGGCGGCGGGCAGCGCGATCGACCTGTCGGACAGTCCGTCGTTCAACCACCGATTCGAGATCAACGGCGGTGTGATGGCGGAGGAGTGCGGGTCCGTGCTGAAGGCCTTCTTCGAGTCGAGAAGAACCCCGTAGGAGCGCGTCAGGTCTCCGTGATCTCGCGTTGCTCCTCCATGGCGTCAGGCTCCGTCACGTCACCGTCCGGCGATTCCGGATCCCCGGGAATCTCCGGTTCCTCGTTCGCAGTCAGCCATTTGAGGATGTTGTAGTAGCTGCGGATGTTGTTGACGTACAGCACCGGCTCCCAGCCGCGCGCATAGCCGTACGGCACTTTCGTGTACCACTTGCGCTGCGCGAGCAGTGGCAGCGTGTTGGACACGTCGATCCAGGTGTCCGGATCGCCTCCCCGCCATTCGGCGATTTTGCGTGCGTCCTTCAGGTGATTGAAGCCTACGTTGTAGGCGGCGAGCGCCATCCACGTGCGATCCGGTTCGTCGACCGTGTCGGCGACGCGTTCGGTCTGCCTGGCGTAGTACTGTGCCCCGCCGAAGATGCTGTTCTCCGGATCCACGCGGTCGTCGATGCCGAGGTAGGCGGCGGTATCTTCCGTTAGCATCATGATGCCGCGTACCCCGGTCGGCGAGACGGCGCCGGAGCGCCAGTGCGACTCCTGGTAACCGATGGCGGCGAGCAGGCGCCAGTCGACGCCCCACCTGGCGCCGGCTTCCTCGAACATCTGGCGATAGCGTGGCAGGCGGCTCTCGTAATGGCGGATGAAATTGCGGGTACCGACGTAGTCGAACTTCTTGGTATGCCCGTAGTAACGTTCGTGTACCTGGGCAAGATAGCCATCGCGGTCCGCGTTGATCAGGAAGCGGTCGGCACGGGCGAGCAGGCTGTCGCCGGATTCTCTCGGAAACGCCCACGCGATCGGGTCACCGAGTTGCAGGTCCAGCGCCACGCGCAGGTCCGGGTGAAAGTGCCGCTGAATATTGAATTCCGTGCTGTCCGCAATAGTGAAGTCGACCTCTTCGTTGGCTACCTTGGCGAGCAGGTCGGTGACTTCGGCGTCGGCGTTTTCCGTCCATTCGAGTTCGGGGTGAACGGCCGAAAGGACTTGCAGCATGTCCGCATGGCTGCTGCCGGCCATGACCTCGATCGGGCGGCCGATAACCTCCTCGATGTCGTTGGGTTTGCCGGTGCCGAGCTTGTAAATGAGGTGCATGTCGACCATGTCGTACGGGTGGCCGAAGTGCAGGTACTCGCGCCGCGACTGCGTAATCGAGAGGCCCGCTGCGGCCATGTGGGCCTTGCCGGAGTTGAGGTACGGAACGATCTCGGAGATGCTGTCGACGGTCTTGATGACGAGGTCGACGCCGAGTTCGTCAGCAAATTCCTTCACGAGGTCGAACTCGGGACCGGAAGGCCCGTCGGGACCCTCGACGTAGGAAACGGGACTGTCGCGCGTAACAACGCGCAACTCGCCGAGGTCCAGCACCTGGTCAAGAAGGGGCGGCGGTGACGAACAGGTGCCGAGCAGTGCTGCCAGGGTTATGTAGAGCAACAGGCGCAAAGGCTGTCTCCATGTTGCATCGCTTATTAGTTTGACCGAATGGACAGGCAGTGTTTCCCCCGCTGCGCTGTTTCCGGCCTGGCACTATGGGGCCCATTTTACCGTTTTTGGCGTGGTCCATGCTGTTAAAGTTTGCGACACCTGCGTACAATCCCGACCCCGCACTGCAGCATCGGAGAGGTGCCAGAGTGGTCGAATGGGCCTGACTCGAAATCAGGTGTACGGTTCTCCCGTACCGTGGGTTCGAATCCCACCCTCTCCGCCAGAAAAAATTAAAAGGCCCCCTTGTGGGGCCTTTTTGTTTTCTCGCCGAGTGTGGTTGAGGATGAGAACCCTGTTCGACAGGCGCAGCGGCCAGTTGGCGGGAAGCCCGCGTTCCTCGCAAGACAAACAACCAAACCCGGCCGGGTTAACCGCCGGGATTCCTGATGCATCGCTGACGCCTCATGGGATCGCAAATCTCTGTCAGGCAGTTCGCTTGCCGTGTGGCGTTCTAGCCGCCCGCCTTCACCGCTTTTTTCGCTTTCGAATTCTTGCTCTTTTGCGACTGTGTCGCCCACGGCGAATATCCGTTGAGAAGGCGGCGGTTCAGCTTGTCGGCGAGAGCCTGCGCATTAAGGCGTGTTTGCGACAGCGAGCCGCGGTAACGGCCGACCACGCGAGACTGACTGTTCGCGAGAATATACCGGCACCAATCGTCTTCGGCATGCCCGCGAGGCGTGCGGCAGGTTTCGACGGTTTCGATCTGGTAGGGCTTGGCTGAATGCATATATATCCTCCGACATTTGGGTCCGGTACCAGGCAATGACGTGTTCCGGCGCTGGTCCGGTTTCGGTTGGTGGCAACGTTTTTCGGGCGGTCGAATCGTGGTTGCGCAACGCCAAGTGCGGCCGGATACGGTGTCTGGCCAGCGTTTTGCCCGAGGGGGTGATCTAACTACCTGATTATATTAACAAAATGGATTCCACTTGTCAAGCCGCGCTGTCCCCGGGTGGGAAACGCATGACATGACGTTGCCGCCAATCTACCGATAATCCTGTTAATGACGCGGGTTGGCGGTCACGGGGAGTAGTTTCTCGGTTATTTCCGGAATTGCCGTGCTGGGCCGAAAAACGGATTCGAGACCCGGCTTGCAGCGAGCGAGCTGAATCCCACGCTCCTAATGCTTTGTATATCTTATTAGCGTTTCCAGATAGCGGGATTTGAGCTGTTCGCTTGCCAGAGCCTGTTTAATCGGCGGCAGCTTCAAGATCACACCTAGCACCCCAGCCATGGCACGGTGGCTCCACAAGACCTGGTTATCGAAGATCAGGTTCTGCAATTTGCCGCGTTCAATGGCCATAACGACCGCCCGGTGTGTTCCGTTCAATGGCGTAAGAACTCGCTTCGGACGCGATTCCAAAGACAGGCTCTTGTGTTTATTACAGCTGCGTATGCACACGCCGCAACCCAGGCAAAGCTCCTCGTTCAACCGGGCCATCTTCATTCTCGGCTTGTCCGGATCATGGGCTGAAACCAGGGTCATCGCGTCGACCGGGCAGACATTGACGCATTTGCCGCAGCCATTGCAGGTTTCCTCGTCTATTGCCGGGATAAAGTTCGTCGTGTGCACAGGGTTGAGAATCGCAAAACGGCGTGCTGCGATCATTGCCTCACAACAGCAGCCACAGCAGTTACAGATAAAATTGACACTCTCGCGAACATTCTCGCCAAACTGCACCAGGTTGTTCTCATAGGCCTCTTGCAATAAGTCGTAACACTCCTTCTTGTCGATCGCACGAGCAGCGCCATGTCTTGTAAGCGAGGACGCGGTGGTGTTGAAGGTCATGCAAATATCCTGTGGTGCAGAACACGCCTTGCCCATATGTTCCATTTTGTGCCGGCAGTAACAGCGTCCCACACCAATATGGCTTGCCGTTTCAATCACTTCGCTGGCCCGTTCATAGTCCAGCACGTGCAGTGCATTTTCATCGGACAGAGCAGGTTCACGTACGAAGGTTCGCCCCAACTGCGTTTCACCCCGAGTAAACAGCTCCCTGATAAAATCCTCTTCTACATTCATATACTGATGAAAAAGCTCGCTTAGTACTTTTTGATCAATATCATCGCGGACACGCATCAGCGAGAATTCAAAGAAACCGGCCATCGGTGGCGGCAGCGCATAAACTGTTTCACCGTTCTGCTCGAAATCAACCAGAATGGCCCTGTCGGCCAACTCATCCAGTATGTTCTGCGTTTCAGAGAGGTTTTTCTTCCAGATTCGCCTGGCTTTCTTTGCGGTAAATGGTTTGATGGGCATCAGTGAAACCAGGCCAGCTTCTTCCTCACTGAACAGCATCGACAAAATATTGAACAGGAGATCGGAAGGAGGTGCGCCCTGTGGAAAACGGTTCAGCCTGTCGGTCAGAGCGGAGTAACTGGTTCTTAGTGTTGTATGTGCCACGTGTCAAAACCCTCTGGCAGTGATTTGAGCGTACACCTGAATCAGAGCATGTGGATATATGGGAAATTGCGCATATAGGACGTACGGCGCCAGAGAGCATCCTCCGCGCAAGACTCCCTGCACCACCAGAAATCAAGAATGGGGCCCTTGTGGCCCCGTTTTTGATGTATCGCCGCGTATGCGCTACGACTTCGAGCCTTGGAACCCGAGCATTTCGAGAGCGGCTGTTACTCGCTTACGCATTAACTCCGATTTCATAGGGAACGCGTCAAAGAAGTCGTCACGAGTCAGCGCCGGGTTCCTGCTGCGCACTTCGGCCGCCCAGCGCCGTGCATTCTCATGGTTGCCAGCGAGAGCCTGCGCGGCGGCTGCGATCATCGCGATCAGGGCGTGCGCGCCGGGCGCACGTGCGCCGCGCTCGGCCCATTCGGCCCCGGTCTGGTCATCTCCGGCGGCGATATGCGTAAAGCCTCGCAGCGAGAGCATCGCGTAATAGAGAGGATCGAGCGGACTCAATTGCATCGCAAGGTCGACATGTTGCCGGGCACTGACTGTTGTATCTGCCATAAACTCGGTCCACGCCTGAGCGTAGATTCCCTGCGCGTAGTTCGGGCTTAGCGAGGTAGCACGTTCGAGCCAGGAAAGTGACCGGTCAAGGTCACCCTCGAGCCAGTATGTGCGGCCCATGGTGAAGTTGACGAACGGGTCCAGCGGATCTATGTCAACGCCGCGTTGCGCGTAGTCGCGTGCCAGCCGGATGGCGCCTGCGACGTCGTCGGTCTGGCGCAGGAACGCCGTCTGGAAATGCACGAAAGACAGGCCTGCATGCGCCCGGGCGAATGCGGGGTCCTGCTCGACGGCCTGGCTGAAGAACTTCGCCGCGAGCGCGTTGTCCCGCCTGTTGAAGCCGTAGACGTGCTGCAGCCCGAGATGATATGCCGACCAGGCATCCAGGTTGTCGGGTGATATCAGCCGCGCTCTGCCGGCCTCGTGCAGCGGAATCTGAATTTCGAGCGATGCCAGGATGCTCGCACGAATCTCATCGCGCATCGCATGTACGTCTTGTACTTTGCCCGTGTAGCGCTCTCCCCACACGACATCGCCGGCCCCGGTATCAACGAGTTCGGTCGTTATGACCAGGTGATTACCGGAGACCTCGACCGTGCCCGACAGGCAATATCGGACACCCAACAATCGTCTTACCTTGCGCGGGTCCGAGTCTTCACCACGGAGCCGGAAAGAAGAGCCTCGCGCCACGACGAACAGCCAGCGAAGCCGTGCGAGCTCGGTGATCAGATCATGCGGCAACCCGTCGGCAATAGTGGACCAGCCCTCGGAAGCACCCGTCGAG
>Ga0316194_10002291_pt1 | contig 13333 bp, 8 predicted proteins | sample CroRivsedime1_MG_FD_204936 | JGI IMG/M metagenome (GOLD analysis project Ga0316194, IMG submission 204936) | Coastal sediment microbial communities from Maine, United States - Cross River sediment 1 | ecosystem: Environmental > Aquatic > Marine > Coastal > Sediment | place: USA: Maine...
TAGGATATCCCTGAGCGGAGGAAACATAGTTATTGAAGAAGCAATACTTGATGACAAAGACCTGGCCCTTAGTTCTGCTTTAAAACTCAACTTAAAAAATAAAGAAAGGCTTAAAGGAAATAATAGTGCCAGCCTTAACAAGGGTTCTGGTCTGTGGATGATATTTGGTCTTGGATTTTTAGGAGGCCTGATTGCACTGTTGACTCCCTGTGTATTTCCAATGATTCCACTTACAGTTTCTTATTTCACCAAACATTCGAAGAAGAAATCTGCCGGTATTTTTCAGGCCTCTTTATACGGTTTTTATATTGTTTTAATCTATTTCTTGCTTAGCCTGCCCTTTCATTTATTTGATTCGGTAGATCCGCAGATTCTTAATACAATAGCTACCAATATATGGCTCAACATTGCCTTTTTTGTTGTTTTTGTATTTTTTGCATTCTCTTTTTTCGGTTATTATGAATTAACATTACCCAGTTCATGGTCCACTAAAATGGATAGCGCATCTTCTAAGGTAGGAGGAGGGTTAGGAATATTTTTTATGGCATTAACACTGGCCATAGTATCTTTTTCCTGTACCGGGCCAATTTTAGGAGGTCTTTTAGGAAGCACTACTTTGGCTGAAGGTGATGTCGCATACAATCTGTCCGCTGGGATGTTGGGATTTGGAGTTGCCCTTGCATTACCCTTTGCCTTATTTGCTATGTTTCCGACATGGCTAAACACCTTGCCTAAGTCCGGGGGCTGGATGAATACCGTTAAGGTATTTCTTGGGTTTCTAGAATTGGCACTGGCTTTTAAGTTTTTGTCTAATGCAGACCTTGTTGGCAATTGGGGTTTATTTAAAAGAGAAATTTTCCTGGGGATCTGGATTCTTCTTTTTGTTCTATTGGTGTTATACTTATTTGGAGTTATCAGATTTGCACATGAAGGGCCAAAACAAAAGTTATCTAAAACCAGGATAGGATTTGGCATTTTAACTGCTGCTTTTACCATTTATTTGGTTTTAGGTGTTTTTAATATTACCAGCCTTAAATTATTAAGTGGGTTTCCACCTCCGGATTTTTATTCCGTTGTGAAAAAAGAAAATAATTGCCCACTTGGACTTAATTGCTTTAAAGATTTTGAAGAAGGGTTGGCATATGCCAAAAAAGAAAATAAACCTATCTTACTTGATTTTACTGGATGGGCCTGCGTTAACTGTCGAAAAATGGAAGAAAACGTCTGGAGTGAGCCTGATATTTACGAGATACTTAATGAGGATTATGTACTGATCTCCCTATATATAGACGACAGGAAATTACTCCCCGAAAACGAAAGATTTGATTATAAGTTTGATTCAGGAAGGGTGAAAAATATTGAATCTATTGGCGAGAAATGGGGTACTTTTCAAACGTTGAACTTCGGGGCGGCATCTCAGCCCTATTATGTGTTGCTATCACCTGATCTGGAGGTCCTAAATTCTTCAATTCAAAATGCGGATAGTGAAACCTATAGAAATTGGTTACAACTTGGGCTTAAAAACTTTGATGAGCTTAATAAAGGCGAATTGACAAGCGCATTACCATAAAACTTTTATACGCTCCGCTATTGAGTATTTAACTCAATATCCAATAAGGATTTTTAAAGTCTGTCAACCTCATTTATAACAAACGGATCAAAAAAAAGATTAGAATAATTTAAGTAGCTCCCTATTTTTTTATCTTTAACATCAAAGACTTACTCTTGAAGAAAATTAAAAAAATCCTCCTTATTTTACTGGCATTACTAGGAATTATATTTCTTGCCGTGTTCATCTTCATACAAACCCTGAAACCCGACTATGAAGGTGAAAAACAACTATTAAATCTGTCTGATGAGGTATCTGTCTACTATGATTCCTATGGTATTCCCCACATTTATGGTGAAAACGAAGAGGATGCAATCAGAACTCTTGGCTACGTGCATGCCCAGGACAGACTTTGGCAAATGGAATTGTTGAGAAGGGTGGCCAGAGGTGGATTATCAGAGGTTTTTGGTTCTAAATTACTATCAACGGATAAATTTTTTCTTTCCCTGGGTATTGATGAGGCATCTGCTAAAACTATCGAACAGCGGGAACCTACGAATAGGACAATACAGCTTACCGAGGCGTATTTGGATGGGATAAACCAATTTATAGAAAATGGGCCTACGCCGGTTGAGTTTTATCTGACGGGTATTGTCAAGGAGCCTTTTAGCCTCAGGGATGTTTATAATTCCATTGGCTATATGGCATTTAGTTTTGCAATGGCCCAAAAAACAGATCCATTACTAACCGAGATCAAAAATAAATTAGGCCCTGAATATCTTAAAGATTTGGAAATTGATGTGGATATAAATACCGAATGGATTAGGAATTATAAGTCTGCACCTGAAAATTCAAAGGAGGCTCAAATGGTTGCTTCCATTTCAAAAGCACTGGCTAATTTGCCAATTCCTCAGCTCGAGGGGAGTAACAGTTGGGTAATGGCCCCTGCAAAAACCAAATCAGGAAAGGTAATCCTGGCGAATGATCCACACATTGGGTTTGCCCAACCATCCGTATGGTACGAAGCCCATGTTAGTGCTTCGGGCTACGAAAAATATGGCTATTACATGGCAGGGATACCTTTTCCGGTTCTCGGACATGATAGAAATCTGGCATACGGGGTTACTATGTTTGAAAATGATGACGTTGATTTTTATTATGAGGAAACACATCCTACCGACCCTAAAAAATATAAAACCAAAGAGGGTTGGGAGAATTATGAAATTGTTTCTAACCTCATTAAAATAAAAGACAGTGCTGATGTAACCTTTAGTTATAAGAAAACGTATCACGGACCCGTAATGGACAGCATATCCAATAAAATTTCCGGTGATAAACCTATTAGCATCTCCTGGATCTATACTAAATTGGAAAACAGAGTACTGGATGCATTATATGGGATAAGCCACGCTAAGAATATCACTGAATTTCAAAAAGCTTTGCCAGACATACATGCTCCCGGCTTGAACATTATGTATGGAGACAAACAAGGCAATGTGGCCTGGTGGGCAGCGGCAAAATTATACCAGATGCCAGATAGTGCTCAGACCAAGTTAATTATGGATGGTAGTTCCGGTGCTTATGAACCGGTACGTTTTCTGGATTTTAGCGAGAATCCATCCGCCGTTAATCCGCCCTGGAACTATGTCTACTCAGCCAATAACCAGCCAGATTCCATTGCCGGGATGCAATACCCAGGTTACTATTTACCTGAAAACAGGGCAAAGCGCATCGTGCAATTATTAGAGGCGAAGGATGATTGGGATAAAAATTCAATGATGGAAATGATCACAGATGGCACCTCTTCTGTAAATCCCGAAATTATAACAAACCTTGCCAAACTTGTCAATGTTAAGAAGTTAAGCGAAGAGGATATTAACCTTCTGGATAAACTAAGCTCCTGGGATGGTGATTCTCACTTAAACAGTGTGGAAGCAACTATATTTCACAGATGGATTTACTTTTTCCTTAAAAATACATTTGAAGATGAATTAGGCCCTGACCTTTTTCAACAATTTTTGACGACCCATTTTCATAAACGACTGATAGCTCCAATGGCCCGGAAAAAAATATCAGTTTGGTGGGATAATACCCGAACGGAAGAGACAATAGAAAGCAAGAAAGATATTGTTCTAACCTCGTTTTTAATGGCCTTGAAATCATTAAAAGAGGAGTTTGGGGAGCGAAGTTCACAATGGTCCTGGGACAAAGTACATACCCTGGAACATGGCCATCCAATAGGTCAGGTTGAAATGTTCCGTTCTTTTTTTAATGTGGGCCCATTTCCTGTGCATGGAACCAGAGAGGTGATCAATAATATGTTTTTTCCATACACTGAAGATGGTCAGAACAAGGTTAGTTCAGGGCCATCTACAAGACGTATTGTTGACTTTTCGGATATTGAGAATAGCATGAGTATTTTACCTACCGGCCAGTCCGGGAACCCATTTAGCCCCCATTATAAAGATCAGGCACAAATGTTTATCAATGGTGAATTCAGGAAAATGATGATGAATAAGGAGGAAATTATGACTACTTCAAAGTCTTTACTGCAGTTTTCACCCAAAGAAAATTAAACCATCCATTTTTTTTATTTATGAGATTATACTTTGTCCGCAGTCTTTATGCAGCAAAGTTCTTTATCTATGTTCTTTTTAAAAAATGAATTATAGCATAGATATAAAAGTATGCTTTCAAAAGTCTATGGTAGTGCTGTATTTGGAGTAGAAGCAACTACCATTGCGGTAGAAGTAAATGTGGATAGGGGAATAGGCTATCATTTGGTTGGTCTGCCTGACAATGCCATTCGGGAAAGTAATTTCAGAATTGCAGCTGCCTTACTCAATAACGGCTATAAAATTCCCGGAAAAAAAATCACCATAAACATGGCCCCTGCCGATTTAAGAAAAGAGGGCTCGGCTTATGATCTCACCCTTGCCCTTGGTATCCTTTCGGCTTCGGGCCAAATTTTTGCAGAGGAATTAGAGCGATATATCATTATGGGAGAACTCTCCCTGGATGGCAGTCTCCAGCCCATAAAAGGAGCGCTGCCTATTGCCCTAAAAGCGAGGGAAGAAGGTTTTAAAGGGTTTATTCTTCCCAAAGTAAACTCCCGTGAAGCGGCTATTGTTGAAGGTCTGGAGGTATATGGGGTTGAAAAGATCGAGGAAGTAATTGCTTATTTTGATAAAAGGGAAGCCCTGGAACAAACCCATGTGGATATCAGGGCTGAGTTTTATAAAAACCTGGATTTTCCGGAATACGATTTCTCTGATGTGAAAGGTCAGGAAAGCATAAAACGTTGCATGGAAATTGCCGCCTCCGGGGGGCACAATATTATTCTGATTGGACCTCCGGGTGCAGGAAAAACCATGCTGGCGAAACGATTACCCTCCATTTTACCTCCTATGACGTTACAGGAAGCTTTGGAAACCACGAAAATTCATAGCGTGGTGGGGAAGATTAAGAACATGGGATTGATGTGTCAGCGCCCGTTCAGAAGTCCACACCATACTATTTCAGATGTGGCCCTCGTCGGAGGCGGCGCCTACCCGCAGCCGGGGGAAATATCACTTTCCCATAATGGGGTGTTATTTTTAGATGAGTTGCCCGAGTTTAAGAGGGGAGTGTTAGAAGTTATGCGGCAGCCTTTGGAAGACCGGGAAGTCACCATTTCCAGGGCCCGGTTTACCGTCACTTATCCTTCCAGCTTTATGCTCGTAGCCAGTATGAATCCGAGTCCGTCCGGTTATTTCAATGATCCCAATGCTCCGGTGACGTCCTCACCTATGGAAATGCAACGCTATTTAGGAAAGATTTCCGGTCCGCTGCTGGATCGTATAGATATCCATATAGAAGTGACCCCGGTTCCTTTTGAGAAGCTTTCGGATAAACGCAAAGGGGAGGGGAGTATCGACATTCGAAAACGGGTGACTGCAGCACGTGAGATTCAAACACAACGCTTTAAAGATTTTGAGAATGTACATTATAATGCCCAAATGAACACAAAACAGATTCGGGAATTCTGTAAACTGGACCAAACGTCTCTTGTATTACTTAAGAATGCGATGGAACGACTAAACCTTTCTGCACGGGCTTATGACCGGATTTTAAAAGTAGCCAGGACCATTGCCGATTTAGAAGATGTGGGTACTATCAAAGGTCATCACATAGGCGAAGCCATTCAATATCGGAGTTTGGACAGGGAGGGATGGTTAGGATAGTGGAAGTACGAGGTTGGAAATAAGAAGTATGAAGGACGAATTATGAAGGACGAAATGCGAAAAATGAAATAAGAGGTGGGAAGTATGAAGTAGGAGGTGGGAAGTATGAAGTAGGAGGTGGGAAGTATGAAGTAGGAAATTGGAATTTTCAGAAGGGGTGTTCTTTCAATGTTATAATAACGATTTTCCTGCTTCGTACTTCTGACCTTTCTATCTCAAATTTAAATACCATTTAAGGAACCTTTACGGGAAGGTAATTCTCTCAATAGTCTAATAACGATGTTTTGCAAGACCTGAAAATAAGAACAAAAAGTTTTACCATTGAATGCTGGAAGTTGTGCAAAAATATTCCTAAATCTCGTGAATATGATGCATGGGCAAGACAATTAATAAGATGTTCGAGTTCAGTAGGAGCTAATTATAGAGCCTCCCAGCGGGCTAAATCAACAGCAGATTTTATATACAAACTTAAAATTGTGGAAGAAGAAGTGGATGAATCCATTTATTGGTTGGAATTATTTCAAGAGGTCTTGGACCCTAGTAAAAAAGAAATTCAAATTTTGATTAAAGAAGCGAACGAACTTCTGTCGATAGTAGTGGCATCGCTTAAAACTGCCCGAAAAAACAGAACCAAACAAAACTAAATGCGTTCACTTCGTACTTCTTATCTTGTATCTCGTATCTCGTATCTCGTAATTCGTATTCCATATTGCAGTGCAAGAAATTATACGGAAGATGAACCTATTTTAAAAATAGATAATGAAGGTATGCACTTGGGGTTAATGGATTTTTAGTATGACACGAGCGTGACGCCTGTGTCTGCCGAGAAGGTAGGCTCGCGCCAACGGGGATATACTTGATTATTAAATAAAATCTTCCATAACTTCCAGCCATGATGGAATTTCTATGGGAGAAGATTTCAGATAGATAAAAAGGGTTTCAATCGCCAAGGTATAAAATAAGAGGCTAAAATTAATCTCCATCGCATTGAACAAGCTAAAGTAAACGTCATAAACCGCGGAGGTAATTCCGAACACTTTGATCGCTTTGGTTACTATAAGGATTGACAGATGATTCATTGGTTTAATTTTCTTTGATTGTTGTCTTTAAGCTATAGACGCAGGAAAAATCATTTTGTTACAGTACTATGTATAAAAAGGTACTATTTAATAAATATTTAACATAATTTAATATTCACTATTGGTAGGCGGGTTTGCTAGCAGCAAATGCGTAGCATTCACGAATACTTTATAAAACAATAGAAATCACATAGGTAATTTTACATAACGACAAATTATGGGACACGCAATAATGGATATCTGTATCCCCTAAAAGAAAATGGTGGTTTTTCCCTTAAAGTTGAGATACCTCAACCCGATTTAAACAATTCTCTCATTATTAAGGGGTGGGGTGCTTTAGAAATCGACTTTTCTTAGAAGGGGGTATGTCCTATATTAGTATGTAGCCTTCTTTGTAGACTTTTCTCATTAATATTAAAGCATAATAAGGTATACTACAGTAGAAGTTAATGTGGATAGGGGAGGATGGTTGGGCTGACGGTAAATTCCAAGTGCCAAATAACAAATGACAAATGACAAATAACAAATTCCAATTAATTATTGACGTACCCACTCTTTTGGAATTTGGTCCCGATAGTTTCTCCTTCGTAATACTATGGAGAAGGAGCTATCGGGATGTATTTTGGAATTTAATTAAAAAGTATTGGTTGGTCTTATATAAATTGAAGAGCAGAAGATAGCTAGCTATTAATTATAGCGATTGTTAGCCTTTCGTTATTTTTCAAAAGAAGTAAATCATAGTAATTCTTCTTCCCCGTATTCTACAGATACACTTTATTATTCTATCATTATTATGTTATTGCTCCATCACTCAAGTAGTAGGCTGTTAGACTAATAGTGTTAATTATACCATGGGCCAAAATTCCCGGGAAAAGGCTACGTTTGGCCAATAAATAAATTACACCAAAAATCAGCGCAACTACAGCAGTACCAATTATCCCTGGTAATCCTTGATAAGCATGTAACGTACCAAATAGGATCGCATGTAAGAATAAAGCAAGGGACCAACCTAATTTACTTGTTCCAAACAAGTCAGCCAAACGATTTAATATGTATCCGCGAAATAGCAGCTCCTCACCCAAAGCAGCACCGACCCAGACGACCAAAATAATATAGCTAAAAAACAAAATCGGCTTCCCGAGAAAAAAAGCAAAGCGATCATGCGATTCTGGTGGAGTTTCTAATCCTAATTTTGTAATTACCGGGTCTAGAATAAAAACCATAAATAGTATTACCACGATTACGCCAACTAAAGCTAGTGCAACATTAAAAATCCAATCACGCCAACCTTTCGGTAATCTCAATCCTGAACTAAACAAGTTTAAGCCACGCCTTTTCATAAAAAAATAGGAGATTATTATCCCTGCCCACATCGCAATTGACCCTGCGCCTATGATTTGAAAAGAATCCGCAATCCATTTAGTTGCACTCCAGAAGGCGTATACAACGACAATTTCAATTACAACCAGTAAATTTTTATTCAATTTGATTTCCATTAGATTTTGTTTTAGCACTACTTAAGCAAGACGATTCTAATCTATAATTGTTACCTAGGGCGCCTAATTGGCTAAAACAATTGGATATAGTTATTGATGAACTCCCACTTAAAAACAAGACCCCAGTATTTTGTAGAGTTATAGAAGTTTTAGTGATGTTGAACCATGAAAGATTTACTTTGTCATATTAGCAACAACTACAGTAGAAGTTAATGTGGATAGTGGTTGATGGTTGGGCTGACGGTAAATTCCAAGTACCAAAGCTCAAATACCAAACCCCTAATCCTAAAAGAGAAAATAGCGCATGTTAGTATTGGAATTTGGTCCCGATAGTTTCTCCTTCGTAATATTATGGAGAAGGAGCTATCGGGATCAAAAATAGGATGGAGTAGGAGATAGGTAACAATTAATTATTCACGTTGTTATGCTTTCGTTATTCTACGTCAATTTCGTGCTCTATAATTTCAAGAGTTTGCTGTATTCTCTTTTTAAGTGTTTGACCTTCTAAATTGCAAACTTGAGAAAACGTAAATATAAATGTTACTAGGCCTTCAAGGCGTGGGTCTATTAAAATGGATTGAACATCTATTTCTTTAGAGCTTTTTCCTATAGTCAAGATTTTATCGTTTTTTCCTTTATCCAAAAAACCCATTCTAAACTCTTGCTCTTTCCAAAAAACGTGGTTTACATCTCGCATTATGCCGACCTGTTTCATAAAAGGAATAATCTCTGAGATATAATGATTATGTTGGATTTGTTCAGACTCAATATAAGCCTTAATATCCGAAGTCCAGTGAGATAGAAACTGCTTTAAAGTATCATTTCTTATCAATTTGATATTTCCTGAATTCATCACATCATTTTCAATAGGGTCAAAGGTGGGATCCATAAAAAAAGTTGCGAATATCATTGAAAGAGAATCTTTGCTAATTGGTATATCTTTTGAAGTAATTTCCAAAACGTTTAGACTTTCTGCAATTAATTTACGTCTCATTTCAATCTTATTCTCCAATTGCAGTAAGTTCGCTTTGTAATCCGTTTTAAGTTGTTTAAGGATTACTTGTTCTTGTTCAATGTCTTTTTTCTTTTCATTATGGTTATTGATGGCTAAAGCTATTAAAATACCTATGACCACCAGTACTATTTCGCCAACAGCATACCTCATGTATTTTAAAGGTTTGTTGTCATCAGCAAGTTTTCTACGGATTTCACGAAAAAAGTTGATCATTTAAAGTGTGGTTGGTGGCTACTTCACTAAGATAATCAATTTTACACTATCCTATTTTTTAACTCGAAGACTTAAATTTAGAAGAGCACCACATTAGATAGAGTCGGTTGTGGCATAGTATGTGGTGGACTATTTCCTGTTAGTTTTAAACTGATTTTGAGTCTTTTATATTAATTCAATATCTTCGTTTACAAATGCAGGATAGCATCAATAACTATATCTCATTGTTGTAAACAATGAATATGAATTAAAAGAACTATATCATGAAAACAAAATTGAATCTAATTTTATTTGTATCCTTTTTTTTCTTGCTTATTGGCTGCAATGAATCACAAAAAAAATCTGCAGTAAAAAAAGAATCTCAGGTTGAATTCAAAGGAAAAATTGCCAAAACATATGAAGAATCTGTTGAAGCTTGGCCGGAGAAAAAAAGACCTCCGAAAGACGCTCCTAATGTAATTATCTTCTTACTGGATGATGTTGGTTTTGCCCAAGTTGGAAGTTTCGGTGGATTAATTGAAACACCAAATATTGATCAATTAGCTGATAATGGTTTGCGTTATAATAATTTTCACACAACCGCATTATGTTCCCCATCCAGAGCTACACTCATGGCAGGTAGAAACCCTCATATGATTGGGTTGGGTAGTCATGCACTTACCGCCATGGGGTTTCCTGGTTATAACGCGATTGTGCCTCCATCTGCTAAATCAGTTGCAAATTATCTTGAAGAGGCAGGTTATATAAACTATGCACTGGGAAAATGGGATCATACTCCTTTGTATGAAGTTTCGCAAGTGGGCCCTTTTGATCGATGGCCGAGTGATGAAGGATTTGCGCATGCTTATACTTTTATGGCTGCAGATGTTCATCAATTTATACCGGTGATGTGGGATGATCATCATCCAGAGCCGTATAGAAAAGCAGACCACTTGGATAAAGATTTAGCCGATAGAGCTATTGATTGGATTACTGGACATAAATCATTAGACAAGGACCTTCCATTTATGATGTTATGGGCTTCCGGATCGATGCATTCTCCTCACCATGCACCAGATGAATATATAGCTAAATACAAAGGAAAATTCGATATGGGTTGGGACAAGGCCAGAGAAATGATTCTTGAGAATCAGATAGAAATGGGTATTGCCCCTGGAAACACTAAACTTTCAGATAGAATTGCAGAACTGCCTGCTTGGGAATCCTTAAATGATGATGAGAAGAAATTATACGCCAAGCAAATGGAAGTATTTGCAGGACAAATGGAACATGTAGATTATCAGATAGGCAGGGTTATTGAAACATTAAAAAGAATAGGAGAATTTGACAATACACTCATCATGGTTACTGCAGATAATGGAGCTTCTGGAGAAGGCGGACTTGCAGGTACGTTTAATGAAACCTATGTTTTAAATGGAATGCAGACCCCTTTTGATGCTAATATGAGGAATTATGATAATTGGGGACAATGGGATAGTTATCCACATTATCATGCTGGTTGGGCAATGGCAGGAAACACTCCATTTCCGTATTTTAAACAATCAGAACACAGAGGAGGCCAACAAGATGCATTAGTGGTTCACTGGCCGAACGGTATAGCGTCTAAAGGAGAAATCAGAAGCCAATATCATCATATCAGTGACATCGCTCCTACCATTATGGAGGCAGCTGGGGTCGAAAGACCAGATGAATACCACGGAATAGAACAACAACCTTTTACAGGAGTAGCAATGAATTATTCGTTTGATAATGCTGATGCTCCTAATACTAAAAAGCGCCAGTATTACGAAATGTTTGGGAACAGAGCCATATGGGTAGATGGCTGGAAGGCCGTCACCCTGCATGCAAATAGAATGCCATGGGATGTTAACTTAGTTGCGCCATTTGAAGATGATGTATGGGAGCTATATCATGTCGCAGAGGATTTTTCTGAAAGCAGGGATCTTGCGGAAGAATTTCCGGAAAAATTAGAAGAGCTTAAGAAAATATTTGAGGAAGAAGCATGGGCAAATCAGGTTTATCCCATGTATGACGATATGTTGGCGAGATTAAATGCAGTTAACTATGTTCTTTTTGGGGATAAAAAGGAGTTCACCTATTATGCTCCTGGAGCAGTTCGTATAGCTGAAAAAGCGTCCGCTCCTGTTAAGGGCAGATCTCATAAAATTGAAACTACCATCGACCTAAAAGGCGATGAAGAAGGTGTAATAGTAGCCTGTGGTGGTATGACCGGAGGATATTCTATGTATATAAAAGATAGTAAACTACACTTTGATTATAACTTTCTGGATGGGGTACACTACCACCTTACATCTCCTAAATTACCAACAGGGGCCACAGATCTGAAATTCAATTTTATTCTTGACAGATCAAAGATAGATGGAACGCTTAAGCCTTGGTCAGGAACAGGTGAACTCTATGTGAATGGCAAGAAAGTTGATGAGGATTATTTTGAAATGATGCATATATCAACCTATTCGCTTGCTGAAACATTTGATATCGGAATGGATTCAGGGACACAGGTAGATAAGGACTATGAAGGTAATCCTTTTAAGTTCACTGGTACAATTGATAGAGTTATCGTGACATTGACAGATTAATCACTGTTTACAATATTGTATAAAGGACATTAAAACGTCCTTTATACTCTCCGTCGTGTGCAATATAAACCTGCATCCTTACTATTTAGTGATGTTGTATTCAAAACTACTTTTTAACTCTTGATATTTCCGCCTGGGGATATGTTTAATTGCTGTTTGGCGCTTCTGTAAAGTTTTTATGCAATATAGTCCAAATGGCTTTTAATTGCCAATTGGTCTTTTTTGGCAATATGGTCGCACGGTATCTGGCCTATGACACAATTCATTATTTGAGTTGTTAGATATTGTTTTGAGTTTTGTCATAATTGCATTATCTTATCGATAATTCCCTCACCATTTGCTCGTTTTATGCTGCCTTAGGAGCTGTGCTTGAGAAAACCTGTGATTGGTAAAGACGTATTTTAAATTTAAATTAACCTTTAATCAATATATTCATATGAGTAATGTAGATGTAATTAAGAATGCCTACGAAGCATTCGGAAGGGGTGACGTACCTGCCGTACTTGGTGCCATGCATCCTGAAATTGAATGGCATGAGGCCGAAGGAAATCCGTATATGCCCAGTGGAGAGGCGTTTATTGGCCCGGACGCGGTACTGAACCAACTCTTTGCACGTTTGGCAGTAGAGTGGGACGGTTTCGAGGTGCATCCGAATTTGTTTTACGATGCCGGAGAAACCGTAATTATTGAAGGCCGATACACCGGAACCTTTAAGGCAACGGGCAAGGAGCAAGATACACAGTTTTGCCATATCTGGCACTTTAAAGGGGGCAAGATCACCAAGTTTCAGCAATATACTAACACCGCAGCACTCCAGGAAGTTATGGGGGTGCATGCCAACAGTTGAGCTCGAAGCTTGCGCTAGCGGAGGGATTTTAAAGTTAGTATTTTTTAAGGAGTAGAAAAGTACAAATACCTTATAGGTATTGTTGTATGTAGTATTTTATTGTTAATATCCTGCAAGTTTAATTATTTCATTTGGCATAAGACTGCTTAACTCTAAAATGTTCTTTCCTGAAATATTCATTGCTCGTCTCGCCAAAAAATTTCCGGTTCGATACCCTATATAAGTTCTACCATCAGGATGTTCACCCATTACCCACTGTGCGTAACTTGCATCTGGAGGAAGTGCCAATATCTCTTTTACCCAATTATCAG